>Ga0180437_10005981_pt1 | contig 16462 bp, 14 predicted proteins | sample SS_ome_4_FD_132410 | JGI IMG/M metagenome (GOLD analysis project Ga0180437, IMG submission 132410) | Hypersaline lake sediment archaeal communities from the Salton Sea, California, USA - SS_3_D_1 metaG | ecosystem: Environmental > Aquatic > Non-marine Saline and Alkaline > Hypersaline >...
ACCACCCACGCCCGTCGCGTGTTTCAAGGCCGACCCGGGGTGTAAAGACAACAGTCTTGTGGGCAGACATCGTGACAGGGGCCGAGCCGGCCTAACGCGGGACGCTCCTCCGCTTGCTGTAACCTCTCTTCGAGCAGCTCACGAATCATGGTGATGAATCGCGGATGGGTGCCGACCGTGCCGCCGCGAATCATGTTGAGTCCGATCTCCTCGGCAATCTGCTGCGCTTCGGTGTCGAGATCCCAAATCACCTCCAGGTGATCGGAAATGAAGCCGATCGGGGTCACCACCGCATCGGTCGCCCCGCCAGAACGGATTTCGCGCAGATAATCACCGATATCGGGCTCCAGCCAAGGCTGTTGAGGAGGGCCGCTGCGACTCTGGTAAACCAATTCCCACTCGCTGCGCCCCAGCGCCTCGGTAACCAGTCGGCAAGACTCGCGAAGCTGCGTTTCATACTGACAGTTCTCGGCCATGGAGAGGGGAATGCTGTGGGCTGTATAGACGAGTGCCGCCGCATCGCGACGATCGGCCGGAATCTGGTCGAGAGCCGCTTGAACTCGCTCGGCCACCGGCTCGACGAAGCCGGGATGGTTGAAGAAAAAGCGGAGCTTGTCGATCTGAGGTGCCTGGGCGCCCACCTGCTCCTGGGCAACCGCGATGTTCTCGCGGTATTGGCGACAGCCGGAGTAGGAACTGAAGGCCGACGTAAAGAAGGCGATCGCCCGCCGTACTCCGTCATCGGCCATCTTCCGCAGGGTCTCCGGCAAGAGCGGGTGCCAGTTGCGGTTGCCCCAGTAGATAGGCAAGTCGGGCCCGTAGGTCTGTAGTTCTTTCTCGATAGCCGCGATGAGCTGCCGATTCTGCTCGTTGATCGGACTGACGCCGCCAAAGTGCTGGTAGTGCTCGGCGACTTGGAGCATGCGAGCGCGGGGTACGTTCTTGCCACGCAGGACATTCTCCAAGAACGGGAGTACGTCGTCGGGACCTTCCGGACCGCCAAAGGAGACAATCAACAGCGCGTCATACATAGAAGAGATTCGCCAACCAACAGGGGGAGACGACGCATCAGCGGCAGAGCGATTCCTGGCTCTGACAGAAGAATCGCAGAAAAAATGACCCCAACGGGATTCGAACCCGTGTTATCGGCGTGAAAGGCCGGTGTCCTAGACCTGGCTAGACGATGGGGCCAAAGCGAGAGATTCCCTGGGGAAAGCAAATCGCTCCGCAGGTTTATAGGGCTGTTGACCCTCGATCGTCAAGAGGAGCGCGATACGGGGGAGCATGCGCGAGTGGCGAAATCAACGATCGAAGCAACGCAAAGCCGAACCGGCAGTCAACTGGCCGGAAGAAGCTTGCCCCATAGAATCGGTAGAACGGAGAGAAAGAACTCGCTCTACGCCTCGGCGGTCGGCTTGGGAGTATCCGCAGGTTTGTCCTGGCCAGCAGCCTGGTTTCCGCGCTGAATGGCCTCATAGACCTCACGGCGGTGGACCGGGACTTCCTTAGGGGCTTCTACACCCAAGCGGACTTTATCACCACGGATTTCGACGACCACGATCGTGATCTTGTCGTCGATGATGATGCTTTCGTTCTTTTTTCGAGATAGAACCAACATGGCCGATTCCTTCGTACGTTCTGCGGGACACCATCGATGGACCCGCCACAATTCTGTACCGCGTATTTTCTGTGCTTTGTCGCGGTTCCGTGTTGTAAGGACATCGTCGTCCTCACACGATGGAGGGACCTCCCATCCATCAACGCATACACTTCCTTCCTTTCACTCTACGTGCTCATAGACCAGAGTCAAGGATTGCCCCCGCCAGATGGGGTTATTTTGCCACAATTTCCTGGATGCTTGACACAGGATTTGTATTTCCGTTTCTAATCGGACGAACCAAAAAGACGATTCGACCGATTCAATCGGATGCAAACAAGAGCCACAACCACAATCTATAAAACAACTTAAAGCAGAAGGCGAAGCGGGGTCGAGTTCGAAATGCTGTCGTCAACAAGATCCCCCAGCATCTGATCTGCTTATTCTAGGTCTCCCTAGCCCTAGCCCATCCTAACGATGGACAGATTCATCACGTGGGACGTCAACTAGAGGGGACTATCCCTCTTCATCTGCCGTGAACGAGAATTCCGCCGGCGGCCGCCTCCGAGCACTTGCGCGTCGATCTCGAATGCCGAAGATTCGAGGCTGCAACCTCCGGGACCGCATGGCAACCCGTAGACTCGACAGTGAGATCCAAGGTTCGCGCGATTCGCGAGCGACTCGGGAATTGTGGCTCAATCCTGCAAAGCCCTGTCGGTGCAACGAAAGATGAGACGGAAAAACCGTGAAATGTGGCAGGGGCTGTTGCATCGCGGTCGCCAAGCAGCATGGCTAAGTTGATGAACCGCTTCGCAGGTCGCCCCCCAGTGGACCAGCGTGGACCCCTGAAGTCGGGCCGCGGCGCGGCGCGGCCCAAGAGGAGCCAGCAAGGTCGAGAGATGATGGTTGCGGGCGGGGCACTGCTATCTATAATTCATTTAGCTTGCTTGGCGAATCATCGTGCGCTTGGCCAGCCTGCGTGAGCCTCAGGATCGATTGGCCACACGCAACCATCGGTACGTCGGCATCGGCCAACGGCCGCAAGCTTCTTGTACTGCGGAAAAAGTAAGGAAAGACAGAGCAAAATGGGCAAGTGGTTCAGGGATGTATTCGGCGCGGTCTATACTGTGGCGCACGGCATGTACGTGACATTGCGTTACTGGATTCGGACCTACAATCCGGAACGCAAGACGTTTACCGAACATTTTGAGTACCCGGAATTGCCGGTTCCCGTGGCGGGAAGGTACCGCGGTTTTCACCGTTACGACCTGACCACATGTATCGCCTGTGACCAGTGTGCCAAGGCCTGTCCGGTCGATTGCATCTACATCGGCAAGGAACGAGTGGAAGGTGGCAAAGGCTTCAAGGTGACAGGTTTTGCCATCGACTACGCCAAGTGCATGTTTTGCGCTTTGTGCGTAGAACCGTGCCCGGTCGATTGCATTTTCATGGGAGCCACGCACGACTTGAGTTGTTATAGCCGAGACGGCTGCCTGGTCGATTTTTCGAGACTGCCGGTCGATGTGTCCTGGGGGCGAGCCACGCTCAACCCGACGGCGGTGGCCGACTCGAAGGTCATCCTGGAACCGGTTCACGGGGGACCGAACCAGTAGAGTAGGGCGGGCATCTTCTGTGCTGCGATCCCGGTGGTCGCACTCGACCGGCCCTTTAGCGATAATATATATAGAAGCGTGTTGAGGACGTTGCGGAAGGCGCCCTCGCCAGACAATCGCATCGGAAGAAATAAGACATGACCATCCAACCGAGCGATTTCAAGCGACTATTCACCGTCGACGAGGCGAATGCTACTTTGCCTTTGGTCAGCGCTATTTGTGCGGACATGTCCGAACTTTCTCAATCGCTGCTTGAGCGGCGAGAGCGGCTGGCCCATCTTGCCGGACGCCGGGCGGCAGCGGGCAAGACAGATCGCAACGATCCTTATCTCGAAGAGTTGGCCCAGGTCGAGCAAGATCTGAACGACGAGAGCCATCGATTGCAAGAGTACGTTACGGAGCTACGCGATCTGGGCGTGGAGCCCAAAGATGCTCCCAAGGGACTGGTCGACTTTCCCTCGCTAATGGAAGACCGAGTTGTCTTTCTTTGCTGGCAACTTGGCGAGCCGGAAGTTATGTACTGGCACGAAGTCGACGAGGGTTTTCCCGGTCGACAACGTCTAACGGCCGAGAGCGCCGCGGGCGAAGATTCTTTTGAGGGCCCCGCTTTCGACGGCGGCCTGTCGGGCGACTAACGTCTCGACTCGAGTCCGGGCAACACCTCGCAACGCCTTGATCAAGGTTGCCCGCGGCAGAGACCCCGTCTTGCAATAGCCTGGCCGATTCTCCAGAATGCTCCCATGGCATCGCCCACAGCTATTGTCGCTTATCTCGCACTGTTTGCGATTATCGGATTCGTGTTTCTGTTTGCGAATCTGGTCGTCGGTTATTTGGTGCGCCCGAAGGATCCGCACGAGGAAAAGCTCGAGATTTACGAGTGCGGTGAACCGGCCATCGGATCCAGCTTTGTGCAGTTCGATCTGCGGTTCTACGTCGTCGCCTTGGTGTTCATCGTGTTCGACGCGGAAGTCGCATTTTTGTTTCCGTCGGCGACCGTCTTTGGAAAGCTGGCGGAACTGGGCAACAAGCAGATTGAAGTAGTCGCGGTCGACAATGAGACCGGAAACGCCGAGTTAACGCCCCAGGCGACCAACATCTACCGGGAACTGGGAGTCCTTGATCCTACGCTGGCCGGCGTTGTCGGCGCGGAGAACGCCAAGTCCGTCGAAGCGGCGGAAGCGGTGATTCGAGGCCAGGCATCGGACCAGCCCTTAAGTTACCAGTGGTTCGTCTTGTTTGCGATCCTCGATTTCTTCCTGGTGCTGTTCATCGCCTTTGCTTACGAATGGAAGCTGGGCGCCTTTGAATGGGTCCGTTCCCTGGAAGGCGAGCAGAGCGAACGTGGTCCTCCCCTGGAACCGGTTTCCCAGTCCTATCCGGTTCTCTCGAGTTAGAGCTGGCACGACTTGTCGACACGGCAGGCCAGCTGGCCCGCAGACCCAGAACAATCATTGGCGGCCGACCCTACGACTTCACAAGAGAACCCAAGGCACTACCGCGGTCGAAGGCCGCGAACGAGTAACGCATGAGTGGCCAAGACTTTGTCGATCGACTCAAAGAGAACTTCCCGAATCAAGTAACCGGCGCGGATCTTGAGGCGATCGATCCATGGATTGCCGTCACACCTGATGGTCTTGTCGATGTCTGCCGCTATCTGCGAGACGACGCTGGGCTGCGTTTCAACATGCTGAGCTGTATCACTTGCGTCGACTATTTCTATGCCGACGAGAAGAAGGCCGCCAAAGCTCCTTGGGAACCCCATCTGGAAGTGGTCTACCACCTGTGGAGCGTGCCCAACAAGCAAAGCCTGGTAATCAAGGTGATGTTGCCGCGTTGGAAAGACGGCCAAGAAGGAGAACTGCCGGAAGTTCCCTCCGTAGTGGAAGTCTGGCGGACTGCCGACTGGCACGAACGGGAAACCTACGACCTGTCTGGAATCCACTTTACCGGTCACCCCGATCTGAAACGGATCCTCTGCCCGGAAGACTGGGTCGGTTACCCGTTGCGTAAAGACTATGAAATGCCGCTTGAGTACCACGGTATTCGCGGCCGGTAAGAAAATCACGGGTTGAAGAATACCCCCAGCGACCTTTCGTCTTAGAAACAGGCCATCTGCTCCATGTCGACCGTCGAAGACCCACGCATTGTCGAGTTTGACGTCCGTACCGACGAGATGCTGATCAACATGGGTCCTCAGCACCCGAGTACCCATGGGGTGCTGCGTCTCGTGCTCCGCACCGATGGAGAGATCGTTTCCGAGACGACTCCTCATTTGGGCTATCTGCATCGCTGCGCCGAAAAGATCGGTGAGAATCTGACGCCTCGACAGTGGGTTCCGTACACCGATCGCATGGACTACTTGGCCGGGATGAATATGAATCTCGGCTGGGCTCTGTGTGTCGAGAAGCTGATGAACTTACAGCTCTCGGATAAGGCGAAGCACTTGCGGATGATCATCTCCGAAATGTGCCGCATTGCCAGCCACTTAGTTGGCATGGGTGCTTACGGTCTCGATCTCGGTAGCTTCAGTCCTTTCTTGTACGCCTTTCGCGAGCGCGAGAAGATCCTCGATCTATTCGAGGAGACCTGCGGAGCTCGCCTGACCTACAGCTACATCACGCCGGGTGGCGTCACGGCCGATCTGCCTCCGGGATGGCTGGCCAAGTGCGAAGCCTTCTTGGAGGGACTGCTGCCGGTCATCGACGAGTGTCACGCCCTGCTGACCAACAACGCCATCTTTGTGAAGCGAACCGCCAACGTCGGCATCCTTACACCGGAAATGGCGATCGATTACGGATGCACCGGCCCGGTGCTCCGCGGCAGCGGCGTCGATCAGGACCTGCGCCGCGATGGCGAAGACTGTTACACCGACATGTACGACGGTTACGCGTTTGAAATCATCGTCGAGAAAGATGGCCACTATCCCCAGGACCATAAGTACCCACCCATCCCGGAGACGGCGGTGCTGGGAGACTGTTGGCATCGGTTCTACGTTCGCATGCTTGAGGTTCGGCAGGCGATCGACCTGGTAAGACAGGCGATCGATCGCTACAGCACGGCCTCGGGCTCCTATGGCGAGCCGATCAAACTGACCGAGAAGCTTCCCAAGGGTGAGGTTTACCTGGAGACCGAGGCCCCTCGCGGCCAAATGGGCTTCTTCCTGGTGAGCGACGGGACGTCGATTCCGTGGCGAGTACGGGCTCGTAGCAGCTGTTTCTGCAATCTGTCGGTGACACACGAGCTCTGCCGAGGTGTTCTCTTGGCCGATGTGCCGGCCATTGTCGGCTCGCTCGATATCGTCATGGGCGAGATCGATCGGTAAGAGCATCGGCGGCGAGGCTGACCGGTGGTTCCAGGGGGGCGCGCTCTCCTCTTAGCAGCCGCCGTGCTTCGTTATCGTCCCCCTAGTGGCTGAATCGCCGTCTGGCGTCAAACCCGTCTCACGGAACTGGATGCCGACTCAGGACCTTCTCGCGCGGGGTGGCGTTCACATCGAAATGGGCCTGGATGCGAGGTGCACTGAGGCAATGTGGAAAAAGAGGTTACGGGGCTTGTCGAACCATGCCCTGCTGTGCCATATTTCACAATCTTCCAACGTCGCAAAACACATGGACGGGAAGGTTTTCAGCGTCCGACAGTGAGCGGCGCAGCGGCGACACGGCGGATTTCCTTTCAGAATTCGTCCGACCTCGCAGGCCGTTATGAGAACGGTTCCCACCTTGGCTGAGTGCAAATCGTGGCTGAGTTTATAAATACGAAACTACTCTTCTTTCTTGGCTTAGAGGCCGATTCCGTTGTGGGTCTGGTGATCGTGGCCTTGATCGCGGCTGCTCTGATTTTGAATGTGATCGCCGTCGGGGCGCTCATCTTCATCTGGATGGAACGCAAGATCGCGGGCCGCATTCAAGACCGTCTCGGTCCGACTCGCGTCGGTGGCCAGTTTGGCTGGCTGCAAACTCTGGCCGACGGTATCAAACTGATCGCCAAAGAAGACCTGATGCCCGCGGCGGCGGACGGACTGTTGTTTCGACTGGCACCTTACATCGCCTTCTGTGCGTCCTTCGGTTCTTTCATCGCACTGCCCTTCGCCACCGGCTGGGTCGGTCTGGAACTCAACGTGGCGGTCTTCTTTGTCACCGCGGTGTTGGGCCTGGAGGTGTTCGGCGTGATCCTGGCTGGCTACGCCTCGGCCTCGAAGTGGTCCCTGTTTGGTGCCATGCGAGAAGCGGCCCAAGTCATCAGCTACGAAGTTCCGCTAGGACTGTGCATCGTGATTCCGGTCATGATCGCCGGCACGATGGATCTGACGAAGATTGGAAACGAGCAGGCCGGTTGGTTCACCAACTGGTATATGTTCCACGATCCGTTCACCTTTATCACCTCGATCGTGTACTTCACGTGTGCGATGGCGAGTGTGAATCGTGCCCCATTCGATCTGGCGGAAGCCGAAAGCGAACTGGTAGCCGGCTTCCATACGGAGTACTCCGGCCTGCGGTGGAGCTACTTCTTCATGGCCGAATACGGCTCGATGTTCTTGGTCAGTGGTCTGGGAGCAATTCTCTTCTGCGGTGGCTGGAACGGCCCGATTCCGATCGTGTCGATCGTGAGCGGTGGCCAGCACGCCATGCATTTGGAAGGCTGGCCCTTCTTCATTGCCAATCTGCTCGGCTTGGCCAACTTTATTTTCAAAGCCGCCCTCGGCGTGACGCTGATGATGTGGGCTCGCTGGTCGTTGCCGCGTTTGAGAATCGATCAAGTCATCACCACATGTTGGAAATACTGCACGCCAATCGTCGGTGTGATGTTTGTTGGCGTGCTGTTCTGGCAAGGGCTTCAGCTGCCGAGTCCCCATGACTTGGGTCTGGGAAGAGGTAAGGTCGAAGCCGGTTCGGTGCGCGAAGGATGGCTGCGAGAGGCGGAAGCGGCGGCCAGCGAAGTGCCTGCCGAACTGCAGGTTCGTGATCGGGCCACTGAAGAAAAGACAGACGAAGATATCGACCTACCAAGGTCCGCCTTGCTGGTCGACGAGTCGCGGGTGGAGTAGACAACGATGGACGCAATCAACTGGCATTCGATGTTCTTCCTGCTGTTCGCGGGTTTAGCATGCAGCTTTGCGCTGGCGGTTGTCTGCACGTCCAACGTGGTTCGCATGGCGTTCTTCCTGATCCTTTCGCTGGCGGCGACGGCCGGATTGTTCTTCTTGGCGGGAGCCGACTTTGTGGGCGCCATGCAACTGGTGCTGTACGTCGGGGGAACACTGGTGTTGCTCGTCTTCGGCGTGATGTTGACGGCCCAGAGTCCGTTCGTCTCGATCCGCACCAGCGGCGGCGACTGGGTGTTGGCCGCCATGGTCGGCGGGTCGCTGCTGGCGATTCTCGTGCCAAGCGCGTTGGTGATCGGCGAGCGTGCCAACCAAGCTCCCGGGCAGGCGGTGGCCCCGACGATCAAGTCGGCGAGTGCTGGCCCGGCGGCCGAGACTCCGTCCGATGCCCTGCCGGCTCCGCCGGTTGAGTCGAGACCGACGGCCACACGAATCGGCCAAGCGCTGCTGGGTGTGCGAGTCGACAAATTGACAGAACAAGACGAAACCGTGCGTAACGGCTTGTCCGGATATCTGCTTCCGTTTGAAATCGCCTCGATTCATCTGCTGGTCGTGTTGGTGGGGGCCGCGTTCCTGGCCCGGGCCAAACGACGCGCGAAATCGAAGTTTTCGGATGCCTAAGAGCCAACGCGAGAAGCCGACCCGGCGGCAAAGAAGACAAGTTTCAGAACCAAGAATAAGTCATAGAGATACAAAGGTCGTCAGCAATGTGGTTGCTAACTGAGCCCGTCGGACTGAGTCATTACCTGATCGTGGGAGCGATCATGTTTGTCTCGGGCGCCGTCTGCATGGCGACCAAGCGGAACGCGCTTGGCGTGCTGATGGGAATCGAACTGGTGCTCAACGGGGCGAACATCAACTTCGTCGCTTTTGGCAGCGATTTCTTGAGCCGCAATCCGAGTTACGGAATTGGACTCGACGGCCAGGTCATCGCGATCTTCGTTATCGTCCTGGCGGCCGCTGAGGCGGCGGTGGCCCTGGCCATCGTACTGAACTTTTACAACAACTACTCGACCGTCGATGTCGATCAGGCGGACGAACTTAAAGGCTGATGGAAAGCTCGATACCCATTCTGTTAGGTGCCGCCTGGCTGTTGCCACTGGTGAGCTTTGCGCTGATCCTGTTCTTCGGACCGCGGATGGGCAAGGCGGGCAAAGGTGCGTCGTACGTCGCCATCGGTGCGATCCTCACCGGCTTCGTGCTCTCGCTGATTGCCTTGATTCAGTGGAGTCAGGCCCCGGAAGGTCAGCGACCTCTTACAGATAACTGGTACACGCTGGCCGAATTCGGCAGTCTCCAGCTGACCATTGGTTATTACATCGATACGCTCACCGTGATCATGTTCACCATGGTCACCCTGATTGCCAGCTGCATCCACTTCTATGCGGTGGGCTACATGCACGAAGAGCTGCACGACGTCACCGACCATGAAGTGACCTTGAGCGACGGCAGCCACCTGACGCGGCCGGGACGCTTCCATCGCTTCTTCCAGTACCTGTCGCTGTTCTGTTTCAGCATGCTCGGTATCGTGATCTCCGGAAATATCGCGATGACCTTCGTGTTCTGGGAACTGGTCGGGATCTGCTCTTACTTCCTGATCGGGTTCTACATCGAACGCAAGAGTGCCTCGACCGCCGCCAACAAGGCGTTCATCGTCAACCGCGTCGGCGACATGGGAATGATCATCGGATTGATGGTCCTATTCACGACCCTCGGCACCTTCAACTTCGGCGACATCGAGGACAGTGAAGGAAATAAGACCGCCGGCATCTTCGCACAGGTGCGACCTGAAACGGGCCATGCCGACGAGAAGCACGGCGGCGAATCGGATCATGCAGCTGTCGGCAATCAGCAGTTCATTCTCACCGGTGGGGGCGCGCCGAGCGGCGAAGGCAGTGAGGACCATCACGGCCATGCCGCTCCTGCATTGATTGTCCCTGACGGTATGGTTAAAGCCGCCGCCAGGGATCGCATCGCGGCTGGCGAAGAACCGAATGAAGCCAACATCGAGAAGTGGCGAGGCGAAGGACTCGGTCATGGACTCTTAATCGTGGCCGGGCTCGGCATCTTCTGTGGTTGCATGGGCAAGAGTGCTCAATTCCCGCTCCATGTCTGGCTGCCCGACGCGATGGAAGGTCCCACGCCGGTCTCCGCGCTGGTTCACTCCGCTACGATGGTCGCGGCCGGGGTATTTCTGGCAGGCCGCTTCTATCCGGTGTTTACGGTCGAAGTGCTACTGGTGATCGCCGTGATTGGCTGCATCACCTTGTTCATGGCAGCCACGATCGCCATCACCGCCACCGACATTAAACGAGTGCTGGCCTACTCGACGCTCTCGCAGCTCGGTTACATGATGTTCGCCCTCGGCGTCGGCGGTTGGGTCGCCGGTATGCTGCATCTGATCACCCATGCGTTCTTCAAGAGCCTGTTGTTCATGTGCTCCGGCTCGGTCATCCATGCCGTTCATAGCAACGAGATGACCGACATGGGCGGGCTACTGAAGAAGATGCCGATCACGGCTTGGACGATGTTCATCGGCTGCCTGGCGATTATTGGTGCCGGCGTGCCGCTCGTCTTGAACCTTGGTTTTTCTGGTTTTTATTCGAAGGACGCTATTCTGGCACAGGCTTTGTCGTTCGCGACCCAGAGTGACAACGGCATCTATCGGTTGATGTTCTTCGTGGCAGCCGCTGGTGCTTCAATCACTGCCTTCTACATGTTCCGTCTCTGGTTCATGACTTTCCTGGGCAAGCCTCGCGATGAGCATCGCTACGAGCACGCTCACGAATCGCCGAAGGTAATGACCTACCCGCTGCTGGTGTTGTCGTTCTTCGCCATCTTTGTGGCAACGCCGTCCTTTACCGATTTCTTCAATAATTCCTCGGCCCCCCTAACGGGCGCCTTGGAAGAAGTTCATCCGGTCGGATCGCATACCGCGCATAGCCCGCTTCTCGCCGCCAAAGGGGAGCCGGCAATGATCATCCCTCCGGAACATGAATCGCACGTGGGCATGATCGAAAGCATGGGCATGAGCATCCATGCCGTCGCCGGTGTGATCGCCATTAGCACAGCCATGGGCGGATTGCTGTTGGCCTGCTGCCTCTATTGGTGGAAAGTCATCAACCCGGCGGAAGTTCGCGACATGTTCAAGCCGATCTACCGCTTCCTCCTGGGCAAGTGGTGGTTCGATGAGTTGTACGACAAGACCTTCGTCAAGCCGACATTCTTCCTATCGCGTTTGATAGCCGGTACGGACAAGAACATCATTGACCGGCTGATTGACAATATTGCTGCCGGCACCCGCTGGTTCTGCACCGGATTCGACACCTGGATCGATCGCCTGTTTGTCGACGGCCTGGTGAATTGGGTTGCCCGCAAGACCTATGCCGTGGGCTTGGCGTTGCGAGCCGTGCAGACCGGAAAGATACGCCAATACATTGTTCTGATCGTGGTCTGCACCGTGGCCCTGTTCCTCCTGGCCACGTTTGGCTTCGCCGGGTGAGCATCGGAAAGAAACAACGTCCCAGACAACTACAAAATTCAACACACGACTAATTAATCGAGTCGGGAAAACGTAACGATGGAAAACGCCACTTTATTTTGGTTGAGTCTGCTGGTGTTCCTGCCAGCGGCTGGAGCCCTGTTGCTCACACTGCCAATCATTCCGAAATCGAATCCGACCGCGATCAAGCGAGTCGCCCTGGGATTCACGCTCGCCACGTTGGTGGTCTCGCTGATGATGGCCGTGCCCGGAATGATCAGTGGCGTGAGCTTCGAGTTCGGCAAAGATGGCAAGGCTCTCAGTTCCATGCAGAGCATCTTCCAGGTCGACTGGATTCCATCCTTCGACATCGAATACTACATGGGCTTCGACGGGATCAGCTTCCCGCTGGTCGTGCTGACCACGTTTGTCAGCGTGTTGGCAATGGCTGCCAGCTGGCCGATCAATAAGCATGTGCGGGCCTACTGTGTGTTGTTCCTGCTGCTGGAAACGGGCATGATCGGCGTCTTCTTGTCGCTCGACTTCTTCCTGTTCTACGTCTTCTGGGAAGTCATGCTGCTACCGATGTACTTTCTGATCGGCGTCTGGGGTGGCCCTCGCAAGGAATATGCGGCGATCAAGTTCTTCCTCTATACGCTACTCGGTAGTGTGCTAATGTTGATCGCGATTCTGATGCTGTACTTCAACAGCGATTTGACTGCGCTCAACGCGGAGCAGCTCGAGCGAGCTCATGTTGTAGCGGACGCGGCTGAAGCTGCTCAATGGAAGACGGACCACGAAGGACAGGTTGTTCACACGTTCAATCTGCTCGCCTTGCAGCAACTCGGTCAACACACCAAGGTCTTCAGCAGCGAACTGGCCCTCGGCAAGTCGATCCAATGGTGGGCGTTCATCCTGCTGTTCATCGGCTTCGCGGTCAAAGTTCCGAGTGTGCCGGTGCATACCTGGCTTCCCGACGCGCATGTGGAAGCACCGACCCCCATCTCCATGATCCTGGCGGGTGTGCTGCTGAAGATGGGCGGATACGGCATCATCCGCATTTGTTATCCGATCTGTCCTGAGGCGGCCTACGATTTGGCCTGGCCGGTCTGCACGATCGGCGCGGTGAGCATGGTTTACGGAGCATTCGCGGCCCTGGCTCAAAAGGATTTCAAGCGGCTCGTCGCTTACAGCTCGGTCTCGCACATGGGCTATGTCGTGCTGGGATTGGGTGTCTGCAGCGCCGTGGCGGGAACCAACTACAACACCGATTACTGGACGATGGGCATGACCGGAGCGATGTTCCAAATGATCGCTCACGGCATCAGCTCGGCCGGTATGTTCTTCCTGGTAGGCGTGATTTACGACCGCGTGCACCATCGCGATCTCGACAAATTTGGCGGACTGTTTGCCAAGATGCCGGGCTACTCGGCCCTGGCCATGGTGATCTTCTTCGCCGGCCTGGGGTTGCCGGGACTGTGCGGTTTCATCGGCGAGGTACTGGTGGTGCTGTCGGTCTGGCCGTTTAGCAAGGTGCTGGCGATCATTTCCGCGGCCGTGGTCATTCTCACAGCGGCCTATATCTTGTGGACGCTGCAACGCGTCTACCTCGGCCCGGAATACAAGGGTCCTCACGGCGACGAGTTACGGCCGATCACTTCGCGGGAGTGGTCGATTGCCGTGCCGCTGGTGATCTTCGCGATTCTGTTTGGTGTCTACCCGATGGCGGTGTTGAATTACATGACCCCTTCGGTAGAGAACACGGTGCAAGAACTGGCCAATTGGAAGAAAGACGCCGACGGCCAGGCTAAGAAGGCCGAAGCAGCCGAACAGACTCAACAGGCAAACGCTCCCGCCGAGGAACCGCCCGCTCAGCGAGAGGCGGAAGTTCGCGAAGCACGGATCGACGAGCCGGAGACAGTGGCCTTTACCCCGGTATCGGCGCCCGCCTTATCCCACCACGAACCAACTCCCTCCCACGAGTAAGACGACAAACCTGTGAGCTTATTCGAATTAACTAACGGCGCGATCGGCGATACGTTCGACTCGGTGAAGTTCTTTCTCCCCGAGTTGACCCTCGCTCTGACGATCCTCCTGTTGCAAATCCTCAGACTCTTCCCCGGCTTGGAGAAGATTCCGTCTTGGATGGTGGCACTAGCGGGTGCGGCGGTCGCCCTGTGGTTCGCGGCTCCCTGGCAACTTTGCGGCGGGGCGATCGAGAACCCCACCGATCTATTCTCTGGAATGCTGCGTTACGACGGCCTGACCGTCTTCATTCGCGGATTCCTGCTGGTGTTTGCCGTGCTGTTCATCCTGTTGACGCGATTGACCGAATTGGTCCAGGCGGAAGACGACACCGATATCTCGATTCTGATTCTTGGCGCGACGCTGGGCATGTGCCTGATGGCCTCGGCGAATCATCTGCTGATGGTCTTCATGGCGGTCGAAATTGCTAGTGTTCCCTCGTATGCCATGGCGGGCATGCTCAAGACACGGCGGCGCAGTAGTGAGGCGGCTCTAAAATACGCCATTTACGGTGCCGGAACGGCGGGCGTCATGCTCTACGGCATCAGTCTATTGGCGGGCGTGATTGGCACTTGCCATCTGCCGACGATCGCCGCTCGGCTGGGCAACCCCGAAGTGTTGGCGCAGCTGCCGACCATGCCGCTGGTACTTGGCGGTTTGATGATTGGCGTCGGACTAGCGTTCAAGCTTTCTGCCGTTCCATTTCACTTCTGGTGTCCCGATGTGTTCGAAGGGGCGCCCGCTGAAGTGAATGGTTTTCTTTCGGTGGCTTCCAAGGCCGCGGCACTGGCTTTGTTGGTCCGTGTGGCGATCGGATTCGCCGGCGACGGATCGGTCGCGGAAGCGCCCGCGGACAGCCATCAGGCACGAGCCACGGTCGTGACCACCGCCCCACATGTTCAACTCGCCTCACACAGTACCCCGACCGTGACGGCTGTCAGCGAAGAGACCTCCGCTCCCGTCGAGAGCAGCGGGACGGGAGCCACGGAACTTTCGGATGTCCGTCGCTTCATTGTGCTGCTGATCGGCATCGTGGCGGCCGTGACCTGCACGTTTGGCAATCTGGCGGCTTACGGACAAACCAATATCAAACGGCTCCTGGCCTATTCGACGATTGCCCACGCTGGTTACATGCTGATGCCGGTGGCAGCGGCCGTCGCGCTGATGGACATCGCCGGCGGAGTTCCCGGATCGGCAATTGCCTCGGTGCTGTTTTACGCGGTCACCTACTTGTTCATGAATCTGGGTGCGTTCGCCATCGTGGCGATTCTACGAAACACCCTCGGCAGCGAGGACATCAGCGACTACGCGGGATTGATAAGCACGTCGCCCGGCATCGTCGTCTGCTTCTCGTTGATTCTGTTCAGCCTGGTGGGGTTGCCGCCGCTGGCTGGCTTCATGGGCAAGCTGCTGATGTTCAACGCCCTGGTGGAGTCTGGTCTGCTCTGGCTGTTGGTGATTGGTGGTCTGAATACCGCGATTAGCTTGTTCTTCTATCTGCGTGTCATCAAGACGATGACCATCGACCCGCCTTCGGAAGAACGGGGGCCCGTCAGTGTGCCGATGTTGTCGATGCCGGGAATTTATGTCGGACTGATTACGGCTCCTGTGTTGCTATTGATCGTTCAATGGAACGGGTTGCGTGAAATGACTCTGATGGCCTGTGAACAGTTGATTAAGTAAGCCGTCGGGTTATGTATGTCGCCCGGCGCGACAAGAGTAATTGAGATTAGCGGATGAAACAGTCACCAGCGATCAACGTTCTGAACGAGCTGCTCGTGATCCACTATCGTTCGTTTGCGCAGTACCTGTCGGTAACGCATCCCTGGATTCACCAGGGGGACGAGGAGGCAATGGAGGTGATTCGAGACATTGTCGAGGATCAACAGAAGCACTGCTCGCGCTTGGCCGATATGATTCAGCGTCGCGGCGGACGAATTGAGCAGGGCGACTTCCCGATGGACTTCACCGACACCCACGACTTGGCTCTCGACTTCATCGTCAAGAAGCTGGCGACGGAGCAGCAACGCGACGTTCAGCGGATCGCCAGCTGTGTCACCAGACTCGGAGACGATGCGCCCGCCAAGGTTCTCGCGGAAGAGGCTCTTGGGGCCGCTCGGGCCCACTGCGATTCGCTGCAAGAGCTCGAATCGGCCTCCCTGGCGACCTCCTAGTTCGACTTGCTCGAACCGTGAATAGGCCGCGCTCTGCCAGCCTTGATCGACAATCTAAAGGCTGGCGAATCGCTCATCTAGCGGGGTTGTTAACGATTGGTAGTCTTTTGCGCACCAGCTCAGTATAATGACGGTGGCGAGAGGCTCGGCGTTCGCGAATATCGAACCGCAGCATCGAATCAGGGCGAGATGCTCGAATCGCGGAGTCGTCGTCAGCAGCGAGTAAGCGTCGGGCAATGCCCTTGAGAGGCGTGGTTCGGCGGCCAGTGAAACGACGCGGCTAGCGCCGCGCACGGGGCAAGATGCAGGGGATCTGGCGTCCGGAGTGAAGAGAGGTTTTCCCGCCCATGCTGATTCATCCCATCGACTGGAAATTCAGACCGGCTGCAACGCCTGGCCTGTCGTCTTCTTCAATCGAATCGGCGGTCCGTCGACCCGCTCGAACCCTTCATCGGAGTTGTCGTTCCGGCT
>Ga0180437_10005982_pt1 | contig 16458 bp, 24 predicted proteins | sample SS_ome_4_FD_132410 | JGI IMG/M metagenome (GOLD analysis project Ga0180437, IMG submission 132410) | Hypersaline lake sediment archaeal communities from the Salton Sea, California, USA - SS_3_D_1 metaG | ecosystem: Environmental > Aquatic > Non-marine Saline and Alkaline > Hypersaline >...
ACCGTAAAAGTGCCTAGCATCACCGTGACGGAAACGATATATTTCATAGAGAAAAGCGACTTCACCTTTAGCTTTGCTGGCCTTAACCTAACGATTCCCAACCTGAACACCAAAACAGTTGCAAGCATGGCTGGCAAGGCTGGTTGGCCGTTGGACACGCAGTTTGGCTATCCTCGCGACGTGTATGCGTTGCTTAACGATCCAACGCTTTACGGCGTCGACGGCAAGGCAATTTCCAGCGACTTCAGCGACTATAGACACGTTGGCAAACTTTTGACGGACAATGGCTTTGGCGTAGAGACTATTTCTGACGTGTCCATGGAAGCGACTTTTTTCAAGAACCGCGGCATCCCCACCGGCCAATACATCACTCCGCTGGCAATCGGTAAATACAGCAAGAACTCCTACGGCCATCCGCTATGGCTCTGTAACTCATGCAACATAAAGAAGGTTGGCTATTGGTACGAGGCTACGCTTACTTGGGACTACTACAACTTCGGCATCGACGCGGCGGCGTATCCTGTGGCGACCGCTAGAGTAAATGGGTTGGCATAATGTTGTTGAATAATTCAAACGAAGACTACGTAACGCGAACAGAGTTTGACGAAGCAGTCGAGCGCATGCGCGTCTATGGCGACGGCAACACGATAGAGATAGACGAGAACGCAGGCGGCAGCGTTGCGCGTTGCATTATTCCGTTTTCGGCGCCATCGCCATATGTAGACGAACCTATCTTTACGAGTAGCTACGACGCTACCGCCGACACTTATACGATACGATGGCGCGACTTCTATGTGTGGGCAAGCTACTTCGGCGACGTGTCTGGAACTTCGAACAAGCGCTATTGGTCACAGGAACAAGTTAGCGCAGGCCAATTCGTGTTCAACGCCACGGTGTACACAACGACAAGCAAGCTGTATATACAACCTACCCTTGAAGTCACTTCCGCGCCATACCTCTACGGCTGCAGTATCGATCTTAAGTGGGGCGGCTCCCTAACGGGGAGTGACACCGACACGCAAAACGCTCAAATTGACGACCCTGACGCCGACAAGGGCCGCATAGGCCAAAATATATGCGTATTGTCTGGTGGGAGCGATGCGTCCAAGGCGGCGTTAGTGGTAGACGGTCAAAACTTGCAAATGCCAGTAGTCGAGTTCGGCTATGCGTATGACAAGCAGACGACAACCATTTCAATGCCTATACAGTCTCAATATTCCGGCGACTCACAACCCGATTTTTGGTCTAAAAACATCGGCACGTCGTTTGACGACGAGTTGATATTGGGCTGGACGGCAAGCCCAACAGACATAACGTTTGACGCGTTGGCGAACTCTGGCTCATATGATGATTACCAAAAGGTTGGATATGCCAAAACGGACGCTAGCGGATGGCTCACGGCAGCCGTTAAATATTCAGACTACCTTACTGGAACTTTCGGTATATCTGGATTCAGAAACGCTAAAGACATTTACGGCAACAACCAAACCGTAGGTATTGAACATGGCCTCATCTACAGATGGGACACTTAGAAACAACATTTGCAACAAGGTATAGGAGAAGACGACTATGGCAACCTATGAAGTCAACGAGTTTGACGTAGACATTAACAGCAAGAGGTTCGTAAACGCCGCGAGTGGCGGCTATGGCCTGGACGACGTGGACAAACCGCGCCTCTATTTCAACGAGAAAGTGGTGTGGGCCGTCAACTGCTACGACCGCACTTTGTCGCAGGCGTCGTTCGCCACGAGTTCGACGTGGGAGCTTTACGCTGACGTCGACTTTGACCACGACAGCTATACGGGAACGCTAAATGCGGCGCTGACCACTTGGTCTGCAACGACCGCCATAGTCATCGACTACGCCACGGCTCCAGGCGCGAGCAACATTCCGTCTACGGGCGCCATACTGCTTCGCGACGACGCAGGCAACCGCGAGCGCGTAGACTATTCAGCGGTAAGCGGCGCTGGCACCACGCAGGCGACCTATACTGTCAACAGCACGCTCAACTATCCGTATGCAACTGGCGACTACGCGGCTAACGAGGATCCGTTGATGGTGTCTTCCGACAACGACGACTTTAACGTAAGCGGCGACTGGGCGTCGCTCGACGTCGCCAACGGCAAGATAAGCGTACAGGTTGACTGCACTCGTTGGAAATTCAGCGAGAAGGTGCAAGCGTACTTGGCGAGCAACAGCGGCGCTAACGAGGTGCCGATATGGGTGCAAATCAACAGGTACACGGCTGGACAGGATACGCCTAGCGTCATCCTTCAGGACACGATCTATGCGAAGCCAAGCGTTCGCGACATAGAAGAAGCTGGCTCCACTACGGGACCGAATTGGTCGCAGAGTGATGCGCGTTACGTTCAAGGCGTTGCGAACATATCGCGCGCGAACTTTTTTACCCTGGTCGACTCCGCAGGCACAATAAAGGAAACTGACAGTATGTTTATTTCAATGGCCGGTTCCGGGAATCCGGTCGTTTATTGGACAAGTCCAGGAATTCATTTTACCGATAGTGACGGCGCGAATTTCGATGTACACGGCTCCATATTCGGACAATTGACCGACACCGCCGACGGAACCGAAGATTTCGACGTTTACCTTAAACAAATGATAAACGGCACGCTGACGGAGTGGCTTACCGCCGACGCTGATGGTGAAATAACCTTTGGCGCTGGCAGAGCGGTTGCCGTCAGCGGCGAGATTAACGCAAGCGGCAACGAAATAAACATAAGCGGCGCAACGCCTCAACTTGTGTTTAAGGACACGGATTGCACGGACTCCGACGATAACGCCGCGATTACGGTGAACGCCTCGGCAACGTCAAGCGGCGGCGAGAACGTGGACGTCACGTTCAAGCAGCAGGTGAACGGCACGCTTACGACGTTTTTGACTGCCGATGCTGATGGCGACATCAGCTTCGACTCAAATAGAGCCGTTAGCGTTGGCAGCGCTTTAATAAACGCCACGGCGGCGGTAAGCACCGAGAAGCTGACGGTAAGCGGCGACGGATATTTCGACGGCGACTTGGAGGCTACTGGAGTCGGCAAAGTTGGCAGCATGTTAACGAACGCCACGGCGGCGCTTTCTAGCGAGGTGTCGACAATTCGCAGAAATTCAACGGACACCACAAGCGTCTTGCCAGCCTTGGTCATTCATCGCGACACCACCGGAACGCCAACCAACGGCTATGGTTCGTCCATAGAGTTTTGGGGCAAAAGCGCGAACGGAACCAACTATCGTTGGGCGGATATACAGGCTTATGGCGCACTCGTAACGGCCGATAACCGAGAAGGATTCATGAAGTTCCGCGTGTCGACGGCGGCAGGAGTTATGACAGACGCCCTGTTTTTTGGGTCGACGGGTTCTCTTGGCGTTGGCGCAACGCCATCGTCCGGTGCCACTTTACAGGTCAATGGAGGAATCTATTTCGGTATTACTAACAATCAGAGAATATTGGAAACCGGCACCAATTCTCTGGCCGTCTATACAGCTGGCACTGAGGCGATTCGCGTCACGAACACGAATCAACTTTTTGTAAACGCCACCGCCGCCGTTGGCTCAGAAAAGCTTGGTGTCGATGGCGACGCATATGTAACTGGCGACTATCGCTGTGCCACCGGCAAAGGGCTTGTCGTCAACGGCACCCGCGTCGTAACCGACCAGCAGACGGCGCTGACCGCTGCGAAGACTGGAATAACGGTAACGGGTACGACCAGCGAGGATTACGACTTCAGCGGCGCCGTAACGAACAGCAGCCCTTACGGACTGGCTACCGCTGACGAGTTCGAAACCATGTTGGAAGTCATACAGAACCTGCAAACGCGCGTCAACGAGCTTGAAACCAAGCTGCAGGCGCATGGACTAATAGCATAAGGAGAGATAACTATGGCACTGAAAAAAACGCAATACTTGCGCAACGTGGCTGTAACGGACGCCTACTGTCGGCTTGACGCGGTTCGCTTTGATCAACCGGATAGAGTATGGGTTTGCGTCGGCGTTTACGAGGATTCTGATCACGCCGAAAGCGGCGATGCGCCAACGACCACCATCGTCAAGCAATACACCGTTACCGAAGACTTTAGCGGCAACAAGGGCTACGTTACGATGACGCGCATCTACAACAGAGTCAAGGCCGAAGACGAGTTCGACGGCGCAGAGGACGTTTAACCATGGGGGAGGTAAGTATGCGTAGATTGATTTTAGTCGTCGGATCGTCGTTGCTGCTTGCCTCCCTCTTTTCCTGCGCCACGGGAGAGCCCGTTGAGCACACGGCGAATGGCCGCACCTACGTCTATATACCCAAGAGTATATGCGGCATCCGATACACTACGGACGTCAAAGAGATTAAGACGCCGGAACAAGCAAAGGCAGACTTAGAGGTAAAAGCTTTGGAAGACCAACAGCGCGTCGAGGCACGTCGTGCGTCAATAGCGTTGTGGCTTGGCGGCTTGTTGCTTATATGCTCCGTAGCGTGTTCCATTATAGCATATCTAACAAAAGGCTGGAAGCGTTGGGGCGGCTTGTCCGTCTTGTGTTTGAGCGCGTGCGCTTTTTGTTGGGGCTTTATAGAGTGGATAGAATATCTAAAATGGTTGGCTATAGTCCTACCGGCTGTAGCGGTTGGCTTGTTCTTATACGAGAACAAAGATTTTGACGTAAAGGAATGGCTTGACAAACGGAAGATGGACAATGGCTCTTAACACACAAGAAACGGAATGGCTGAGAACAGCCGCAGAGAACAGTTCAGCTAATCGGCAACTTTTGCAGACGCACTCAGAACAGATTAAGCAACTGTTCGAAACTACAGCCGAACACGCCAACACGATAACGGTCATAGGCACTAAGCAGGATTTGTGTCAGAAGCGGAACGATCCTGGAAACAAAGCCGAGCGCGCCGGTGTGATAGTCGCCATATTGGCGTCTTTAGTGTCCATCGGCATTTGGCTTGTCAACAGTCTCACCTAGCGGCAACGTGGCGTAGACCATCTTGCGTAGCTTCTTCATTGCCTTTAGTATCCTATAGCTGGCCGCCTGCGTGTGTTTGTAGCCGTATTTCGCGGCAATGGCGCGCAGGGTCAAGCCGTTTGCGTAGCGCTCTATAACAAGCGTCCTTTCTTCTTTGGTAAGTCTCTTGATTGATTTGGCTACTGTTGGCGCAAGGCTTTCTGCAAAGTCGTCCACGTCCGGCGCTGTCGTCAACGAAGGATCCTCAGCAAGCGTCACCGGGGTTCGTGTGTTGTCAACGCTGACGCATCGGCGTATATACTGCTTGGCTTCGCCGTCGCCTTCAACTTGAAGCAACTCTTTGCCGCGTTCGCGCTTGACGTGCCACAGGAACGATCTTTTGACGTATTGTGAAAGGTTTCCTTTCTTTGGGTTAAACTTATCAAGCATACGCTCTATTTTAGGATAATAGCTGAACGTATATTCTTCTGCGTCCATGCCGCGCGCGAAGTAGTTCATAAGCGTCCACGCCTGAAGAAACATCACTTGCCGCGCGTGTTCGCAGCCCTCCTTGCGGCGACGGCACAACTCCACAAAGTCTTCGTCTGTTGGCTTGTTCAGGTGCGTAGGCCGATGTCGTTTATTTATCATTCTTCGCCGCCTTTCTCTGTTCGCGTTCGCTTTTGCACTTCTTTTGGTGGCAGTCGTGGCAGAGCACTTGCAGGTTGTCTGCCTCACAGAACATGTTGTCAATGGCTTTATCCCACGACTCAAAGCCTTTGGCTGGATCCACTATAGGCGTGATATGGTCTACTAGCACGTTCTTGCGCCTATAGCCCTTGCCCTTCTTCTTGCCGCTTTTGTAGACGGCGGGCGTGGTCGCAGGCACTTCGCGTCGACATTCGTTGCAACGGTAGAATCCGCGCTCTGTGCGAGCCTTTCGCTTGCAGTCTGCTATCGGCCGCCACTTGCGGCACGCCGCGCGCAAGGCGCTCATAACGAACGCCTCGCGCCTAGCCTTGGTCATGCGCCCGCCGCAGTATGGCTTTTTCGTGCTCACGACCACATCCTAATGTCTTTGACCAACATATCGTTGCGCCCCCCGCTTTTATTTTTCCCCTTGCGAACTCTTTTCACTCGCACTTCGAACTTGATGGCGCCGAGGTCTGTCGGCGGGTACATTCGCTGAATAATGTAGCTGTCGACGTTCGGCTCCCACCCCTTTAGGAACGAGCCCGTGCGTCCGAACCATTGCCGCCGCTGTTGCATCAGGAAGTGTTGGTCGTAGTACAGCGTAGTATCGCTAATGCCGCCCTTCTTGTGGTCATGGCCCATTAAGTATATGTCTGCTCCCGCAAAGACGTCACGCATCTTTTCTACGGTGTTATACGGGCTGCCAATAAGCGACCCGCCGCCCTTGCCGTGAGAGGCGAATATATCGACTGCTACGACGCTATTTCCCTTGCGTGCCTTGTTCTTTAGCGACAACCTGAGATATGTCGCGTAGCCGAGAAACGGGCAACCTAGTTCTTTGCAAAGGATTTCCGTGCTCCATTGGCCGTTCGCCATTTGGTAACAATGGTTTCCTGCCAGGCAGCCGAGGAAGCGGCCTTTGGCGAACTTCAGTTCTTCGGCGAGTCGCCATATTTCGCCCTCCACGAATCTGTCGAAGCTACTGGCCGTCGACTCATGCAGGTCGCGCACGGCTTTGCGTTCGCTGCCGCTTAAAAAGTCGAGTTCATCGCCCATGCAAAGGTAGAACGTCTGATCGTTGTCGTTCTCTTTGCACTCTTTAAGAAAGTCTTTCCATCTTCCTGAGTCGTGTTGATGACTGTCTCGGTGTACGTCGCCGAATGGAATAATCGTTATCGGCTTATGGTAGTTGACGGACAGCTCGATTCGCTTTTCCGTGAAGAAGTTTTGGCTCTTGTTCATACTACTCTCCTTTGTCGTTAAATATTGCCGCCCCGCGTTCGTTACCTGCACGACCGGCGGCGTAGCCGCGCTTGAGGATTGGCGCGCGTGTTGGTGCTCACACACGCCATGCGCACGAACGCTTCACGCTCATGAAATCTACTCTCCTATTTTGACAACCCTTCGCAAGTGTCTACAACAACTGATAGCCACTTTTGCATACTCTGCCTTGATTGGTGTTTGTTGTTCGCCCCGTTGTTCCTTTGCTTGTTCCAATGCTCGCTGAAATTGTGCGGCTAGTCGCCAAATACACTTAGCCATGTGATAAGTGCCGTCGTAGTCCTTCGCCAGCGTATCCTGTGCGCAAGCCATAAGGTGCCGCGTATGCGCGTCGAGTTCGTCGTCGCTCTTTTCTCTATCCCAATGAAGCGGCTCGCCAGGGTTGTGCTGCTCGTTGCCGACCCACGAACAATGGGCTACCTCCAACATGGCATCGGGGAAGTAGCATAACACGCCGCTGAATACGGGCCGCTGCTTGCGCCACTCTGCCTTGTCGTCTTTGTCGCTCAACACGACGTCGGCGAACGGTGATTGTATTACTTTTACTTCAGCCATCAGCACACTCCTTCTTTATCAGCGCTATGGTTACTGACGATCTCGCTTCGCTAACCTTAAAGCGGCAATGGTCGCTGTGAGCGCGCATTACGCCAGACCTTAACAAACAGTCAACTCGCATCATGCCAAATTGGACATGATTTCCATATGTTATTGGCGGCGGCATAATCCACTCCAGGTCGTCTGCACATTCGCAGCAAATCTCAGACGGCTTTCCTTTTGTGCATCCAACTATAGTTATGCAACCCCATCCTGATTCGTGTTGTGAGCCGTTGCCATAGAATAATATTTGGTCGTATATTGGTGTTGTATCATTCCATTTTCTATGAGGTAATGCGTTTAGCCAGTCTTTGGTGATAGCGTTGAGATCCATCAGCACACTCCTATTATGTCTACGTTGTCTTTAGTGATTGCCTCGCCGCGTTCGACGTCGCACAGAGCCTCGCTGCCAAGAGCCACTTCGAACAGCCGTGGATGCAGGCCGCCGTTAGGCCGCAATACGGCAACGTTAGAGCGCGTTAGCCGTTCGCCCGCCTTTATGTCGGCTATGGCCCTTACGCTGCGTTTAAGGTGCGCTTCCGTGGATTCTACGGCGTTATACATCGCTTCGTGCGCCAGCCGCGCGCCATAGACGTATACGCGCATCTCTTCATAGTCGCTTGAGAAAGCGTAGTCGGCGCTCTTAACGTCGCTCGTCTTTATGTGGCGCTCCAGTACGCATGCGCCAGCCGCGACGGCTATGGCTGACAGACCTGCCGCCGTGTGGTCGCTATATCCGATGAGCGCTCTACCGTTCAGCCAACGCTTCAGGTCGTTTATGCGCGATAGCTCTAGGCCCGTCGCTGGATAGGAGCTTGTGCAATGCAGTAGACACACGCTGGGGCATCCGTTGGTGGTTAGGGTGGCGATAGCTTCTAGGATTTCACCGTCGTCGCTTACGCCAAGGCTTACAATAGTTGGCTTTTTCGTTTTGCCGACAGCTTCAAGCAACTCGTAGTGGCACGCTTCGAACGAGGCTATTTTATACGCGGGGCAGTCGCATCGCTCAAGCATAGCCAAGCCCTCCAGGCAGTAGACGCTTGCGAACGCCGTTATGCCTTGTGCCGCTGCGAAGTCGAACAGCGGCGGCATCCAATCCATAGGCGTCTGCGCTTGTTCGTACAGCTTGTGCAAATCCGTTCCCGCCCATGCGCCGCTTTCAATCTTTAAGCCGCAGTCAATCGTCAACGACCGTGGCTCGTAGCATTGAAACTTTATTGCATCGCAACCGGAGTCGACGGCATCGCGTATAAGCGCAAAGGCACTGCTTATGTCGCCTCCATGATTGCAACTCATCTCCGCTATGACGTATGGCCGGTCGACATAGCCTATATTGCGTCCGTTAATCTTCATTATCCATTCTCCTTTAGCCAATCGGCCTCTTTCTTCTTCATATCGCCTCGGTCATTGTAGTGTCAAGTGTCAAGTGTTCAGGGCGGCGACGCCGAGACGGCGTCCTCAAGATCCCATATCAATTCGTGTGGGTTCGCTTTGATCTCAAAGCTCTGGCCGCCAGTCATAGTAATCATGGTGAGTCCATGGGGTGCAGGCTGGATGCTTTGTATGCGTTGGACATTGATCCATATCGGCGCAAATTCTCGGATCTCTCCAGAGTCCATAGCAGCCGGTACGATCTCAAAAAAGGTTGTTCTCAAGTGATTAGTTCCTTCTGTAAATGGTTCGCTTGCGGGTCAGCCCTCCGCCGGTCCCGCAAGCGAACTGGCTCCTTATGCCTTCGGTTGCCGTGGACGGTCTTCAGTAGGCGGATGGCGCGTCACTGCACGGTCCGCCTGGATCGTCTCCGGCCACGTCGTCCGGCTTGACGGTATCAACCTCGATCACCTCCAGTCGACCTTCGTCGTACCAGTGGGCGTCGGGGGCAGTCCCGCCGTCAAAATGTTTCTTGCTCATTTTGGGTACGACGGCATACTGATAGCAGCCAGTCAGGTACTTAGCGCATCCAGTAACCGTGCCAACAAAGCCAGTTACTTTTTCTCTCACTTTGCTGCCCAGTGGAATCCGGGCGGCTTGAAAATCGACGGTTTCTTTTGCCACTTTCACTTTTCCTTCTTTTCGGTTTTCCAGTTCACCAGGTACACGAACCCGATCACCGCGATCAGGCAGAGGATCCCTGGCAGGTTGCTAGTCTGTTTCTTCCGTTGGAAGCGCAGGCCGCTTTGATACCGCTGCATATGCTCAGGAATTTCATTCGCAAGCCTCCCTAACGAATACCTCGTATCTCTTTCCGCGAATCTCGAAAAACGGTGGGTAGCGCAGCGGGTCGCAAGTACGCAGCCTGTCGAAAGTAGCCTCGTCCATGGGTATGCGGCTGTCCTCGTCCGTTAGCCGCTTGTAATGCGTCGGCTCGCCCTGTTGCGGCGTCGGCATTATGTCGTCGGCGTGCGCTATGCAATAGCTCATCATATCGTGGGCGAACGCGTACATGGCGTTTATTATGTCGTCGTACAGCATAGTCTTAGGCACCGTCATATACGACTGTATCCATACGTCGCCAGCGTCGATCTTTTCTGCAGCCTCTATGACGCTTATGCATATCTCGTCGGCGCCCTCGCGCAGTTCGTGTATCCACGGCGACCAGCCGCGTCCCTTCGGCAGCGCGCTTGCGTGGATGACTAATACGTGTTCGTACTTGTCGCGCAAACTCTTGCCGATCTTTTCGGTGACGCCGACAAGCCACAAAAACTTGCCGCCATTTAGGTGTTTTTTGTCGATAACAAACGCCAGGTCCAGTTCGCAACATGAGAATAGCATCGGTATTACGGATGGGTGCGCCGTGTCGCCTATGTAAACGTCGCCGTTAGTGCCTTTGCTCATTTTGCCCTCCTATACTCTACGCAATGCGACACCGGCCTAATAGGGTCGATGCAACAGTGCACGTTCCCGCAGGTTTTGCACAAGTCCACGTCGTATCCGCAAGCTTCAGCCAACGCGTTGCATGTTGGGTGGTTTGGCAGCGGCGAACAGTTGCACGCGCCGCCGCGCATTTTTCCGCACCTGTCACACCAGATCGCGCCTTTGCGGAACGCTTCGTGGTCGTGCCTTGGCGTGTCACCTTTACTCATCACCCAACCTCCATTAGCTTTATCGTTCGTTCGACGCCTTTGCCGTCGCATAGGTTACGCGCGTTGCGGCCCATCTGCTCTAGGTCTATGTCCTTTAGAACGGCGTTGCAGCGTTGCTCAAGCTCGTCCAAGTCTATAGGCCCTTCGTCCAAAGTATTCCATACTGTAATTCCGGCATCGGCTTTGTCAATAGCCTCGCCAACAAGTTTGTGCGATTCGCAGAAGATTATCTGTAGCGTCGGCATACCCATGGCGCATCGTTCCCATGAGCTATGGCCTGGAGCGCCTATGCAGACGTCGTAGGCGACTTCCATAAGCTGCGGCCCGTCGTCAACGCCCGCGAACGCTTTGGCTATGTCGCGTTGCATCCGCAGACCTTCGCTGCTCATTCCCATTTGGCAATAGGCAAGGCGTAGCCGCGGCTGTTCGCGCTGCCTGTAGTAATAAGCACCCTGCCAACGGTCGGCGACCCACGCCAGGCGCGGCTGTTCGTGTGGCTTTATGATAATGTCTGCCGTTGGCTTGCAGAACTCGCAACCGCAACCGTTGTCGTAAACAGCCATAACGTTGTCGGCATTGAACACGTCGCAATGAACGCCGTTTTCATATTCAGCATCGTCCACAACAAGCCAATCCAGTTCTGCGTCGAACGCGCCGACGACTTCGTGGCCTGCGCCGAGCAACCCCTTGCGGAGCGCGTCGCAACGAGCGCGGTGTCCGTTGCCCGGGCCTTGGGCTACTATCATTCCTACTCGCATTTCAACCCCCTATAGATTAGTTCTGCAAGCCGCCAATCTTCTTCCGTGTCGATGTCAACCGCTTCGTGGCGCGGCAGGATCCATGGCTTTGCGCCGTCAGACAAGATCGGCTCGCCACTAAGCCATCGCTTCGCCGTAGCAATGTAGAATTGTCCGGCGTCGTGGTAGTGGACGCCGCAGTCTTGCGTGTTCTGCTCCTGCTTTACACATCCGCTTATAGAGCCGTTGGCGAGCCAAAACGAGCGTTGTAGCGGATGCGGATACTCGCACACGCTGACCATCATCTCGTGGCTTGCGGCGTAGTGCGCTTTATACGACTCTACAGCCCGCTTCAGCGTGTCGGCTTGCAACAACGGCGTGCATGGCAGTAGGCAGACGAAGATCGACTCATCAGCAAGTAGAATATCTCTCTCAGAGAATGAAAATATAGCGTCTTGCATGACGTCCAATAGCCCGCTTCTGTCATCGCAATGTTCATCGCGCCAAAGTTTATCCGCGCGGCTATAATCGAATAGAAGGTTGGAATCCGTGCTAACGATTGGCAAATCAACCACGTGGCACGCCAAATCTATAGCCCTGTCCACCATAGGCTCGCCGCAGAACTCTCTAAAGTTCTTGTTCGGGATACGCTTGCTACCCTTGCGCGCCGGTATGATACAGTATACGCTCATCCCAAAGCCTCCTTAATGATTTCTATGGTCTTGTCCTGCTCCGCTTGCGTCAGCGTCGGATAGCATGGCAGCGAAAGGCATCTGTCGGCCCACGCTTCGGCACCTGGTAGGCTTTGGCCGTCTTCCCAATACGGCTGACGGTGCATCGCCCCGTAGTGTATCTGCGTCGTTACGCCGCGCTTGTTCAACGCCGCCATTAGTTCTGCGCGCCTGTCCGTCTGCACGACGAATAAATGAACCGCATCGTCCTCGCTTATCCGGGGCAACTTCAAGCCTTCGACATTGCCAAGCTTGGACAAGTAGTAGCGCGCTATCTCCTGACGCTGCTCAATGAACATATCGACGCGCTTCAACTGCTCTCTGCCAAGCGCCGCCTGCAGCTCGTTCATGCGGCAATTGCGGCCTAACGCCACTTGAGTATGGCTATATGGTTCGAAGCCATGGTTGCGCGCCATGATGAGATTGTCGTATATGTCGTCGTCGTTCGTCGTTACGCACCCGCCCTCGGCGGTCGTTATGCTTTTGCTGGGATGGAAGCTGAAGCAGCACGCGTCGCTATGGCGGCAACTGCCGACTTTATGTCTGTCATAGCTTGCGCCGAAAGCGTGGGCCGCGTCCTCAATGATGATGGCATGGCTGCCGTAGGCGTTGTTTATGGCGTTCATATTGCAACTCTTTCCCGTCATATGGACAGGCGCGACAACTTGGCAGTCGAGTTGGCTATCGGCGGTCATGTTGCCGTCGTCGCCCACGTCAACAAACTCCACGCTAGCCGAGTGCATGGCCGCCATGTTTGCCGTCGCCACGAAAGTTATGGCAGGTACGGCGACAGTCCACCAAGGCATTAGCCCTACGGCGTTATAGGCGAGCCAGAGCGCGTCTGTGCCGTTGGTGCACGCTACGGCGTACTTGGCGCCGCAATAGGCCGCTATTTCTTCTTCGAACCGCTTCACCTGGTCGCCCTGCGTCAACGCGTTTTCCATGGCGCGCGCAACAGCTTCCTTGTCGCGGTCGCCTATCGTATGCTTCGTGTATGGAATCATTATGCGTCCTCCAACAAGTCGCTATTTTCGTGGATATTGCCGATGACTTCAAAGTCGCAGTCTTGGTTAGCCCAAAAACGCTTTGGTGGTCGCCAACAGCCTTCGTCCTTCGTTCCATCGCTGAATATCTCTTGGTATGAGTGCATGAATCCGCAAGACTTATCACAAAAGAATACCTCGCCCCACCCGAACAACTCGCCTCTTTTGTAGAAGTGAACAATATCACCCTCGTAGATGAGTTTGCCGTTCTTGTCCTTGAACCCCGTGCATTGCTCGATGACGAATTCATCTTTGTCAGTAGACTGTAACATGGTATTAAATGGAGCAGATGAAATAAACAACTTTCCAGTAAAGCACCGGATGAAAAAGCCGTCCTTTCTCCATTGTGAAATCACCTTATCCCACACCCTAAATTTGAATCTGTCGTTCATATCATACTCCTTAGTTCATCGTTGGTAAATCTGTCAGCCGTGTCGCTAGTGAATTCGAAGCCGGGGGCGCACGAATCTCCAACAACGCCAAGGCGACTAACGGAATAGTCCTCGCCGCTATCGTGAAACTTTATTGACGGTCTTATGACGTAGTAGCTGCCAAAGTCAACAGCGTCGTCGTCGGGTCCTATCATGGCTTCGTGAAGCTTTTCGCCAGGGCGTATGCCGACGACTTTGATAGGCTTCGCAGGACGCACCGCGTTAGCCACGTCGACCATGGCGGCAGCCTTTATCTTAGGCACGAATATCTAGCCGCCGTACATACGGAATATGTTGGCTATGACGAATTGCGCGGCGTCCTCTATTTCAATGAAAAAGCGCGTCATATCTTTATGCGTGATCGGCGTAGGCTCGCTGTCTGCCAGGCTTTTGAAGAATGGAATTACGCTACCCCTGCTTCCCACGACGTTGCCGTAGCGCACGACGCTAAAACGCGTTTGCCGCTTCCCGGCCATGTTGTTTGCGGCGACGAAAAGCTTGTCGCTACAAAGCTTAGTCGCGCCATAGAGATTGATTGGGTTGCACGCCTTGTCGGTGGAAAGCGCTATGCAACGCTCGACGCCGTTGGCTAGGCAAGCGTTAATGACGTTCTCTGCGCCGCCTATATTCGTCTTGATACACTCAAGCGGATTGTATTCAGCGGTGTCAACCTGCTTCATTGCCGCCGCATGGATAACGATGTCTGCGCCGTACATAGCCTCGTTAAGCCGCGAATAGTCGCGAACGTCGCCAATAAACCAACGCATACGCGGGTCGTCAAAACGCTTCTTTAACTCGCTTTGCTTCAACTCGTCGCGGCTGTAAATCCGTATAGCCTTAACGTCGTTGCGTTGCAGTAGCGCACGCGTCAACGCCTTGCCTAGCGATCCAGTGCCGCCCGTTATCAGTATCGTACTCATTTATCGCTCCCTTTTTGCCTATGGTTCACAGCACCGCCGTTAACGCGCTTATGGCCCTTAACTCGCCGCAAGTAAGTTGAATAAGCTGGTGGCCGCGCGCCGATCCTACAGTAACGTCATAACCCTCGCAGTTGTGCCATAGCGACACCTCTATAAAGTCGTTTTCTTTGGCAAACACGCAAAAGTCCTCTAGGCTGGCATGCACGCAATCGCGCTTGTAATGTTCTATATTTGTTTGCTTGTCGCTCATCCTTCGCTCCTTCGCTTTGCGTTAGTTATAAAGTCTACGACCGCGCTTTCCTTGACGACGAATTGTTCGCCGCTACGCATATCCTTTATGGTGCGCGTGCCGTTAGCCAACTCGTCCTCGCCGCATATTACGACGAATCTGGCGCCTAACTTGTTGGCGCGGCGCATCTGAGACTTGAGGCTCATTTGCTTCTCCTTTGCAGCTTGTTCCATTCCGTTACGGCGCCTATGGCCGTGGGATCCACGACGCTGTTGCCGCAGACGCACTTAACGCCGTAGCCGCCCATGCGCTGCTCAAGCGTCACCAGGCCGCCGCACTTGGCGCACTTGTCAAGGACGCGCCACGCTTCTTCGTGCCAACTCATTCGAATATCACCTCGTTACATTCGCCGCAGACCACGTAGCCGCCTCTGTTTCTTTTGTTGACGCTATGCGAACACTCGCACGCGCCGGCGGAGCACGTCGCCACGCCGCTAGGCACCGTGTACGCTATGACCTCTCTAAAGTCCTCTATGGCTTTGTCGCGGTCGTCGTGCAGGTTGGTGCCTATGGCCCGTTCGTCGTCGCCTATAAAGAAGCGCCATTGCCATTTGCCGTCTGCTCTACGCCTTACTTCGCCGTGCGTCGCCATCGTCGCTCTCCTGTGTTGGTTGGTAACTAAAGGCACAAAAGCGCCGTTGTCAAGTGCTACTCTTGTATATCGTTGTCGTTCACTATTCTATTGTCGAAAAGGCTGTACTTCGGATAGAATCGCATCTGCACCGGTCCCGTTGGTCCATGTCGATTGGCCGCCACTTTAGCTGTTGTCTGCAGCCAGCCACCATTCTGTATGTGCATAAATTCGTCGTGCGTATCCTGACGCTTGTAATGCAGAAACACTACGGCGTCGGCATCTTGTTCAAGCGACCCGCTCTCTCTAAGGTGGTGCAACTGCGGCATGACACCCTCGGCGTTTCTGTTTAGCTGACTCAAAACGAAAAACCAACCGCGCATCTCAAGCGCCATTTGCTTGCAGTCGCCGCTTATCTCGGCTATCTCGCGTTCGCGGTTCTGCGCCTTGCCGTTGTAGCGAACCAAGCCTATGTGGTCAATGAACCAATGCTTGATGCCGTGTTTGTTGTGCAACGACCGTATAGCGCGCTTTATCTTCTTCCAATCGTGCAACGAGTCCTCTATGAATATCGGCAGCCCACGCAACAAATCCATTGACTTGACGCAATGCTCCTTGTCAATGTTGTACTTTAAGTCTTGCGGCCTACTGCTGACGCACGCCGTCGACGCAACCATGCGAGCGCATAGCTGTTCCTTCGGCATCTCCATGCTAATTATGCCGACTGGAATACCCTGCTGCGCAAGGTTGATCGCCTGACAGACTGCGAGCGCGCTCTTGCCAACCTTGGGGCGTGCCGCTATAATCGTAAGAGCCCCTGGCGGGATGGGTGCCAGCACTCTGTCTAGTGCGTGGAATCCCGTTGACGAGCCTATCGTGTTCGACGTGTAGTTCTCCACCATAGAGTCGATGGCTTCGCCTACCGTTGCTATTTCGTGGCGCTCGCACATAACGTTGCCAACAGCGTCCACTATGTCGCGAGATATGTCGTCCGGCCTTGCCTTGTTGTCGTAGAGCGCATCGGTCAGTAGCGTGAGCCGCGCTATCATGCCGCGTTGTGCAAAAAGCTTGCGCACCCAATCCAAGTGCGTTTTGAACCCCGCTATGGACGGTTGTGCGCGGCCTATCTCAAG
>Ga0180437_10005984_pt1 | contig 16455 bp, 8 predicted proteins | sample SS_ome_4_FD_132410 | JGI IMG/M metagenome (GOLD analysis project Ga0180437, IMG submission 132410) | Hypersaline lake sediment archaeal communities from the Salton Sea, California, USA - SS_3_D_1 metaG | ecosystem: Environmental > Aquatic > Non-marine Saline and Alkaline > Hypersaline > Sediment...
CCACAGAGGGCTGTCGGCAGGAAGCGGTTCCTCTTCAAAAACGTCCAGACCAGCGCCAGCGATCCAGCCCTCACGGAGGGCGCGGGCCAGTGCGGCCTCGTCTATCAGCCCTCCCCGGGCGATGTTGACCAGGTAGGCGTTAGGTCGCATGGCCTGCAGCGCGGCTTTGTCGATCATGTGGCGCGTCTGCGGTGTGAGGGGTGCAGCAACCACGACATAGTCGCACTGGCGCAGCATCTCGTGCAGGCGATCCGGACCGTATACGCCATCTGGAAACGTGCCCACCAGATCGCCGGCGCCCGCTAGTCTATAGCCATCGTCGGTCATGTCTCCCACCAGTCGCTTGCTAACCAGGACGCGCATGGCAAAGGCATTGGCCAGGCGAGCCACCTCCCGCCCGATGCTGCCATAGCCAATGATGCCCAGCGTCTGGCCGCGCAGCTCGTGCCCGGCAAAGATGTTCCACCGTCCTGTGGGCCACTCGGCGCGCCGCTGGTAACGCAGCATGGTTGGCACCCGGTAGGTGAAGGCCAGCATACTGGCGAAGGTGTATTCAGCGATGCGTGGCGCGTGAATGCCACTCGTCGTGGTCACCGCCACGTCACTGTACATGAGAGGCGTAGCCTGCACGTGATCCACGCCCGCGGTGTGCAACTGCACCCACTTGAGGCCAGGGTAGTCCGCCGGGTCAAACGCGGCGTGAACCGTGTACAGCACTTGAGTTTCGGGCGTCAGAGCTGCCGTCACTTCTTCGGCGCTGCGGCACGTCTTTTGCTCTACGTTCAGCCTTGGCGAGACAGCACGCAGTTTATCCAGTTGTGCGTCGGTAAAGCGCAGGGTGCAGAGTACGTTTACTCGCTGCATTTTGTTCTCCCGGGTTCGCGCTCTTGCTCAGGTATTCGCTGTGCGTCGTCATCAACCCGCTGACTATAGCATAGCCCGCTAGCCTTGTCAACATGAGGGGCGTCCTCGGCAGGCTTGACATTGCTTGCTGGCAAAGTATAATCAGGCCGTCCCCGAACGCACAAGAGCAGCGATGAGAATAGCCGATGCACTCAACACGACGATACAACTATGTCACCATCAACCTCATGTGGCTTGGCGTCAACATTGCCGCCGGCAGCATCACCCCCCTTATTCTGCCCTACATGGTGGCCCTGTTTGTCCAACCAGGACTCAAGAACACCTACCTGGCTCAGGCGCGGGTGGCTGGGCTGGCCGTGGCGATGCTGGTGCAACCGATGGCCGGGCTTCTGTCCGATCACAACACCTCGCGCTGGGGCCGCCGCCGTCCGTTCATCGCCGCTGGCGTGGCGCTGGATATGCCCTTTCTGCTGATGATGGCCCTGGCTTCGAATTATCCCACGTTGCTCCTGGCTGGCGTCCTGCTACAATTCGCCTCTAACGTCGCCGTCGGTGCGCTGCAGGGATTCATCCCTGACCTGGTGCCGGAGGAGGAGCGAGGCCGCGTTTCTGGCGTCAAGTCGATCACCGAACTGCTGCCTGGTGTGGCTCTCATCCCCGTCGCCAGGCTGGTGGACAGGGGTGATGTGGCAGCCGCGCTAAGCATCGTGGCCGCTTCGTTGCTGGTGACGGCTGGTATCACCCTCGCAACGGTGCGCGAGGAACCGCTGCGCGAAAAACCAGCTGCCTCTGTGGGTCCGGCGGCAGGACGGATCGTGTTGTTGACGCTGATTTTCATGACCGTGACCCAGGGCTCTCGGCAGATGGTGGGCCTGGTCGGCGAGTTGTTGGAGGGACAAGGTATCGCGCAGTTGGTGGCCGTGGGCCTGGCTGGGCTGGTTGCCATGGCCGGTTCCATTGTCCTGGGGGTCTATTTCGGCGCTTGGGTGGGCATCGGACAGGGGGCGCGGTGGCATACTTCCTTCATCTGGTGGGTGGTGAGTCGCCTCCTCTTCCTGGCGGCGATTGGTTCCATCCAGTCTTTTGTCATATACTACCTGCGCGATGTCTTTCAAGTCGAGAACGCGGCCAGTGTGACGATCATCCTGGTGGTGGTCATCACCGTCTTTTTGCTGACCTCCGCCCTGATCAGTGGTTACCTGGCCGACGGCGTGGTGCCCACACTCGGTGGCAGAGGTCTCAGGCGTCGCTTGAGGGGCTTCCTGGCTCGGTTGGTGACGGCGACCCGTCTACACACACTAGGCCGCAGGGGCTTTCTCGTCGTCGCCGGGGTCGTGGCTGCGGCCGGTACGGGGATCTTTGTGATCTCGTCCAACATCCCGATGTTGGTGGTTGGCGGTTGTATCATTGGCGTGGGGGTAGGCACGTTCTGGTCGATCAGTTGGGCGCTGGGCACCGAACTGGCCCCGCCTGAGGAGGCTGGCAAGTACCTGGGCATCTCCAATCTGGCGGGTGCCGGGGCTGGCATCGTCGGCGCGGGCATCGGCGGTCCCATGGCCGACTTTTTCAACCTGGCGCGTCCTGGCCTGGGTTACCTGGTCATCTTTGCCATTTATGGCGCGCTGTTCCTGCTGTCGTCGGTGGTGATACGGGGGGTGAGGGAATAGGGCTTAGCGCCGACTCAAGGGTAAGAACGCTCCAGGGGGACAACAGTCCCGGTCCCTCGTTTAGGAAGCACTGTCAACACAGTAGGCTTTTACTTGCCTGGCTCTACCTTTTACCGAGATAGGTCCCATGGCTTTCACCTTGAATTGGCGTCGCACCTGCTGGTACGTGTGTTCGCTGATCACGATGCCACCCGGCTGGGCCGCGCGTTGCATGCGCTCCGCCAGGTTGACGGCGTCACCCATCGCAGTGTGTTCTACGTGCTGATCGCTGCCCATTTCACCGATCACAACAATGCCGGTGTTGAGGCCTATTCGAGCAGCAAGATCCATGCGTTGCTCAGCCACCATCTGTTGGTTGAACTGCTCGAGGTTTCTTTGCATGTCCAGGCTTGCCAGCACGGCCCGCACTGCGTCATCTTTCCGCTCAACAGGGATGCCAAAAAGGGCCAGGATACCGTCTCCTCTGAACTGAATGACCACTCCCCCATGACGCTCTACCGGATCGCTAAACAGCTTGGTGACCTGTCTCATGAGGTGCATAACTTCTTCTGGCCTTTGGCTTTCGGCCATGGGCATAAAGTCAACCAGATCAGCGAACAGGATTGTCGCCAATCGCCGGTCGCCTTCAGCAATGGTTTTTTCCCACGAGGCGGCTAGTCTCAACCTGACGAAACCTTCGAAGGCTTGTGACAGGCAACCATATCCGCCGTTCTGTCTGACGATCAAGCATCTTTGCTCGAGCTTCCTGCCAATGTCGAAAGGAAGCTCACTCACTCCGACCTTGCAGAGTCGAGCAAGAGCGCGTTTTTCATCCTTGTCCAGCCTGTCAAGGTGATAAGCAAAATGATCCGCCAAATCAGTGAGAATTTCTTCTGCCAGATCCCGTTTGTCCTGTTCGTCAAAGCCCCGTTTCTGCATTGCCAGTTCAAAGGCATGGTAGCTGGCTACCTGGAGGTAGAAAGGGTGTAGCCCTACGAACTCGAGTAAAAAACCTACCATTTGCTGAGGGAATTGGACGCCCATTGCCCGTGAAGGTCTCTCGACAAGCAGGGTGGCCTCCTCGGTAGAAAAAAGGCCAAGCTTGAGAAAGGCGAAAATATTGAAAAACGGTGAACTCAATATTTCTCCTCGGATGGTCAATTCTAAGAGTGGATCCTGAGAAGCCGTCACGTAGGCCAAGTTGTGCAGAGTCAGGCTCCGAAGACTGGAAAAGAAATCAGCATCAAGACGGTGATTATTGCCGAGGCATTCGAATTCATCAAGCAGAAAAATCAGTTTCAATCCTCGGCCCGTAAGCTCACGGACGACCCTATTGAACTGGTGAAATTGCAGATTCTCCCAGTCTATCGCCGTAGGTGCCAAACCTGTTCCCCGCAAGGCTAACTGGTGGCTGATTTCCTCCAGCATGACGCGATAGATATCCAGTTTTCCCAGTCTCCCCAGGGTTTCACAGCCAATGTAAGCAAAGAGATGCTGATTCGAATTCAGTCCATGCTCAGTACACACCTGGGGATCCATCAGATGCAGGAGCAATGAGGTCTTGCCGATCTTTCGGGATCCTACAACAGAGATACTCTGCCCGTTCTTCAAAAGTTGCAGGGCGCGCGCTGTCTCCCGGGTTCTGCCGTAGAAATACTCGGACTGCTTGATTGGTCCACGGTGAAAAAATGGGTTTTCGACCACAGTCTCAACTCCTCGAGGACATGGGAATTACACGTCCTCCCCCGATGACCGAACCCGGAAGACATATCCTATGCCTCGCTTGTTTTCGATACAGGCTGCGTCGTCTCCTAGCGCCTTGCGCAGTCCCTTGATAGCTGACTTGAGCCGTTCGTCTCCCAGGTACTGGTACTTCTCCCGGTCCTCTGCAGAGGCCCACAATACCTCTCTGTCCAACTCCTCACTGCTGACGACTTGGCCCTGGCGTTCCATCAGGTAAGCCATGAGTGCGTATTGAGACGCACTGAGAGAAAGCGGTCTGTCCCGCTGCAGCACTCGCCGATCAGCCAAGTCGAGGACAAAGGGACCTGCTTGCCAAAGGTACAGGACCTTCTGACGGCGTACAAAATCGCGGAACAAGGGGGAAAAGTAATGGTACCGGTCATTCTCTTTCATAATCAGGCAAAGACTGGTGAGCGTTTCTAGTTCCTCCCGATACCTTTCTTCTTCTTGGGCGAAAGGGAGGGCAGCTAGAACGTATTGTTCTTTCTCGGTGAGGTGGCTCCAGTAATAGGCAAAATGAGACTCGATCTGACCTTGCACAGACTGGCTTAGGACGTGGATATCCCTTGCTTCTAAGGGTGATCCTTTTATCTCCTGCAATTCCAGGGCCCAGTATCCGGCTACTTGGAGGAAGAAGGGGTGTCCACCGCCTAGCTCGAGCACGCTATCAACGACTGCTGGGGGAAGGGCTCGTCTAGCTTTGGCCAGCGAGTTCTCAATGAGCTTCCGGCTCTCATCCTGACTAAACAGCCCCAGCTTCAGCGGAACAAAGATGTTGAAGAAAGGTGAGTAGTCTTCAGTATGGGGCAGAACCAGCAACGGCCGGCGGGAGACAGTGAGGTAAGCGATGTCAAAGCGGGTGGTCAAGGCGCGCAGTCCGGAAAAGAATTCGAACCCTAGGCTCCGATTCTGGCCCAGCAACTCAAACTCATCAAAGAGCAGGATGAGCGTTCTGTTCTGCCGAAATACGTTGCCTATGGCGCGTTCAAACTCTAGGTGCGATATGGGACGCTCGGGGATGGCCATATGATGTCCTTGCCGACCTGCTTGCTCAGCGATCTCTCCTACCAGCAAAGCATACAGAACATCCCGATTCAAGCGGCCCAGATCCTCACAGTTGGTGTAGGCAAAGAGGTATTGAGACGGATCGATCCCATGCTTGTGCATCACTTGTGGTTGCGAGATGTAAAACAGCAGAGAGGTCTTGCCGATCTTTCGAGGGCCGGTCACTGAAACACTCTGCCTCTTGCCCAGCATTTGCAGGGCGCGTTTTGCTTCCTTTTGTCTGTTATAGAAGTAGTCTGGATCGCGGATTGGGCCACGATGGAAAAAAGGGTTCTCAATCATACTCAACTAACCTCAAGATGCCAGAATAGTACACAGCCTGCAAGGGTCATGTCTAGGGAGACAGTTCTTGCATGATCAAGATTGGCGAAAACCAATCCTGTTCATCTCGATCTAGCCTGTTCCTGGCGTTTAGCAGGGCCTCATCCAGCTCTTTGCCGTCCTCGAGTAGGGCCGAGTAAAAGCTGTGGGCCAGTGTCCGAGCACCGCTGTCGCTCACCGGCCAACGGAAACCGAGTACCGCGGGTACTCCCCCCATTACCAGTGCATCCATGATGCCCAGGAAATCATCATCCAACAGATTGCGCCCTTTACCAGTTCTTGCTCCGGAGCAGCAGCTCAAGTAGGCAAAGAGCAGAGGCGTGTTTCGGACCATGCTCTCTAGACGAGCCGCCGTCAGTGCTATGACTTGGCCCTGTCCGATTGCTTCCTCCCAGAAATAGAGGGCGCTTCTCTCAGGAGAATCAGTGTTGTAAGAACCATGGCCGGCATAATGAAATAGGCAGTAGTCTCCCTGTTCCAGCTCATCCTGGACTCGTTGCAGAGTGGCTTGTTCAGTCGGCAAGATGTGAACGTCAAAGTCATGCTGGCGAAGCAGTTTGCCCAGATCGTCGACTTCCACATCTACGCCGGGGATTTCAGCAGCGGATGAATGCCATGTGTTAGAAGCTACCAAAAGCGCCCGTGGAGGCACGTCTCGTTGCCTGAATCGCTCCATGGAGGCCCTTGACAAGATGGGTCTATCTGTATAGTAGCTGTGTACGTGGCGCGAGAGTGGATGCTTCAGGCAAAGATACATCTCTTCTTCCGCAAAGAGGGCCTCGAAAGGCATGCGAAGGAACTCACGGGGAGCGGAGAGACTGATCCGTAGCTCGGGATCTTGGACTTTTCCCTTCGCACGGTTGTAACTGGTGACCACCTCCGGTTGATTTTGAAAAAGTCTGCGGTACAAGTCAAGACCGATTTCTCGAACCTGAAACCGCCAACTCGGTAGACGACGTGCATCGGACACGCGCCGGGCGTAGCTCTGGACCTCACGGACGTCGAAGGGTGTGCTCCCTCCTCCCTGGTAGGACAGAGCGCCCGACAAATGGACATGGACCTGACCCTGGCGCGAGCAGATGATATGAAAGCGACAGCTCTGCTGTGGCCATTCTTTATCTTGTGATTCGGAAGCACTCAAACGTTGTTCTCCGGTTTTGGCAGTCGCTCCAGAATCTGAGGGTTTGGCTTGAGCCCGCACGAACCTGGCAAAGACAGAGGAGAACAAAGCACCCTTGTAGAGCACACACTTTTTTCCCAACCGCCGTTTCATACTCTGCGACAACCTGTAGCTTTTGTCCGCTTCTACATGCCACGCCGCTCTTTGCTCGTCTTCTTTCAGATGATTCCATATGTAGTGAAAGTGCCGCTCAACGTCCTCTCTGTATGGTTGCTCCACGCTCTGATAATCCTCTTCAACCAGGTTTGGTTGTTCCATCTTGCGTTCAAAGAGATAGTAGCAGGCGATCTGCAAGAAAAAAGGATGAAAGCCCGCTATGTCGTGGAGAAAGCGCAAGTCCCTAGGGGTGAAAAAGTTATCACCGTCTGTCTGTTGTATCGGACCACGGATAGCCTTGTCTGCTTCTGCGGGTGTCATAAACCCCAACGGCAGGCTAGCGAAATTGGTAAAGAAGGCTGAATTCAGCACCGATTGATCGTGGCAGGCTATCTCATCCAATGACATTTGTGAAGACGTGACATAAGCCAGATTGTACTCTTGGGCGAGACTTCGTAGCCGGGCAAAGAAGGCATTGTCGAGGTATTGATTCGTGGCCACAACCTCAAATTCGTCAAACAGGAAGACGACAGAAAAATCATGTTGTGCTATCTTTTGAATCCCTTTTTGAAAAGTCCCAAAGGAATCCACTTTCTTTGGCAGATAAGCCTTGTAGTAATCTCCCAAGATTTCTCTGAATTCGTTCTCGCCTGCTTCGAGCAATTTGGTCCATACCCAGAGGTAGAAGGCACTCTGATCAAGATGGCCTAACACTTGGCCATCCACATAGACAAAGAGATGTTGCCCGGCGGGGCCAGTTTCCTGTTTCATGTCAGGTGCGCAGATGCGGAACAGAAGAGATGTTTTGCCGATGCGACGGGGGCCGACGATTGAAACGCATTCGCCATGACGAATTAGCTGGAATGCCCGACGGATCTCGGCTGCCCGCCCATAGAAATAGCGACGATCCTTGATTGGCCCTCGATGGAAGTAAGGATTATCACGCAAGATTCCCACTGGTTTATCAACCTGTTGGGACATTCCCAATCTCCTCTACAATTTTGCTAAGCGACTTGTAGCGACGCAACCAATGGGTATAGACCTGGGCCCTAAAATCGTATGTGACCGGATTGCCGGGAATCTCGCGCACGATCTCCCTGGCTGTCAGAACCGTCATCGTCCGGGTGATTTGGCCAGGATCCAGGGACACTCGATAAGCTCCTAGACGGTCGGCGATCATGGCAGCGCTTGTCCGGTCGACTCTGGTCAACAGATTCGCCAGAGCTGCCAGGCACAGACGGGCTTCTGGGTCCGAAGTCTGCCAGATATAGGCCAGGTGCGACTGACCTGCTTCCAATAACTCGCCCATCGCACGCCGCACGTCTTGGATGGTGACATAGTTGCGTTTATCGTCGTTACACTGGTTGACCAGGACATTACACAGCAACTGGGTAAAGTAGGGGTGTCCGGCTGTGAGATTCAACACTTCTTCGACGGCCAGATCGTCGTATGTCGTTCCGTACGGCTGCACCGGCTCCGTGATCAGCCGCACAGCCGAAGCTCGGTCGAGGAAACCCACTCGTCTATACTCGGCAACGTTAAATAGCACTGACCAGTAGTCACCAATCATGTCCTCTATTCTGTGTGTACCAGAGAAGATAAAGGCCAGTTGCTCGCCGTGCTGCATCAGGTGCCGCAGGGCAGAGAACACGGACGCTGGCAGTGCTCCACTGCGAACTCGCGCGCCCAATTCTTCAAACTCGTCTATGCACAGCAACAGCGTGCGGTCTCCAATTTGCTCTCGCACCTCGGGGAGGAAACGCCGCTGAAAAACGTATTGGGGGCTGTCTCTCAATTCCTGCAAGGTGAGGCGCGGAATGTGTATGTCTACCATGTTCAGTCCGTCGGCGATGGCTTCTGCAAGGCTTAGAAAAAAGCTCCTCATTCCAGGATCAATGCCCAATCCATTGCCATCCACATACACGGGAATGTAGCGGGGATCACTTAAACAGGCGGGCAATTGCTGAAGGATAGAGGTTTTTCCTGTGCGCCGCTCACCGACCAGAACGAGGATCGCCTTTTGGAGTAACGTGGCTACGCTCTGGCTTATAAATTTGAAAATGTCCTCCCGGCCGAAAAAGGTGGGGTTGCCTGGTTTCAGGGGTAGGCCAGGCGTATACGGATTGAGTATCTCGGTGAAAGAGACCAGGGGTTCTCGGAGATGGAGGAGGTCAGCGAATTCTTCGACCTTTCTTGTCCGTTCCGCGTCGCTATAGGTAACTTGAAACCGGACCCTCAAAGGACTCTCTCCCTTTGGCTGTAAAGTGAACTCCAGATCTTCTTTTGTTCCTGCCGTTAGACTACCCAGGTCTGCTTCTCCTTTTATCACTTTATAATCTGAGGCCGGTTCCAATCGAGCCACGACGCGATAAGCAGCTCCTGGGCCTTTGTTGTTCAATGTTAGAGCCAAGGCAATCTCTGCCAGCGGCAAGGCCCGGTTGCTGCGCAGAGAGAGAGCCAGCCTAGCTGGCTCTCTGGACAATTCTTCCAGGGCGTTGGTGATAGCCGTACGCCAACCAGACAGAACCTGGAGGAGTATAAGTCGCTCTGGGTCTCGCACTCCTTCCTGCACTTCCCTCTCTTGCTCAACGACCTTGTCCAGCGCCCGACTCAGTGCAGACTTTTGAGCTGAAAGGTCTTGCCTTGCCTGGAAATCTCGCAACTGCTGGAGGACTTGGCGCAGTTTCTCTACAGCACCAACCGCCGCTCTGGGCAGGATGTCCTGTACTTGTGGAGGTTTCTTGTGCAGAGCCTCCGTCTTGTCTGCGATACGAGTATCGAGAGCCACGATGCGTGAGACTGTGTTGGCTTCCAGAGCACCCAACAGTACTTCATACAGTTCCCTGAATTCAGTTCCCCTCTGTACATCGGGCCATTGATAGGGCAGACTGAAAGCCAAGGAAAGGGAAGAGGTGACCACTTTTAGAAGCCGGAGAATGTCGTCAGTGAGGGGGGGCATCCCTGGCGTCTCATCTCGCACCTGGTGATAGATTTCCTCCAGTGTAGCCTGCGAAAGCGACAGTTCCTCTCCCTTGCGCCCTTCTACAACGTTCGTCAACACAGCCCGCCAGTTGTTGCGGAATGAACGCTCGGCGACAACGGAGAGGATCTGAGTCACGTTCACGTGCGTTGAGATCAGTTCCTCCATCGCCTGGCGGACAATTTCCGGCTCCCTGGTATAGTTCTCCACCTTCCGGTAGAGTTCCCGGAGCGCTTTTTCCAAACGGCGTACACTGAGAAACACGTTCCCTGCCTGGTTGCCCAGTGATTGTCCTCTCTCTTTGTCTATGACGGTGAACATTCGATCAGGACGCGCCAGAGCAACAAGGCCAACAAGTTGTGGGTGTTTCTCTCCTCCCCTCTGCTCCCACACAACAATAGGGATTGGAATGAGCGCCGTCTTGCGCGGCAGGTAGGGCTCAGTCGGCTTGGCCGACAAGCTCTCTTCAAAGACGAAACAGGGTTGGACTCGAAACGCTTTGGCCATCTTGCCAAGGTAGCCCTCACCCAGCTTGATTGTCTTGGGCCATATGATCTCTCTCTTATCTACTGGTGTAGCCTGTGCTGTAGATTCTTCCTCACTCAAGGTCTCGGCATCCCAAAGCACAGCTCTCTCTCGACCTCGCTTGGTAGCCAGCAGCAGAAGGTTGTCATCTTCGGTGCGGTAGATTGCGCCCCAATGATAAGTCACCAGTTGGCCCACGACATCCAGCATTTGCCGCACCATCTCAGCCATATTGGCCGGTGCGCCCAGCCGAAGGCTGACAGCCTTTTCTATTGCCAGTCTCATGCGATCCTGTTCGGTCTGAGCGAACTCACGGGCCAGGTAGAACAGTAGAAGGAATAGAGGCGGGAGAATGCCAAGGGAGACGAGCATCCTGGTGGTCTGTCCTACGTTGAGAGTGTACAGGTAATAGGCTATCGCAGGAAGCGGGATGAGCAGTAGCGTCGTGACCAGGTCGACGCGCACAAATCGTTCTTCGTCAGGGACCAGGACGCGGTAGACGCGATAGTCATGCGCCCAAATGAGAAGCATCGACAGCAAAGCATAGGTCACAACATAGACTGCCGTAGCCTGAATGTGGAATGTTTCCAACAACCATGGAGAAAAGGACTTGTACGTTATCGCGTAGGCGAATAATGCGCCAAGACTGGTCACAGCATGATGACTGGCGTAAAAGAAAGCTCGCAACAGCGCATAACGCCACGGCTGGCGCTGTTTGGAAAAGATTCTACTATACAGTGTCTCGCTGAGCAGAGACCCAAAAATAGCAACGGAGGACGCCGCCAAAGGAGAATCGACTACGAGTGTGAGCAAGACCAAGGGGAAACTCAGGGAAACGGTGGCTCCACGCAAGAAGGTGATACGGACCAAATCGCACACCACATAGGCAAATAAGAAAAGCAGAGAGATGGGTCGAGGAATGACTTGAGAGCCGAGCAAGAGAGGGCCTCGCACGACGATCACGAGCCCGGCGACGGTGATCAGGGCCAGGTGGACTTTACCGAGGATGTCATAGAGCTTCATTGTAACATCGGTTTTCAGTTGTCTCAACCGTTTTCGAGCAACTTGTCCAGCTGTCCATCGCCAACGGTTGAACCACACAGGAATCTTGATTCTCGAAAGCATGCCTCCACTATCTCCAATTGTACAGTAAGAGAGCATCATTGTCCAGGGTAGGAAAGGGAGAATTTAGGGGCAATCTAGAGAAAGGTCTTGAACCAGGCGATGCCGTTCAAGATTTGCCCAGCGATCGTCTCAAGGCCGTCGCAAAACACCTCTCAATCTCCCCACAATCTGCTTCTCGCAGTCTCTTACCCTTCTCCTGCCACATCTCAAAGGCCTGATAACCGGCCAAGTGCAGCCGATATGGCTCATTGCATCCGAGTTCCAGGATGTGGGCAATGGCGAACGCTGGGAACTGGATACTAGTCCTTTCGAGAGTCTTTATCACCAGCTCCCGACTCTCCTGGGGAGCAAAAGGCTCAAGCATTATCTGATGGCAAATGCCAAAAAACGTCGAGGCCTCAGGGCGAATCTTTTCCAGTTCATGAAGTGGATGTCGAGAGGCCACGAGATAGGCCAGCCAGTAGTGACCTGTAGCCAGGAAGCGCAGGGCTTGGAAGAAATGCTCCGAAAGACGAGGGTTCTTGGCCAACGTAGAGAAATTGTCCAATGCCACAATTGGCTTAACCCTGCATTGTTGTGCCGTTCTAAGGAGCGTGTTTAGCCCATAGAGAGCTGATTGGAGGTCAGCTTGTCTTGTTGCCTCTGCCAATTTGCTGCCAACGGTTAGGTTGCTCTCTTTGATCTGACGGATGATTTCTTCACGGAGCAAAAGAAAACACTCATCTTGTTCCATCTCGGCCAGCGAACGGCCCCCAACATTCACCACATCAATATAGACAAAGATGTGCTCACCGGCTTGCAGGGCATGCCTCTGAAAGACCTCGATGTCGGCAACATGGTTCAGCAACGAAGTCTTGCCGCACTTTGGTGGCCCCACGACAGACACACTTTGCTGGTTTCTCAGAGATTGCAGCACCCGTCGGATCTCTCTGGAACGACCGAAAAAGCCTCGTGGTTGCCAGACTGGGCTGTTGGGTCGGAAAGGATTTTCCTCTTTGGATTCTTGCATTGCTCTCTCCCCATACTGTGCTTGTTCAACCAGTTCTCCGAACTGGCTTTATCTGGCGATTTATGGCATTCTCTTCAAAACAAAGCAGGAAGCCATTGTCTCCAAACAGGGCACTGGCCTCCTGGTTGGTGAGCCACGCTGCTCGCTGTACCTGTCATCCATAGACATGATATGATACCAATTGCCTGGAAGATCATGCTTGTCCGTTGGGCAAAGATCTCCAGACCGAACCCTGTCACCTCTCAGTCAGAGACCTCAGCGAGCAGGGGCTCCGTTGTATCTCTCCCCCTTGGGCTCTGCTCCGCACTCCGATCATGCTATACCTATTCTGTGCTATCTGATCGTCAATGTCTTCTCTCTTGAAAGAACGGATCAAAAACGAGGACAGGTTATGGGCCTAATCTTCGACGGGCAGCAAGACGTGAAAGCGACTACCGGGGCAGCGCTCCTCGTCGAGGCCCTCGCTCTCGGCCCACAGGAAGCCGCCGTGGGCTTCGACGATGCCCTGGGCGATGGCCAGTCCCAGGCCCAGACCACCACCCTTGAAGCGAGTCTTGCTGGTGGAATGCAGATCCACGTCTCGCACCTCGTAGAAATGGCTGAATATGCGCTCCTGCTCTTCCAGGTCAATGCCGATGCCTGTGTCCTCGAACACGATCTCAACAAATTTCCCAGAAGGGCTGGTCGGACGGTTGGGATGGGTCACGTCAACACCCTGGGTCATCTTGGCAGAGATGTTTATCTCACCGCCATCAGGGGTATACTTGATGGCGTTGCTCAGCAGGTTGAAGAACACCTGTCGCAAATGTCCCGCATCCGCCCGGATTGGCGATAGCCCAGCCATAGGCGACAGATTGATGGTCAGCCCTCGCTCGCTGGCGGCTGATTCCAGCCTGTGGACAGCGCCCATGACGGCATCTTTGACCAGCATCAGATCCCGGTGAAGCTCCATCGTTCCACCTTCAATGCGGGTGATGTCCAGCATTTCGTTCACGATACTGTTGAATCTGTCAAGGCCTTTGGCGATCCCCTCAATGGGTAAGCGCAACGTCTCGTTCAGCTCGGGGTACATGTGTCCTCTGGTGTCCAGTAGCATCGTCAGATACCCCTGGATCACGGTCAGGGGGGTCTTGAGTTCGTGAGCGGCGACAGAGATAAACTTGGATTTTAACTCATCGGTGCGTCGGAGTTCAGCGTTGGCTTTTTGTAACTCGCGGACTCTTTCTTCCAAGCGGGTGACCAGCTCTTGTGAGTATTCCTGTTGCAGGATCAGTTGCTCTTCTGCGCCGCCCTCGATTTCCTCTCGCTTGCCACCCAGGAACTCGGCTACCTGGAGGGGCAGGCGGTCTACGTCAATGGGCTTGGCAATATAGCCGTCGCAGCCAGCTATCAGTGCGCGCTCCCGGTCGCCCTCCATGGCTTTGGCCGTGAGGGCAATGATGGGCGTATTAGCCAGTTCCGGCAGGGTTTTGAGCTTGGTGGTCACCTGGTAGCCATCCATGCTGGGGATCATGATATCCATGAGGATGAGGTCTGGCCTTTCCTCTTGAGCCATCTGGATGCCCGAGAGACCGTCTTCGGCCTCCAACACGGCATAGCCAGCGTGGGTCAGCACCCGGCGCACCAGGAGCCTGTTCACAGCGTTGTCTTCTACGTACAAGATCTTTTGTAATCGTTGTCTCATGGTCATCCCCCCCAGAGGAAACAGGTTTTTACTGCTCCCGCACCGGTTCGAGGGGCAGGGCAAAGTAAAAAACTGAACCCTGGCCAACCTTACTGTCCAACCACATACAGCCGCCGTGCAACTCGATCAGTTTCTTGCTGATGGGCAGCCCCAGCCCGGTTCCCGCTGCCCGCCGGGTTGTGGAACTGTCCACTTGACGGAACTCTTCAAAGACGACGGGGATGTCTTCTTGTGCGATGCCAATGCCGGTATCCTCTACGGCACACAGAATGTACGGCGCAGGACAGGAGATGTGATCTTGGCGCGTTCGCAACTCTGCGCGCAAGGTGATCGAGCCACGATCGGTAAACTTGGCCGCGTTGGCGAGCAGGTTTAGAACCACTTGGCGAATACGCAACCGATCGGCGTAGATTAGCGGCAGGTCTTTGTCAATCTTTTCTCGCAATTCTATCGGCTTTCCTTCCACCATGGGGATCATGGTCGGCATGACGCCCAGCGTGAGATCTTCAAAATTGATCCATTCACGTTTCAGGGTCATCTTGCCAGCGCCAATCTTGGACAGATCCAGAATGTCGCTGACTAGACTGAGGAGGTGTTGTCCGCCAGTGTAGATGGCGGTCAGGTCGGTGCGTTGATCGTCGGTGATGGGGCCATCGATCCCGTTGAGAATGACTTTGGCGAAACCAATGATAGAATTCAGAGGCGTGCGGAGTTCATGGCTCATGTTGGCCAGGAACTCGTTCTTGAGTCTGTCGGCCTCCTGCAAGCGCCGGTTGGCGTCCTGCAACTGCCGGGCCTGTTCCTGAAGCTGCACGTGGGCTGCGTGCAACGGATCGAAAAGCTGTTCTTTCATGATCAGGCGGGCGAATACCAGCCCTGATCCGATCATCAGCAGCGAATCCAGCGGAAGGTTGCCCACCGCCGGAACGGCATTGAGGGCGCCGCCCGTGACAGCCAAGCTTCCGCCTAGCACCAGAAGCAACTTTTCCGTCGAAATTCGCCCCGTGATCCGACGCGCGCGCAGCACAGACCAGCCGGTCACCCCAAACGACATCACAACGAGGGTGAAACCGTAGAGCAAAGTTCCCGCAAACAGGGGTGATTCGGTGTTGGGCAGGTAGAACAGCGCCAGGGAGGGTTGGATGTCCATGTGGGCCACATAGCTCTTGGTAAAGACGCCGATAAAAGTCCACGCCATGCCAATGGAGCCAAGTGCCACGCTGCCGGTGCGAAAGACTCCGGGCGGAACGTCGCTCAAAGCCAGAGCCAGCAAGTAGAGGGCTAGAGGCATCGTCACCAGGCCCAGCAATGCCATGCCTCGCCACAGGTCCTCCCCTGCCAGCCCAAGGCCAGCAAAGTGAAGCAGGAAGGAGCCCCCGCTCCACAGGGACAACGTCAGCATAAAGAGGGTAAATAACCAGTTGACCAGGCGTCTTTGGCTTTGGAGCAGGACGATGAACGCCAGACCCAGGGAAACAGCCACTGTCAGGTTTTTTAGGAACAGGTTGAACAGGGTGGGGATAATCTCCAAGGACATCGTGACCCCTTCCTCCCCCCACAGTTTGGCCTCATGCACTCATATTGTACCACAAAAAGAAGGTGCGGCAAAGACCCTGGGCCTTCCCACTGGGATACGATGTGATCGCGAGACGCTCAGCTTTCTCGGTCTGCCGAACGTCCCGCTGAGAGGCGGTTCTTGATGGCCGCCAGTTCGTTTTCGATCTCGTCGTCAGACCAGACCCGGCTCATCCGCTCCCGCAAGACTTCCAGGCTGTCGGCATCTTTCTCGCTGGGCGACGACGAAGAAGCAATGCCGGCGGCTGCCGGCCGGGTGGCTTTTTCAGTTGACCGTTGAGATGGGGTGGACGATGTGACTGGTGAGGCGGGCGGCGAAGGCACCCGCTGCTTTTTTCGCGCGCGGCCCAGGCGCGAGGCCAGCTTTGTCAAGTCAGCCTGAAGTTCCGTCGTGGCGGTGGTCTGTTGTGCCAACGAGGATTGGAGTTGATCGGCTACCTGGGCGTAGGCCAACTTGTGGCGAATCGCTTCGCGGGCAGTCGCCTCGTCGCCAGCGCGCAACGCCTCGTCAGCGCGGCGCTCCCCTTCATGGGCCATCTCCCTGGCCTGACGCAATTGGCTCTCCAGTTGGGCCTGCCGGGCGAGGGCACGATTCAATCGCTCCTCAAGTTGCTCCAGCAGTGCTTCCATCTTGTCGGCACG
>Ga0180437_10005985_pt1 | contig 16454 bp, 15 predicted proteins | sample SS_ome_4_FD_132410 | JGI IMG/M metagenome (GOLD analysis project Ga0180437, IMG submission 132410) | Hypersaline lake sediment archaeal communities from the Salton Sea, California, USA - SS_3_D_1 metaG | ecosystem: Environmental > Aquatic > Non-marine Saline and Alkaline > Hypersaline >...
CAATATTCTTTCAAGCCGTGCACCTACCCTCGATTCCTAAACTCGGAAACTGTTTTTGCCAGCTAGTTCCAGCCAGGCAACTCTATGTCACACTGGGAATACTATTTACCGCTGCTTCCTTCCAGACCTGACGGGGTTCATAGCCCTCAGTTGCATAGAACCCGACCATCAACACCGCTCAACAAAAACAAGTTTACCCAGCCGTAAACCTCAAGCAGGAATTCAGCCCCGCTATAGCGGCTTTCGGGTACAGGGCACCGCTAGCTCCCCGCCTAGCACGGCTCAGTTCACGATGTTACCAATAAGCGCTAACCAAGTCAACATTAGCAGAATCTGCCTGGATACCTTTCACCTTGTCACCAACTTTGAAAAGAAGATAGCCAAGGCTAATAGCTACTCTTTCAGTTAGTTCTGGGTTAGTTCTCCTTCTTTGAGCTTTTTTCTATCTATCTTCCCCGAAGCAGTTTTGGGTATGTTGTCTATAAATTCAATTCTCTTAGGGAGCTTAAAATCAGCCAAGCTTTGCTGGCAAAGACCGGCTATCTCCTCCGAAGTAGCACCTTGCCCTTCTTTGAGCACTACAAAGGCTGTAGGTATTTGTCCTCCATAATCATCATCAACACCTATGTAAGCTGCATCAGCTACACTGGGGTGGCTCAGCAACACGAATTCGACTTCCGAAGGACCGATCTTAAGTCCAGAAGGCGTCACTATTATGAACGATTTCTTCTCTATATACTCAAGGTAGTCCTCTTCATCCATCCTGACTAAATCTCCGGTATAAAACCAGCTATCCTTAAGGACTTGATCTGTGAGTTCGGGTGATTTGTAGTACCCTTTCATCACCCATGGGGCATTAAACACAGCCTCTCCTACCTCACCCCGCGGAACTTCCTTACCGCTATCATCCAGTACCTTAATGCCACAAATTGGCTTGCCTACGGTTCCCAGTTTACGGCTGTTAAAGGTGCTTATGGAAACGGCTGAGACTTCTGTGAGACCGTATACTTCATAAAGGGATAAACCAAAATTATCCTCCAAGACTTTCATTAGCTTAGGGAAGGACTTTGCCCCGGCTGTAACAGCAAGTCGCAGCGAATTCAGGTTGTATTCCTTTAAAATTTTGTTGCGCAACATAGCCAGTGCATTGTACATGGCAGGAACCCCAAAGATAATGCTTCCTTTCTCCCTCTCCACGGCCTCTAGAACAACCCTGGGAGTGAAATTAGGGATTAGCACGATGGTAGAGCCTGTGATAATCGAACCAAGAAGAACTTCGCATAGTCCAAAAAGGTGGGAAAAACGAACAAGGTCTATGACGATATCTTCTCCCCGCCTTTTTATGCCTGCTGAAACTATGGGGGGAGTGCCCATAAGGGAAGCATGGGTATGTACAACGCCTTTCTGCCTCCCCAGCACGCCAGAGGTGTAAATTATAGTAGCTTCGTCCTCGCCTCTTATATCTACAGTTGGTGATGGTGAAGAGCTGTTGGCTACCATCCTGGCGTAAGAATCTCCGTCAATCTCAATTACATGCCTTAATAAAGGAATGTGAGCTAAAAGCGACGAAAGCATCCGAGAAAAGTCCTTCTCCGTTATCAAGATTTCCGAGTCGGAGTCTCGTAGCAAAGCATCAAGTTCAGGTGCTTTAAGCGCAGGGTTAAGCAGCACAGCCACGCCTCCACCCTTAACTACCCCAAAATAATTGATGACCCACTCAGGACTATGAGACATTAAGATAGCCACATGGGCACCTTTTGTCATCCCCAGCTCTATGAGGGCATTAGCTACTTTGTTAGAAGCTTCATCTAGCTCTCCGTAAGTAATCCTCTGAGTACCAAGGACGAGGGCTTCCCTTTGTGGCACTTCGCCAGCAGTATTTTCCAAGGTCTGTTTAATATTCATTTCTGCTTCTGGAAAATTCTTCCGACAAGTATATCATCAACGCCCCCTTCTAGCTACGGCGGCTGCGCGGGAAGAATCAAAATAGACTACCTTGCGATGATTAGCACAAAATATTGTCAAATTTGGAAGTCATACTATTAAATTAGGAAAAGGAGGTGGAAGAGATGCGTTATGCCGTTATAGCCTTGGGTGCTATTGGTGTCATAGTCGGGGCGGTAGTCATAGCTATGCAACCAGCACAACAGATAAGTATGTTAGCGCTCCCATCGATTATAGTGGTAATTGGCGTAGCTTTAGCTGGAGTCAAACTAAGGGCTCAGTAGTGCCAATATAAATACGAGACCTGCCCCCATAATCGGCAAACGCTCTGAGCCCTTCAACCTTCTCATCCTAGACTTTGAGCACAACTGAGGTTTCAATTTGCCTATCAGGGATGTTCCAATATGTCCGCAGGAGCCTATCCTTTTCCTCGGGCGAGACCAGTTTGAAGCCATGCTTCTCGTAAAATCCAATGGCCCAAGTTGCATCGGCCCAAGTCCCCACCAAAATTTCAGGAGTCTCGGCTAAGCCCACGAGATATTGAAGTAGCACTGTGCCAATTCCCCTTCTCTGGCATTTTGGAAGTACATAAGCATGCCTAATCAACATGGTATCCTCAAAAGCTTGAATTCCCGCTACCCCAAGCAAATGCCCATCTTCTAGCCAACCGAAGAATCTGACGCCAGCTTTAATTTCTTCCCCTAATTCCTTGGCGGACATATATGGTTCCTGCCATCTGTCATCCGGGATTACTCCCTTGTAAGCCCGCGCAGCATCATTTATGACCTTAAGTATCTCATCGAAATCTGAAGTCAATAGTCCACTTATCATTTTTGGGCCCTTTCGTTTTACTGGCATGCCATAACCGCCCACGCCTATTTAAACTCTTATGTAGAAATTTCAGATAAGGGCATCGGTCATAACAAGATGCACGCTACCAGCAAAATACCGCTGACACCTGTCAAACTTTGTAGTTAATCCGAAGCTGCCTCCCTTACCTCAGTCCCACGCTTCCTTTCTGCGACTACTATTGCTTCCCTGAAACACGGCGCACGGGACACACGCTTCCAGGAAATGTTAGGGCTTCCGCAGTTGTTGTGGTTGTTGCTGAACTTGTATGGCAATTACCTCGCTTCCTGCTTCGAATAGCTCTGACTTGATTTCATGCACGAGGCCCCAAGACTGCGCCTCCTCGGGATTCAGGGTTGTCCTCTCAATCATGGCATCAGTAATATCTTTGGCGTTTTTACCTGTATTCGCTGCGATTACCTTAGCAATATTCTCCATATCACTCCTCAATCCCTTTAACCTTTCCTCCAATAGTTTCTCCTCTAAATTCTGCTCTCCCTTAAACTGCGCACTAACTCCGTGAAATAAGAATCTCGCTTGGGGCACTGATAGCCTTCTCGAACCGGCACAGTATAGGACAATGCCTATTGAGTCCACGCTGCCAAAATTGTGTGTAGCTATAGAAGCAGGTAATCCTTTCAAATAATTATATGCGCTTAAACCATGAATAACAGAGCCACCAGGCGAAGAGATAAGGATTACAAAGTTACTTGTCCCCTGCTTCATTTTCTGGTCAACTGCACCCATCAGAGCATTGACAGTGGCCTCAATCACAGGGGCGAAGAATCTGATTACAACCGATTTCATTGCCTTGATTGTAGCAAATATGGGGGGGTAGGAAAAGGCTAATTATTGTAACCTTGCAGTTTTGCTATACTATAAATAGGGATTAGCTTTATGGCGGATATAAATAAAGTCAATCAGAGGGTAGAAGATCTGCGGGAGAAGATTAATCACCATAATTACCGCTACTATGTGCTGGATAGCCCTGAAATCAGCGATGCAGAGTACGATGAGCTGATGAGGGAGCTTAATCAGCTTGAGGCTGAGCATACTGAGCTTGTTACTCCTGACTCGCCGACACAACGGGTTGGTGCGCCTCCTGTGGAAGCATTTGGGGTTGTGGAGCATCCTCAGCCCCTGCTGAGCTTGGCTAACGCTTTTTCCTATGAAGAGCTGGCAGCCTGGCATAAGAGAGCAAGCAGTCTTTTAGGCAGACGCCAGTTTGACCTCGTTTGCGAGCCCAAGATTGATGGGCTCGCAGTGGCTCTGACTTACGTTGATGGCTTGCTCGTCACAGGAGCAACTCGCGGAGATGGTTATCGAGGAGAGAACATCACCCAAAACTTGAGAACTGTCAGGAGTATTCCCCTCTCCGTGCCCAGAGAGACCCCACCCAGATTTGAGGTCAGAGGCGAAGTTTATCTTCCTAAGGTCGGCTTTAAGAAGCTTAACGAGGAGAGGGCCAAAGAAGGACTGCCGCTTTTTGCCAATCCCAGGAATGCCGCTGCCGGCTCGGTAAGACAGCTCGATTCCGGTATTACCGCCAAACGCCCTTTAGACATATTCATCTATGCTTTAGGCTGGGCCGAAGGCAAAGCAGTGCCCGACACTCACTGGGAGATTATGCAATGGCTCAAGTCTTTAGGCTTCAAGATAAACCCCAATATTGCTCTATGCCATGTTCTTGATGAAACAGAGAAATACTACCAGAGATTGGTAAAGACTCGAGAAAACTCTCCCTACGAAGCTGATGGTATGGTAGTAAAAATCAATTCCATCTCCCTTCAACAAGAGCTTGGCACTGTAGCTCACGAGCCAAGATGGGCCATTGCTTATAAGTTTCCCGCTATTCAGGGTACTACACGTCTTATTGACATTGGCATAAACGTAGGAAGGACAGGAAGCCTTAATCCCTATGCTATTCTAGAGCCAGTCCGAGTAGGCGGCGTAGTTATCAGCCAGGCGGCGCTACATAATGAGGAAGACATCCACCGTAAAGATATCCGCATCGGCGACTGGGTCATTGTGCAGCGAGCTGGCGAAGTGATACCTGAGATCGTCGGACCTGTGGTCAGCCGCCGTACTGGAACTGAGAGAATCTTCTCTATGCCCGGTCACTGCCCTGTATGTGAAAGCGAGGTGATAAAGCCCGAGGGTGAGGCCATGCATCGCTGCACCAATATTTCCTGCCCCTCTCAAGCTCTGGAGAGGATTAAGCACTTTGTCGGCCGTGGGGCAATGGATATCGATGGCGTGGGTGAGAAGCTATGCCAGGCCTTGTTCGAGGCTGGCTTGGTCAAGGATGTTGCCGATTTATACTATCTCACCAGAGAGCAGCTTCTCAGTCTGGAAAGAACGGCAGATAAAAGCATCTCCAATGTGCTTTATTCCATCGAGAGAAGCAAGAATAGACCTTTATCTAGAGTTATCTTTGCCCTGGGCATCCTGCATGTGGGTGAGCAGTACGCCGAACTGCTAGCAGATCAATTCTACGGCATTGACCAGCTGGCTGAGGCTACCGAAGAAGAGCTTTCAAGCCTTCCTTCCATTGGGCCGAAGATAGCTGAAAGCATCATTGCCTTCTTCAGACAGGAAGGAAATAAGCAAATCATTGAAAAGTTAAGGAGAGCTGGAGTGAAGCTGGAAAGAGAGAAAGTTAAGGAGGCCAAGCCTGAGGAGCTACCCTTAGCAGGACTGGAATTTGTCTTGACCGGGAAGCTGGAATCCTTCCCCCGCTCAGAAGCAGAAGGGAAAATAGAGGCTTTGGGTGGTAAGGCAGGCTCGGATGTAACCAAGAAGACGTCTTACGTGGTAGTTGGTGCCGACCCGGGCTCTAAACTGGTCAAAGCTGGAAAATTGGGTGTAAAGACGCTCCGCGAGGCTGAGTTCCTTGATTTGTTGAATCAAGCCACTGGCAAATCACAGAAGATCTTTTAAATCGTAAGTTAGTGAAACTCATTGTTGGTTTAGGTAATCCAGGCAAGGTTTATGTTCAGAATCGCCATAATGTTGGCTTTCGTTGCTTGAATTACTTCGCCCGGCTTCATTCTATTCGCTTTGACCACAGGCAGTGCTGGGCTAGAATAGGCCTTGGCGAAATAGGGGGCGAGAAATTGCTGCTAGCCAAGCCCAGGATATTTGTGAATCTCAGTGGCAGAGCCGTGGCTTGCTTGGTGCGTAAGCATGACATTTGTTTGAGCGACCTCCTGATAATCTATGACGACCTCGATTTGCCTCTGGGCAGAATTCGCCTGAGGCAGAGTGGAGGCTCAGGAGGACACAAGGGCATGAACTCTATTGTTTCCGCCCTGGGAAGGGAGGACTTCCCCCGAATCAGGTTGGGGATTGGGCGGCCTCAGGTAAAAGTGCAATCCATTAGCGAGGACGCTATAGTCAATTATGTGCTTAGCGATTTTTCTCCGCAGGAAGAAAAGGTGATTAAGCCTGTAATCGCCACAGCATCCGAGGCCATCGACTGTTTTCTTAGCCAAGGAATAGAAGCGGCGATGAGCAAGTTCAACTAGTCTGAAGATATTCCATTTTAAATCTTTAGCTGGTAGTATAGTATAATTCCTAAGTATATTGGAGCATGGTTATCGCAGTTATTGGAGATTCAGCTTGTTCTGCAGAGGAAGCTAAGCTGGCTAAAACCGTAGGTGCATTGTTAGCTCAACAGGGTGTGACCGTGATATGCGGCGGCTTGACTGGTGTGATGGAAGTTGTTTGTCGCGGAGCTAAGACAAAAGGTGGCTTGACGATCGGCATTTTGCCCGGGGGAGATTCAAGCATGGCTAACCCTTGGGTAGATATTCCCGTGGTTACTGGCCTAGGCGAGGCCAGAAATGTAGTGGTGGTCAAGTCGGCTCAGGCAGTAATTGCCATTGGCGGAGGCTATGGAACACTAAGCGAAATTGCTTATGCTCTGAAAAGTGGTATCCCAGTCATCGGCTTCAATACCTGGTCGCTGTCACGAAATGGTCTAGAAGATGATTCAATAATCAGAGTTCAGAGTGCTACAGAAGCAGTAGATAAAGCTGTTGCCTTAGCTAGGAAACACAAAGTTCATGGGATTGCTTCACCCTTTTCACCCTCACCTTCATCCTCTCCCGTCAAGGGAGAGGAAATTGGGCTTGCCATAGCAGAGGATGGGTCAATATTGGAATGAAATTAGAAATGGCAAGTATCGAAAGTGTAGAAGCAAGAGAGATTCTTGATTCTCGGGGTAATCCTACCATAGAGGTAGAGGTTATATTGGTTGATGGCACCTTGGGCGTCGCTTCCGTCCCCTCAGGGGCGAGCACTGGGAAATATGAGGCTGTGGAGCTTCGGGATGGGGATAAGAGCAGCTATGGGGGTCTCGGCGTTCTGAAAGCCGTAGAACATGTCAACAGTGAGATTGCCTCAGCAGTAATAGGCATGTCCGCCCTGGAGCAAGCGGCTATTGACCAGAGCCTGATTGATCTTGACGGCACTGCTAATAAAGCCCGCCTCGGGGCTAACGCCATACTGGGGGCATCTCTCGCAGTAGCCAAGGCTGGAGCTAACTTTCGGGACATTCCTTTGTACCGTTATTTAGGAGGGGCTGGAGCTAACCTATTGCCTGTTCCTATGTTGAATATTCTAAATGGTGGTAAGCATGCCCCTGGCTCTACCGATTTTCAGGAATTTATGATAATGCCAGTTGGCGCTGCCAATTTCAAGAAAGCCATGCAAATAAGCAGCGAAGTGTACCATTCCCTACGCAAAGTGCTTGAAGACAAGGGATTAAGCACTAATGTGGGAGATGAAGGTGGTTTTGCCCCCCAGCTCTCCTCCAGTAAAGATGCACTGGAGCTGATACTAGCAGCCATTGATATAGCTGGCTACAAAGCAGGCCAAGACTTATTTATCGCCTTGGACCCAGCAGCCAGTACTTTCTATCACGACGGAGAATATGTTCTCTCCCGAGAAAGTGTTACCCTCAATTCTACAGAAATGATTGACTATTATGCCAACCTAGTCTCGGATTACCCTGTCCTCAGTATTGAGGATGGGTTGGCTGAGGATGATTGGGCAGGCTGGTTACTACTGACTGTTCAGCTGGGAAAACAGATTCAACTTGTAGGCGATGACCTTTATGCTACCAACTTAGAGCGCCTGGAGAAAGGGATTACCCAAAAGGCCTCCAACTCAATCCTAATTAAGCCAAATCAAATAGGCACACTCAGTCAAACTCTGGCCGTTATCAAAAGGGCGCAGCAGGCCGGGTGGACAGCCATTATCAGCCACAGGTCTGGTGAGACCGAAGATACTACCATTGCTGACTTGGCAGTAGCTAGCAATGCTGGATTCATTAAGGCTGGTGCCCCTTGTCGCAGTGAGAGACTGGCTAAATACAATCGCCTCCTCAAAATAGAAGAAAAATTAGGAGACGCCGCACAATACCCTGGCAAAAGGGCGTTATACAATTTGTAGAGGATGAAATAATGCAGGTATTAAACGGTGTTCATCAAATAAAAACTCCCTGCCCCGGGGGCCTATTGTGGTATACCAATGTTTATGTGATTGAAGGCAGTGATGGTCATATACTGATCGATAGCGGCTGGGATAGCCAAGAATCTCTATGGGCTCTCCAGGAAGGGATAAAAGCCTCAAACCTCAAACTTCGAGACATCAGAAAAGTGGTCATCACCCATATACATCCCGACCATTATGGGTTGGCAGCAAAGATAAAACAAATTTGCGGAGCCGAAGTAGCTATTCACAGGATTGATACGGGCCTTATCTTTCCCAGGTATAAAGATTTTGCTGTCCTGATTAAAAAAACTGAGACGCTGCTTCGGCAGAACGGTGTTCCTGGGGATGAATTGCCTCAGTTTAAAGAGGCCTCCTTATGGATGAATAAATATGTCACCCCTGATTTACCTGAAGTGAAGTTAGAGGATGGCGACATAATTTCCAACGGGTCTTTTGAATTGGAGGTGTTATGGACGCCAGGACATTCACCAGGCCATATCTGCCTTTATGAACGAGACGGGAAATTCATTCTCACCGGCGACCACGTTTTGTATGATACTACGCCCCATATTAGCTTCAATCCCCAATCTGGTGATAACCCCCTGGGCGACTATGTTTCTTCTCTTAAGCAGCTAGAGCGCCTTAAGGTTCGTTTCGTCCTCCCGGGACACGGGCCAATGTTCAATGCTCTGGGGCTGAGGATAGAAAAGATACTCCAGCATCACCAAGAAAGGAAGAGCGCTATCATGAGGTCTCTGCACAGTGGCTTGAAGACAGCCTATGAGGTAGCTCAGCAAATTCCCTGGATGGTCGACGAGGGAGGCATGGCTTTTCAGGATTTAGCAGTTTGGGACAAGCGAATGGCTGTTACAGAGACCGTTGCCCATCTTAAGCTCTTGGTGAATGAAGAACAAGTGGGCAATGTCGATATGGATGGTGCTTCCTTGTATTTAGCTAAAGTCTAGCAAGAAAGAAGGAGGCAAAAATGGCAGTAAAAGTAGGAATCAATGGTTTTGGACGAATTGGAAGACTAGCCCTTAAAGCAATCAAGCAACGACATGCCGATAAACTAGATGTGGTGGCATTAAACGACCTTACCGATGCAAAAACTAATGCCCATCTTTTCAAATATGACAGCAATTATGGTATCTATCCAGGCAAAGTGGAAGCTACAGAGGATTCAATAGTAATTGATGATAAGGTGATAAAGGTACTGGCTGAGCGAGAACCAGCCAAAATTCCCTGGCGGGACTATGGCGTAGACATTGTAATCGAATCGACAGGACTGTTCACCCAGGCAAGTAAGGCGGCTGCTCACTTTCAAGGCGGTGCTAAGAAAGTAATTATTTCAGCGCCAGCTCAAGACGAGGACATATCCATGGTCCTTGGTGTTAATGAGAAGCAATATGACCCTGCTAAGCACCGTGTTATATCCAACGCCTCCTGTACCACCAACTGCGTTGCCCCTGTTGTGAAAGTTCTTCACCAGCACTTCGTAGTAAAGCGAGGGCTAATGACCACTGTCCACGCTTATACCAACGACCAGAAAATCCTGGATGTGTTTCACAAAGATCTACGAAGGGCTAGAACTGCCGCCGCCAACATCATTCCCACAACCACAGGCGCCGCTCGCGTTGTCGGCGTAGTTATCCCGGAGCTTCAGGGGAAGCTCCACGGTATTGCTATGAGAGTGCCTGTTACCACGGTGTCCATTGTCGACTTTGTAGCTGATTTAAATAAAAATGTAAGTGTTGAAGAAATTAATGATGCCTTTCGTAAGGCTGCTGACGGAGAGCTTAAGGACATTCTTGAGTATTGTGATGAACCACTTGTGAGCTCAGACTTTAAGGGCAATCCAGCCAGTTCCATTTTCGATGCCCTGAGCACTATGGTTATTGATGGCAATATGGTGAAGGTGCTAGCTTGGTATGACAACGAGTGGGGCTATAGCTGTCGTCTTGCCGACCTCGCTGCTTATATAGTCAGCAAAGGGTTATAAATAGAACAATTGAAATTGCTGAATTGCATGAGCAAGAAGAACAGTTTCCTTTGTCCATAGTGGCAGGCAGAATAGTCACCTCGTCAAAGAGTTTCATGGTCCAAAAAGCTATAATCGATAATCTTGATCCACTGTTCAACCCTAAATCCATTGTGGTAATCGGGGCAACAAATGATTGGAATAAGTGGGGGTTTTCCACCTTCCTTAGCACCATTGACGGTTTTGACGGTAGCATTTACCCGATAAATGATAAAGAGGAAACCATTTTGGGCCATAAGGCTTTCAAAAAGGTGACCGATGTACCGGGAAAAGTTGACCTAGCGGTCTTCGTCATTCCCGCTCCTAGCATTCCTGCGGTTATGGATGATTGTGTGCAAAAGGGAGTGAAGGCAGCTGTTATCATCTCTGCTGGCTTTGCTGAGACTGGAGAGGAGGGCAAAAAGCTCCAAGACGAAGTCTTAGAGATAGCAAGGAGAGGGGGCATTCGCTTCGTGGGGCCGAATTGCATGGGTTTTTGGAGTGCCTCTTCAAAGCTAAAGGCAACCATGATTCCTCTACAAATTAGCCCTGGGCCACTTGCGCTTGTAACCCAAGGGGGAAATCTAGGCACTGCCATAGCCATGTCCGCTAATCAAAGGGGGGTGGGATTCCACCGATATGTGAGCTGCGGATGCACCGCGGATATACCAATTGAGGACTATATAGAGCACTTTGGAGAGGACCCCGATGTGAAGGTGATTTTGACTTACATAGAAGGGCTAGAGTACGGGGAAAGGTTCATCGAGAAGACGAAGAGGGTAACACCCAGAAAGCCAGTAATTGCGCTGAAACCGGGAAAGGGTGAGGCTACTGCCAAGGCAATAATGTCTCATTCTGGTGTTCTCTGTGGCTCCAATGAGGTTTATGAGCAAGCATTCAAGAAGGCAGGAGTGATCAGAGCACAAACCCCGGATGAACTTCTGGACATCGCCATCGGCTTCCTAATGCAGCCACTTCCTCGAGGTAGGAATGTGGCCATCCTCACACCCGGCGGTAGCTACGGAGTTGTATGCACTGATGATTGTGTCTTAAATAAACTCAATGTGGCCAAACTTCCGGAAGAGACCATTGCTGAATTTGACCAAATATTTCCCCCGCGTTGGAGCCACGGTAATCCTGTTGACCCTGCTGGGGATAGAAACATGGTCGCCTTCTTAAAAGCACCAGAGATGATCTTGAAACTGGATGAGGTGGACGCACTCATCTTCATGGGAATGGGCAGTGTCAGCGGTGTGAGTGACATGTTGGTGGGTACCCTGTCTAAATTCCAAGCATCTGAGGGAATCATACAACTCTCCGGAACGCAGGATATTGACTCAATTACGTCCTTGATTGGTCCCCTTTTCTGGGTCCAAAAGGGTCGGGAAAGGGAAGAACTTCGAAGGATACTGACTCTGGTGCTTGAATCAGGGCAGTTGGATGTTTCGTCCTTTATGCAAAATGCCGCTTTATCCTTCACTTCTGAGGGGGTAGACTTAAGCAGAATGTTCACTGTTATTGACACATTCCTGGCGGCACTTGTACTGCACTGGATTGAGACTTACGGAAAGCCCGTAATTGCTACCACCTTTACTGAAGAGGGGTCACACGTACAGCTAAAGAGGGGCTTTTATTACTGCTATCCTTCGTCTCAAAGGGCAGCCATGGTTTTGGCTAAGTTAGCGGAGTATAAGGAATATCTCGAGAGGTGTTGACCTGCTATCATAAGCCATAGTGTAACTTGTACTTCAAGGGCAATCTAGCCACTGCTATTTTCGGTGCCCTGAGCACTATGGTTATTGATGGCAATAAGAAGAGGACTAAGGGCTAGAAAGGAAGGCAAACAAAAATGCACGTCGGTGTATGTCGAATTGAGCTTCGCCTCCCTGAGAACCAATCACTTAAGGGTAAGAGGCGGGTGATTAAGTCTATTATCACCCGGCTGCAAAATAAGTATAATGTCTCCGTAGCCGAAGTTGATCACCAGGATTTATGGCAATTAGCTACTTTAGGCATAGCTTGCGTTAGTAACCACAGAAGACATGCCGATGAAACTTTGTCCAATGTGGTAAAGTTCGTTATCCAGAACTACCCAGATTTAGAGTTATTGAGTTCGGAAATAGAAACTTTTCCCTGATGGATTCTGCGACTTTCCTCCATTACCTTGCTGCCCAGCCTAACTATCGACAGCAAATCGTGCACCTTGAACACATCCCTTCGCAAAAGGCTACCTTTGGCAAACTAGATAACCCCCTCCACCCCAACCTTCAAGCATGTCTGGAGTCCCTGGGCATATCATCTCTCTATAGCCACCAAGCGAAAGCCCTGAATGCCATCCTGGCCGGGAGAAATGTAATGATAGCCACGCCCAGTGCCAGTGGCAAGACTCTGTGTTATCACTTGGCTACGCTGGATGCGATTTTAAATGATAAGGATAGCCGTGCTCTTTATGTCTTCCCCACGAAGGCCCTGGCCCAGGACCAGCTACGTAGCGTGAAACAAATCCCGATCGAAGCAACGGAGCTAACCCAACTTCTTATCCCGGGAGCCGTAGCTACCTTTGATGGTGACACACCGCAGAATGAGAGATCAAACATAAGAAAGCAGGCAAGGATAGTGCTTACTAACCCGGACATGCTACATTTTGGCATTCTGCCCAATCACCAATCTTGGTTCAGGCTATTTCGCCACCTGAAGTACGTAGTAATAGATGAGACACACATCTATCGAGGTGTTTTTGGCTCTCATGTAGCCAGCGTTCTACAGAGGTTGCGGCGGCTTTGTGCTTCTCATGGCACCAACCCTCAGTTTATTTGCTGCTCAGCTACTATTGCTAATCCCGCGGAGCATGCTCAAAATCTCGTTGGCCTGCCTTTTGAGGCCATTGTCGAAGATGGCTCACCACGTGGCGAAAAATATTTTGTTTTTTGGAATCCACCCATTATCGGTGAGAACAGGGATGCTCGACGCAGCTCCAACAGTGAGGCAGCTTTTCTCCTCGGGGAACTTGTTCAAAAAGATATCCGTGGTCTTGTTTTTGCCCGCACTCGTAAGCTTACCGAGCTCATTTATGTTTATACAAGGGAACAATTATCTCCCTCCTTGGCAGATAAAATCAGCCCTTACCGGGCAGGGTATCTTCCCGAAGATAGACGCTGGATTGAGAATAAATTCTTCGATGGTGAACTTCTCGGGCTGGTAGCAACAACAGCCCTGGAGTTGGGGATAAATATTGGCGACTTGGAGGCGACTGTGCTTACCGGCTATCCTGGGAGCATTGCCAGTGCCTGGCAGCAGGCAGGACGTAGTGGCCGAAGTAACCATAGCTCCTTGAGCTTTCTTATAGCCCAGGAAAATCCTCTTGACCAATACCTGATGCGCAATCCAGATTTCTTTTTCGATAAGAACTTTGAAAAAGCCATAATCAATCCTGGAAATCCTTATATCATGAAGCCCCACCTCCTCTGCGCTGCCTGGGAGAAACCTCTAAACAATAAAGACGAAGAATTCTTTGGACCCAACATTGGCACCATGCTAACTGACTTGGAACAAGAAGGCAGGTTAAGAAAACGACACGATAGGTGGCATCCCGCTCCTTCCATCTCCTATCCCGCTCAGGATATAAATATCAGGGCGACGTCAGGGCAAAATTACGCTGTCATCGATGGGCGCCAGGGTTGCTTGTTAGAAACAGTGGAAGCCAGCGTTGCTTTTTTTCAAATACATCCCGGCGCTATCTATCTCCACCAGGGTGAATCTTATCTTATAAAAGAACTTGATTTAGCCCGGCACATCGCCTGGGTAGAACCAAGGTCCACAGATTACTATACCCAGTCTATAGACATAACCGACATCCGGGTCATGAGTTTGGTCAACGAAAGAGATTGCCGCGGGGTGAAGGTTTACTTCGGAGATGTTGACGTCACTAGCACGGTAATTGGCTTCAAAAGGAAGAGGCAGTTCACAGAAGAGGTCATCGGGGAGGAGCCTCTCGATTTGCCACCACAAAACTTTCCCACCAAGGCCCTATGGTTTGATTTGCCTGAGAAGGCGATTAACAGAATAGCCGATGCTGGGCTTGATTTCCAGGGTGGATTACATGCCTGTGAACATGCTGCCATTGGCATACTTCCCTTATTTGCACTTTGCGACCGAAATGACATTGGCGGCGTTTCCACCCCTCTTCACCCCGACACAGGCAAGGCACAGATTTTCATTTATGATGCCTATCCTGGAGGCATTGGCATCGCCGAAAAAGGATTTGAGATGATAACCGAGCTCTGGCAGGCCACTTTGAAAGCTGTCGAAGCATGTCCCTGTACCGATGGCTGTCCCTCCTGTGTGCAATCGCCCAAGTGCGGCAACAATAACCAGCCCTTGGACAAAGAAGCTGCGGTGGTATTGCTTGCAGAGCTCCTGGCTTGATGAGAAATGACAAGGATAGCTGTGCCCTCACCTATTTCCTGTGGCATTTTCCTCTCCTATAAATGCAACTGCAGATGCCGTTATTGTATGTACGCCTGCTCCCCAGATTGGAACTCCGATTGGATTTCTGAGCAAGACCTAGTGACGATATTAAAGCAATTGTCAGGCAAGATTAAACCCAGCTCTTATGGCTCTGACAAGGTTAGCTTAAATTACGGTCTTCACTTTACGGGTGGAGAACCCTTCCTTAACTTCGAGCTTCTATTGAAAGCGGTGGAAATCGCCAATGAATTAAGAGTTCCTTCGACCTTTGTGGAAACGAATTGCTACTGGTCTACGGACGAGGAAACTACCAGGGAGAAACTAGCGCTACTGAAAAGTAAGGGGCTGAAAGGAATCTTAATTAGTGTCAACCCATTCTACCTGGAGTATGTCCCCTTTGACAGGACAGAAAGAGCCATCAGGATAAGTCAAGAACTTTTCCCGGGAAACGTAATGGTTTATCAAACGGAATACTACCTCCAATTCAGAGAACTCGGTATCAAGAAGGTCTTGCCCCTCGAAGAGTATTTGAAGATGGTGAAGCTGAATGACCTACAGAGGAGGGTGGAGCTTTTCCTAACAGGGAGAGCGGCTTATCAACTGAAAGACCTTTACCCAAAATACAAAGCCATCTATTTCTTCGATAAGCCCTGCCAACCCCCTTTTCTCAGAAGCTGGCATAATCATATTGATAATTATGGAAATTACCTTCCTGGCTATTGTGGCGGCATCTCTTTAGGTGATGCCCGAAATCTGGATTTGATTTGTAGAACAGGGATTGATGCTGATAGTCGCCCTATCCTTAATTTCCTCACTGCCTCCGATTTTGAAGGGCTTTTTCAATTCGCCATTAAGGATTTTGGGTATGAGGAGAAATCGGAAGGTTACGCCTCTAAATGTCATCTCTGTCTCGATATCAGAAAGCACCTTGCCAAGGAAGGTTTTGAGGAACTGGCACCAAGGGAATTTTACTCCCACCTGAAATAGCTAGTAGCCGTGGCAACCCGCTCCCTAGGTTGTTAAGCTGTTTTTTCAAGACGTATAAGCGATTATTCTCAAAGACTAATTGCAATATTGTTGCATTTAGTCTTGATTTCACATAAAATATTGCCATGGTTCAGGACTCGATTCGAATTCTGCAAGCTCGGGGGTACAAGGCGACAAAGCCGCGGAGCCTGGTCCTCGAGGTGCTCGAAGAAACTGGAAAACCTCTTTCCCCCTACGATATACAAGAGATTTTGCGCCAGCGGGGCAAGTATCTAAACCACGTTACCATCTATCGCACACTCGATTTATTTTGCAGACTCAATCTAGCTCACAAAATGCTGTCCAGCGGCGGATTTATGAAGTGTAGCTTAGATGCTATAGAAGGTTGCCATCGCTTTATGGTCTGCCAGCACTGTGGAGCCATTCAAGAATTTGCTGACGAGGGATTATGTCACGGAGAAAACGAGTTTGCCCAGAATTTTGGCTTTCATACCGAATATCATCTTTCTGAATTCTCTGGAATCTGCTCCCAGTGTTATAGAAAATAGCCCGACTGGATAAGAAATGCTTAGGCGAATAGCGCGAGAACTTAAAGAGCATGTCCCCTTCACAGCCCTTGGTGCTCTTACTGGTATTATCATCATGGCCATAGTGGTTTTAGGCAACATTCCCGCTCATATTTCTCACACTG
>Ga0180437_10005988_pt1 | contig 16444 bp, 12 predicted proteins | sample SS_ome_4_FD_132410 | JGI IMG/M metagenome (GOLD analysis project Ga0180437, IMG submission 132410) | Hypersaline lake sediment archaeal communities from the Salton Sea, California, USA - SS_3_D_1 metaG | ecosystem: Environmental > Aquatic > Non-marine Saline and Alkaline > Hypersaline >...
CCGATGGGAAAGACCGCCACCTGGAAGTCGCCGGCGGTGACATCCGCCATTGTGAGGTGAAAGAGACGAACATCAAGCATATCAGCTTCTCCTCGTGTATGGGCAGTCACTTCCCCAGCGTGTAGGAGATTCCTGCGCAGGGGGCACCGTCGCGTTGTCAACGCTTGCCGAGAACGCCGACATAACATGAGGCCGATAACATTGCAGTCTTTCCGGTCTTTCTGGTGGTCTTGGTGGCCTTTCGGGAGCTTGCTCCCGAAAGCATATGGTCGGCGACGACATGCTCTCATCCCCACCTCTTCCTTGCCAACCTCTCCCTCCGACGGCTATAATCCCCCCCAGTGAAACGCCAGACCATCATCGCCGGGGCGAGTATCATGATGGTCGCGGCTCTCCTCAGTCGGCTCCTGGGGTGGGTGCGCGACCGGGCCATCGGGCATTTCTGGGGGGCCACCCAGCACACCGACGCTTACTGGGCGGCCTTCATGGTGCCGGATCTACTCTATTACCTGCTCGCCGGGGGGGCGGTCGGAGCGGCGGTGATCCCGGTATTCTCGGCCTACATTCGACGGAATGAGGAAGCCGAAAGCTGGCGCGCCGCCAACACGATATTGACGCTTTTCGGGTTGTGCTCCGTAGTGGGCGTGGGGCTCATCATTCTCTTTGCCCGCCCGCTCGTATCGGTCGTCGCTCCGGGCTTCGGAAGGGAGCTTGGAGCAGAGCAGGTGGACGAGTGCGCCCGCTATGTCCGCCTCCTAGCGCCGATGGTCGTGTTCACAGTCTTGAGCGCATTCTTCACGGGAATTCTCCAGGCCCACCGCCATTTCACGGCCCCGGCCTTTGCCTGGATCGTCTATAACTTCGGCATCATCGGGGGCGCCTTCGTCGGCGGGCTCGCTGTCAATCGCTATGTGCGCGATCCCGCGGGACTGGTGGTCCTTTCGGTCGGAGTCGTGGTCGGGGCCTTCCTTCTGGTCGCCGTGCAGCTTCCCAGCATGATCGCGCGGGGCTTCCGCTTCCGCCCGTCATTCGATCTCGGCCACCCAGGCGTCCGCGAAGTCATCCGGTTGTTCCTGCCGTACATGGCCGGCCTGGCCTTCACGCAGATCTGCCTGCTCTGGCTGCCGAGCTTCTTCGGCTCGTGGTTCCCCGGTGGTGTGACTAGCCTTCGCTATGCGAACCGGCTCGTCGTGCTGCCGCTAGGCTTGTTCGGAGTGGCCATCTCGACGGCGGTCTTCCCCACGCTGGCCGAGCGAATCGACGCGGGGGATGTCGCCCAATTCCGGCGCACGTTTTCGGCTACCCTTCGGGCGGTGTTCGTGCTGTCCGTGCCCTCGGCGGTGGGGCTGTTCGTTCTTGCGGGGCCGGTTCTCCGATTGTTGTGGCGGGGCGGCGAGTTCGGCGAAAGTGCGGTGGCGGCGGCCGAATACAGCCTGTTGTTCTACGTGTTTTCACTGATCGGCCTGTCGGGGCTCCAGATCGTCAACCGCGCGCTCTACTCGCTCCGAGACACGCGCACGCCGCCGCTCGTGGGCATCGGATATACGCTCCTGATCGTCATCCTCGCCATCGCACTCATGCGGACCCGACTCCAATACGCGGCCATCGCGGCCGCCACCTCCATTGGCGTCACCGTGGGCATGGTGGTGCTCTTCGAGGCGCTGCGGCGGCAATTGAACGGCATCGACGGGCGTGCCATCGCGGTGTCGTTTGCACGAGTCACCGCCGCCTCGCTCGTCATGGCGGGTATCGTACTGATTGTCTCTCGTTGGCTTGGGGGCGCGCTGGGCACGCCGGCGACTCAGTTCTTGAGCGCGGCGCCTGAGGTGGTTTCGGCGAACCAGGCCGGCGCGGCAAGGGCCGGAATCTGGGCTGTGGCCGTCCAGGTACTAGCCAGTCTTGCCGTAGGTGGGGTATCATATGTGGTGGTGCTCTTCGCGATGGGCGCACCGGAGCTGGCGACCTTCCGCGAGGTAGTCCGTCGGCGCCGAGCGTCCGCAGCCCCCACCCAATAGGTGTACTGATGTCCTCTCCGAATCAGCAACAGATCAGAAACTTCTGCATCATCGCGCATATCGACCATGGCAAGTCCACGCTCGCGGACCGCATCCTCGAGATGACCCACGCGGTCGGGGAACGGCAGATGCGGGAACAGGTGCTGGATCAGATGGACATCGAGCGCGAGCGCGGCATCACCGTCAAGGCCAGCGCCATTCGCCTCATCTACAAAGCGCGCGACGGGCGGGAGTATCTACTCAACCTGATCGACACGCCCGGCCACGTGGACTTCACCTACGAGGTCTCTCGCAGCCTTGCCGCGGCCGAGGGCGCGCTGCTGGTCATCGACGCGGTTTCAGGCGTAGAGGCACAGACCGTCGCCAACGTCCATCTGGCCGTCGAACAAGACCTCGAACTCATCCCCGTCATCAACAAGATCGACCTGCCGAACGCCTCGCCGATCCGGGCGCGGCAGGAACTCGAAGAGATCATCGGCATCTCTGGCGACGAGGCCATCGAAGTCAGCGCCAAGTTAGGGCAGGGTGTCGAGGACGTGCTCGAAGCCGTCGTCCAGCGCATCCCGCCGCCGACCGGCGACACCGACGCTCCGCTCCAGGCGCTCATCTTCGACTCGCACTTCGACCCGCATCGCGGCATCGTCTGCTATGTCCGGGTGCGCAACGGCCGCATCACCCCCGGAATGACTATTCAAATGATGTCCACCAAGGCTCGCGCGGACGTCCAGGAGGTGGGTGTCTTCGGGCTTGGGCTTCAGCCGGTTCCCGATCTCACCGCCGGCTCGGTCGGCTATGTGATCGCGGGCATCAAGGAGATCGGGCAGGCCCCCGTCGGCGAGACGATCACCGACGCCTCCCGCCCAGCGGGGAAGCCACTTCCCGGTTACCGAGCGGCGAAGCCGATGGTCTTCTGCGGCATCTACCCGACCGAGAACCAGGAATTCCCCATGCTCCGCAGCGCGCTGGAGAAGCTCAGTCTCAACGACGCCGCGCTGACGTGGGAGCCGGAAACCTCGGCCGCGCTTGGCACGGGGTTCCGCTGCGGGTTCCTCGGTCTCCTTCACATGGAGATATTCCAGGAGCGCCTGGAGCGGGAGTACGATCTCGACCTCGTCCTCACTGCCCCGAGCGTGGTCTACCGCGCGCATACCACCGATGGCGAGGTGCACGAGGTGGACAGCCCGGCCAAGCTCCCGCCGGCCGACCGCCTCGAACGTATCGAGGAGCCCTTCGTGCGGGCGACCATCATGACGCCATCGGACTATGTCGGGCCGTGCATGGAGCTGTGCCAGGATCGCCGCGGCGAATACGAGAAAATGGAGCAGTCGCACTCCACGCGGGCCGTGCTGACCTACATACTCCCGCTCTCCGAGATCATCCTCGACTTCTTCGACCAGCTCAAGTCCCGCACGCGCGGCTACGCCTCACTGGACTACGAAATCATCGGCTACCGCGAATCCGACTTGGCGAAGCTCGACATCATGATCAACGGCGATCCTGTGGACGCTCTCTCGGTCATCACGCATCGCTCCCGTGCTGAGTACCGCGGCCGGCAGCTCGTCAAGCGCCTGCGCGGGGCCCTCTCTCGCCAGATGTTCGAGATTCGACTCCAGGCCGCGCTGGGCTCGCGCATCATCGCCTCCGAACGCATCGCCCCCATGCGCAAGAACGTCACCGCCAAGTGCTATGGTGGCGACATCACCCGCAAGCGCAAGCTCCTCGAAAAGCAGAAAGAGGGGAAGAAGCGCATGCGCCAGATCGGCCAGGTCGATGTCCCGCAAGAAGCCTTCCTCACGGTGTTACGGATCGCAGATTAAGGTGTCGCCAGTATCGCTCTACCTCCACCTTCCCTTCTGCTTGCGCAAGTGCGCGTATTGTGACTTCGCGTCGGTGGCGTTGGACGACGCGGGTGGCATGCCGGCCGCGCGTCGCTACTTGGAAGCACTCTTCGTGGAGTTGGATCGCCGCGCGATGTCAGAGGAGTTCTATGGCGCGCCGGTCCGCACCGTTTACCTCGGCGGTGGCACTCCGACGGTCTTACCTGCCGAATGGATCGCCGAACTTCTGACACGCCTCCGTCACCGCTTCGCCTTCGAGCCAGAAGCCGAGATCACCATCGAGGCCAACCCCGGCACCGTCGACGAAGAGAAGATCGCGGCTCTCCTGGCGGCCGGCGTCAACCGCCTGAGTATTGGCGTGCAGTCCTTTTCCGACGAAGTGCTCCGGACGCTCGATCGTGTTCATTCGGCCGCCGACGCACTAGCCGCCATTGAGGCGGCGCGGACTGCCGGCTGCACGAACCTCAGCCTCGACCTGATGTTCGGCATCCCGGAGCAGTCAAGGCAGCAGTGGCGGGACACGCTTCGGCAGACGCTGGAGGCGACATCCGAGCACATCTCTCTGTATGCCCTCTCCGTCGAGCCCGGGACGCCTATGGAGCGGTGCATTTCCACGGGCGACCTGCCGGCGCCGGATGACGATCTCGCCGCCGATATGTACGAACTGGCTTGCAATACCCTGAGCGAGGTCGGATTCAACCATTATGAGATCTCCAACTTCGCCCGCCCGGGGATGGAGTGTCGTCACAACAGGAGATACTGGGCCTCTGACGAATACCTCGGAATAGGGGTTTCCGCCCATTCGTTCCGAGGGGGTATACGCTGGAAAAATCACGTCGACATCGGGGTCTATGTGGAGGGGATTGAGGGAGGGATTCTCCCTGTGATCCGAGCAGAGACGCTGTCGGTGCGCGAGCGAATAGGGGAGGTTCTCATGTTGGGATTGCGGTGTGCTGAAGGGGTATCGGAGGATGATATCAGCGCTCGTTTTGGCGTCGCTCCGCGCGATGCGTTTCCGGGTATAATCGAGCGTTTATGTGAAGAGGGAGCGCTTGTGGAGGAGAGCGGCAGGCTTCGAATACCGAGAAGCAAGTGGCTGCTCTCAAATGCGATACTGTCGCAGTTTGTGCTCTAGGAAGAGGTTATGAAATGGCTCGAAAGATAATCGTCAACCTCGTAGTTGCGGTGGTTGGGCTTCTATGTGCCGGATCTGTTGGGAAGGCGCAGTTGACGAATCTGGTTGGCCCTGATCGAGAAACTATCTTCTACGATGGCGATCTTCAATTGGACTCCGGGGGAGTGAAGGTGCTGTCCTGGGGCAGCGGCGAGGCGGAGGCGGTCTACGAGCAGACCTATGTCGGGCCGCAGGTTTTGAAGGTGACATCGCATGGGCCGCACCAGGGCATCGTGCTTCAGTTTGATCGTCCGGTAGACCTGAAGGAGTTTGCCGGGTCCCCGCACGCGTATATCGACTTGCGCGTGTTGCCGGGGCAGCCGTCCCTCAAGGTGCGGCGCGAGCAGGAGGAGCTTCGGCGGCAGGAGGCTCGAATGAACCGGGGTATGGGCGGGGGCGGCCGCGGAGGCGGCGGAATGCGTGGGGGAGGTGGCGGTGGATCGGCTGCTGGGGGCATGCGTGGCGGTGGCGGAGGCGGGGGACGCGGTGGCGCCGGTGGCGGAATGCGTGGTGGTGGCGGGCGCGGAGGTGGAAGCGGTGCGGTTGGCGGTGCAGGCGGTGGAATGGGCGGCAGGGGTGGCGGGGGACGCGGCGGGGGTGGACGTGGAGGTGCTGGGCGTGGGGGAGGTCGCACGACCACACAACGTGAGCCCGAGCCGGAGGTCCGGATTCAAACTCAAGTGGCGAGAAGCTCGGATGCGAATGTTTTCGCGGCCCGAAATATGCGACTCGTGTTGTTTACCGATAAGGGGCAGATGATCGCCGATGCCGTGCCCATTATGGTGGACGAGCGCGACGAACGGGGTTGGGTGCCGGTGACGGCGCCGCTGGCGTCGCTGCGCGGTTCGGAGGGGGCGACGCAGGTGCGGGCTGTGGGGGTATTCACCGACGAGGCAGAAATCTTTTACTTGGGGCGAGTCCGCCTCATCGCGGATAAACGGCCGGCCGAGGTGTCCGTGGTGGCTACTCCACAGTTCGCTCGACCGAACCAGATTGTGGAGTTCAGGGCGAAGTTGCGCGGTGGTGTCATCGATCCTCTCATCACCTGGGACTTCGATAAGACAGATGGGATTACAGATCAAGCCATCGGTCGCGAGGTCAAGTTCGTGTACAAGGAAGCCGGGAATTATATGGCCACGTGCCGGGTAACGGATAAGGCGGGTATCCGAGAGGAAGTGACGGCCAACGTAGGAATTCGAGTTGAGGGCGAACCGCTTTGGAGCGAACAGACCGGGGCTATGTAGGGGTGAAATCAACGGTGAACCGAGTCTGCGCGGAGGTGGTCGAGAGCGAGTCGCTGCCAGGCGAACATCATCGGCTCCTCCTGCGGGCCCCCGCAATCGCCGGGGATGCGGTCCCAGGTCAGTTTATTCATGTGTGGTGTCATCCACCGGAGGATATCGCCCAGCCGCCAAGCGCCGCGATCCTGAGGCGGCCGTATAGTATCTCGCGAGTCCGTCTGCCCGATGGGATTGAGGTGTTGCTTCGGGTCCGGGGAACTGGCGGGACTATGCTCGCCCGGACGCAGCCGGGTGCATTCCTCGATGTCCTCGGTCCACTTGGGAGGGGGTTCCACGCCTCGGAATCCGTTTGCACGGTCGTCGTCGTTGCCGGAGGAATTGGTCTGGCGCCCGCGCCCTTTCTGGTCGAGACATTAGCCCCGCAGGTCGACAAGGTGATTCTTCTCGCTGGGGCGGCGGCGGATGAAAGCATTCCCTATCGGGTCGATCGGGGAGCCTCGTATCCTGCGACGATTCCAAGCCTGGCGGCGCTCGGCGCCGAGGTGGTGTTTTGTAGTGAGAAAACAGACAATTTGCTCGTCGGCGATTTGCTGGAGCGGCGCTTGTCGGAGTTCGATCAAACCAGTACTGAGATCATGGCGATTGGACCGCGCGCCATGTTGAAGCGAGTGGCCGGCATGATTGGCTCGCGCTTTCGGCTGTGGGTTTCGCTGGAGGAGCGCATGGCCTGCGGGGTCGGCGCCTGCCGATCCTGCGTGGTCCCCGTCAGGTACGACGACGGCGCGTATAAGACCGTCTGCCGGGAGGGACCGGTTTTCGACGCGGCGGAGATCGACTGGGAGCGGCTTGATCCGTGACGAGTCCCGACCTTACGGTCTCAATTGGATCAATGGTTATGAAGAACCCGGTGATGGTGGCTTCGGGGATCTTCGGCTATGGGGATGAGTTTCGGGGGCTTGCGGATTATGGCGAGTTGGGGGCGTTGGTGCTCAAGACTATCACGAAACGGCCGCGGGCAGGCAATCCCCCAGCGTGCCGCACGGCCGAAACTCCTGCGGGCCTCGTGAATGCGATAGGTCTGGAGAATGTCGGCTTGGATGTTTTCCTGGCAGAGAAGCTTCCCAAGGCGCTGGAATACGGCACGAATATCGTGGCCAGCATCGCCGGCGATACCGCGGAGGAGTTTTCTCATTGCGCTCGCGCGTTGGACGATTCCGCCGTCGCCGCTGTCGAAATCAACATTTCCTGTCCCAATGTGAAAAAAGGTGGAATGGCATTTGGGGTCGATCCCGACTCGAGCGCGGAGGTGGTGTCAGCAGTTCGGGCGGCAACCACGAAGCCAATCGTTGCGAAGCTTACGCCTAATATCACCGATATCGCGCCGGTCGCAACCGCTTGTCAGTCGGCGGGAGCGGATGCCGTCTCTCTTACGAATACCTTTTCGGCCATGGTGATCGATGTGGAGCGGCGCTGTCCCCTGCTTGCCGCCGGGACCGGTGGGCTTTCCGGCCCTGCGATACGCCCTGCCGCGGTTTACCGTGTGTACAGCGTGGCGCGGGCGGTTACCATTCCTGTCATCGGTATGGGTGGCATTTGGAATGCCAACGATGCTCTGGAGTTTATCCTCGCCGGGGCTTCGGCCGTGCAAATAGGTACGGTTCTATATGCCGACCCGGCGGCGGGCAATCGCATCCTGGCGGGGATCGGATCGTACTGCGAGCGCCACGGTCTGCAAACGTTGGCGAGCATCGTGGGCTCGGCGCGGTTACTTTAGACGATACTGTTGCACGGCGTCGACAGGCGCTGCGCTGAGTCGCTACATCCCACGAGTAGGATTGGCAGCGACCTCGCCCAGGCTTTCTCCGCTCAGAATGACCTCAGCCGTCGTGCCACTATCCTCGGGGTGGAGGTGGAGAGCGCCCCCGAATTGCCCAACTGCGATCTCGCGAGCAAGTTGAAGCCCGAGGGTTTGGCACCGGCTGACATCGAAATCCCTTGGCACCGGGTTCCCCGAGTTCCAGATTCGAAGACGAAGCAACTCGGATTCGGGGATCACCTCGATCCTGATTCGACGTCGTCCATCGGCGTCAACGCCGCCGTGTTTGATAGCATTTGTCATCAGTTCGTTGCTCACGATGCAGAGGGAGGTGGCAATGTTCGACGCATACCATACTTCCTTGCCGTCGACGGCGACGTCGATATCTCCGGCCGAAAATGCCTCGCAGCTTTCGTGCGCGATCCGACGACAGGCGTCGAGCAGTTCGACTTTGTCGGTGCGCGCCTCATAGAGTTGGGCATGAACGGCGGCGATGCTCCGAAGTCGGGCGAGCGCCGTGCCCAGTAGGGATGCGCAATCCCGCGATACGGTCATCTCTCGTATCTGTCGACTGAGCATTCCCGCCACCATCATGAGGTTGTTCTTCATGCGGTGGTTGACCTCGATGGCCAACGTCTCCGCAAGACGGGTTCGATTACGCTCTTCGGAGAGCACGCGGTTGCGCGCACATACGCTGTCGGTGACATCGGTGAGGGAGAGGACCAGCCCTTCGACCACACCGCGTTCATCTTTCACCGGAGTGAGAACCCAATCCCAATAGGTGACGCCGCGATCGGGTTGGTCGGGGTACTCGAAGGGTTTCTCGCGAAACTCGGCAGGAATGCCGGTATCGCGGACACGCGTGAAAGTTTCCTCGTTCTCTTCGTTCGGGAAGAATTCGAAATGGTTTCTCCCGATGAGTTCTTCTCGGGTATGGCCGCAGCCGCGTTCGTAGGTGGAGTTTACGACTACGAAGTTGAAGTTGCAATCCAAGTAGGCCACATGGCTGTTGGTTCGTTCGAGGATGGCCTCGAACATGCGGGACTCACGATCTCGCAAAGCCGCCAAGCTGACGCGGTCGAGGGCGTGGGCGGCAAGTCTCGCGATGGACAGCCCCTCTCGAAGATTTTCGGACGACTCGACTTCGGAGCGAAGGTTGCATGCGGCGACGACACCGCGGCAGATTGGTCCACTGCAAAGTGGAAAAGCGATGAAGTTGTGAATCTCGGGTGCTGGAGGGAGGTTCAACTTCGAGAGGAACGCTTGTGCATCCGCAACCGCAATGGGTTGACACTGGTCAAGGGCAAATTCCATGATGCACCGCTGGACTGCCTTCGGCATCGTATTCCAGGGGCCTGCGCTGGGTAGATTCAGCCAGTTTTGTTCTTGGCTACCCGCCAGAGGCTCCACTGTCATGAGAGCAGATGCCTCGGCATCCAGCAAAGCGCACACATTGCCTACGACAAGCTCTGCGACGCGCTCGGCCGTTGTAGCCGTGATGAGCTGTTCGCTGAACTGTCGGTACGCTTCGTACCTACGACTCCCGCCCTCATCTGAACGGCGATTCGAATTTGCGCTCATTGCCGTTCCTCCTGCTCGCCAACCGCATGACCTGTCGGGCACGCGACGACACGCTTGGATTCGAAGGCAGGGCTCATGAATCACAGATCGGTATACTGCTCGACAGAGTCGCCCCTATTTGCGCCCAAATCAAATCAGGGAGTATGTGCCCTGATTTATGCCCTGGAATGTCACCATGAACTGTCAGAAGGTAAATTTCTGTGCGCGAGCGCGGCCACCTCTCTCTTGAGGGCGCATGCGCTTCCACCCTCCAAGTGGTCGGCCTATCTCAATGAGAACCGATCGTCCAGTTGGGGTGTAGTGGCGGGGGTTAGATTTCTCCGGGTAAGCTGCCAGCCGTAATACGCCCATCGCGAATGACGTACGAGTGTGCGTTTTCCGCTCGACGCCATGCGGCTGTATTCCAGTCGCTATGGTCGTAGCAGCAGACGCAGAGTGCGCCGAGATGTTTTAATATCGGCGTGAGGCGCTCTTCATATTCCCACCACCCAGGATATGTATGTCGTCGACCGACGAAACCGAAGGAGCGCAAAGGTTTTGGGGTTTGGTTAACTATAGCCGCGAGTATCTTCGCCGTTTTCTCTAATTGTTGGGAGGCGGTGAAGGATGTTTCAGGGAGATATATGTCCTCGGGAGATACGATGAGGAGCGTTTTGGAACTCAGAGCCTGATTCATGTCGACGCCAAAGCGCTTCAGTCGGCATTCTAGCTCTTGCCGCCATCCCCGAGGCAGTGACAGCGCTGTGGTATCCCCGGTCTTCATGCCGGCGGCAACATACCGCGCCGCGCTGCGCATGGCGATGTGTTCGTCCGAAGGGAGGAGGCAGGAGTGACTCCCACGAGGGATTTGGGCGTTGACGAGGCCGAGGGGGGTAAGGACGTCGTCAGAGCGGTCTTCGGGACTCGACATGACCGGGATAAGCTGTCGCCTAGCGTAATATCCTCGTCGTCCATCCGCGAACTCGACGAGCACGAAAAGACGACCGACTTCTTTGGCGATGCCGATGGCTCCAGCCGGAATGCTGGGCAATTTTACGGCGGTTTTCACTTCGTCGCCTACTCTGATCACGCTCTCGTTTGGAACTCAGGTATTTCGCTTTTTGCAGGATGGCGGTGCGGCTCATTCTTTCGGTTGTATGGCTTTTTTGCCTCTTTGATTTTAGCATTATAATGCAATCTAGGGGTGTGGTTTATCGGGTGTATTGGACGTTAATGTTACAAAGGGGATGTTAATGGATCGATAAGTATGTTATCAAGGCAAAATACGGTCGCTCGACGTTATACAATTTATTTGGATACCAGGGTTAATTTACGTCCGGGAGGAAACTCCCGGACGCATACACCACCGAACTCGCCCACGTAGCGCCCATTGCCAATACCTACAAACGCGAGTGAAGGGAGTGCAGAGGGAACGAATCGCCGGTCGTTCCCTCTGCCAGGGGGTTAGGGGGGACAGCGCCCCCCCAAAACCCTTACACCTGGCAAGCATCTGCCGGGTGCCTCTTGTATGCCGGGCATGTACTCGTTCTCGGAGGTGAGAGTCCTCTACGGGCCAGGGAGTCGGCGCCGTTATGCGAAGGCACGGGCGTCGCCGTGAGGCGGGGTCTGAAAGAAGCCGGAGCCACAGCTACGACTCGACGAACAGGAACCGAGGCTTTCCCACTAGGGTGAACGGTTGCGGGAGATACCCCGAAACACTATGGAAAATGTTAGCCGGTGGCGGAGGTGTGAGATGTGGCGGTGGACTATAGGTCTGCGTAGAGGTCTCCGGTTTCGACGCGGGTGGGTGTGATTGTGAGGATGCGGCCGATTATGTCCTCGGGGCCGGGGAAGTGGACTTTGAAGTAGTGGGGTGTATGGCCCGTCAAGAGTTTGTCCCGACCTTTTTCTTCGACCAGAACGGAGACCCGCGTGCCGATCCACGCGCTGGCGGCCGCGGATGATAGCTCTCGCGCCAGGGCGAGCATTCGATCTGTACGATTCTTTCTGGACGTTGCCTTTATTTGGTTCGGGCGCTGGGCGGCGGGGGTGCCGGGACGGGGGGAATAGGGGAAGACGTGAAGGCGAGTAAATGCCATCTCGCGGACGAAGTCGAGGGTGCGCTCGAATTGGGCGTCGGTCTCGCCGGGGAAGCCAACCATGATATCGGTGGTGAGCGCGACATCCGGCCATGTTTGGCGTATGCGCGATACGAGGGTGACGAAATCGGCAGTGGTATATCCGCGTCCCATGGCGGCGAGGACGCCGTCATCGCCCGACTGAACGGGGAGATGAAGGTGATGGCATAAGGTGGGATGGTCGGCGATCCCCTCGAGGATGGCGTCGCTCAAATCCATGGGTTCTATGGAGCTGAGGCGGACGCGCGGTATTCCGATCTTGCGGAGTCTGTGAAGAACGTCGGCGAGGTTCTCGTGACCTCGGTCCGCGCCGTAGGCCCCGAGCCGAATCCCACAGAGGACGAGTTCCTTGGCACCAATGTCGGCGAGAGTAGCGATTTCCTCGATCACTCTTTTGAAGGGTTTGCTAGTCGGTCGGCCGCGCGCGTCGGGGACGGCGCAGTAGGCGCAGCGGTGGTCGCAGCCGTCCTGGATCTTCAGGAAGGACCGAGTGCGCGAGGGTAGGTAGGTCTTGGGGAACATCGAGGCGTGGAGTTCGGGGAGGAAGTCGGCGATTTGAAGCTTGCGGGAGTTAGGGATGACGGCGGTGACACCAGGGAGTTCGAGCAGAGCATGAGGATCGCTCTCGGCGATACAGCCCGTAGCGATTAGGGTGGCCTCGGGATGGACGCGGGTGAGGCGACGGATGAGCTTTCGGGCTTTGGCGTCGGCCGTGGCAGTGACGGTGCATGTGTTGACGATGAAAATGTCAGCGGAATCGCCTCGAACGACGACCTCGTAGCCACGCACGGCGAGACTGCGGGCGATCTCGTCAGAGTCACATTGATTGACTTTACAGCCAAGAGTATAAATTCGAACTCGTGGGACCGCCATGTCTTTGATCGTTCTGGAGAAAGAAGGCCCTTACCTTTCGATAGAGTCAACTCTCTACCGGCAATCTCTGGATGGGACGGGGAAAGAGGAGCCGGAGGAATGGACAAATATGATAAGTGGTGGCAGGCTACCGAAGGCCCAAATTGTTAGCCCCTGGTGGAGAAAACGAATGTCGGTTGGTTATCTCGTCTTGGGCGGAAACCTAGAGATGGATGAGTTTTGAGGGGAAGGGGATGGATCGCCGCGACGGAAGACGCGAGGAAATAGCTGTGGCTTGGCTCGTGAGGATTCGGTGGATAGGAAACTTGGAAGAAGGCTGTCTACGCTGTATTTTCTTTTCTATATGCCGGTGGGGTTGTGTATGCCGTATCTCTATTTGTATTTCGAGCGGCGGGGAATGGCTGGAGCTCAACTCGGTACCCTGGCGGCCGTGACGCCGGTGATGAATGCGCTAATGCCGCCGCTCTGGGGCGCGCTCGCTGATCGGTGGGGCGATCGGCGGTGGGTCCTTGCGGCGCTGTTGACGGCATCCGCTTTCGTGTATCCATGGCTTATGGTCGCGGAAAGCTATGGGCAAATGCTGGCGCTGACGATTGTATTCGCTATGTTCTACTTGACGCCCGCGCCAATTGCCGACGCGATCGTGATGGAGAACATCGAGTGCGCAGGGGGCGATTATGGCAAGCTCCGGCTCTGGGGCTCTATCGGGTTTGCCGCGCCGCTGCTGTTGCTCGGCGGCATTCTGAAGGCGGGACCTGGAGGAAGTGCTGAGAGTCTCCACCCGACTTTTTTAGGGTTCTCGGTTTTTCGGCTTCTGGCGGCGGCCTGGGTTATGCAGCTTCCACCGTCTCGAGCGGTTGCGAGAACTGGTTTTAGGTGGGATGAAGCACGCGTGTTCTTGAGCGCGCGTTTCCTGACCTATGCGCTCTGCGGTATGCTGGCGATTGGTTCGATCATGTCGTACTATGTGTTCTTTACGATCTACCTCGACGAGGTCGGTATCGGAGACTCCGCCAAGGGCTATTTCTGGGTGATCGCAGTGGCGGCGGAAACAGCGATGATGCTCGTCATCGGACGGGTGATTGGGCGAATTGGAGTGAAGTGGACTTTCGCTTTGGGGATATTTGGATGTGTAGTCCGGCTTTTGGCGTTTTCTTTCTATTTGGCCCCCTTGGGAATCGCCGCGGCGCAGACTCTTCATGCTCTGACGATGACGGCGCTCTTCGTGTCGGCTATCACGGCCGTGAGTAGGATTTCGCCGCCGCATTTGCGGGCCACCGGGCAGTCGCTCTGGGTGGCGTTTACGGGCGGTTTAGGGGCTGCGGTGGCGTCCAAGATGGCCGGCGTTGCGATGGGCGCGCTCGGCCTTACAGGCATGTTTCGGATTTTCTCAGGCGCCGCCGCAGTGGCGTTGGTGATAGCAGTTCTCTTTGTGCGAGAGCCGCAGGATTTGGCGGATGATTAGGATGGTTTTGACCGGGGGCTGCCGGTTAGGCTGTGGCTCCGCGGGATTCAGAGTGAGTGGAATGAAGAAGGCTCTGGGACGCCGAATACGTTCGCTGCGGACGCTGTGCCGGTGGGCACGGATGTCATATCGAAGGGTGAACTCGTCTCTGGCTGCGAGGGAGCGACTCTGGGGAGGATGATGCGGAAGGTCGTCCCAACGCCGGGAGCGCTCTGTACGCCAATGTCCCCGCCATGGTTTTCGATGATGTTCCTGCTCACGGCGAGGCCGAGGCCGGTTCCTTTGCCCTCATCTTTCGTCGTGAAGAAGGGGTCGAAGATCCGATTGATGTCTTCGGGGTCGATGCCGCAACCGGTGTCGCGGATCTCGACGAAGACGTGATCTTCTGGAACGATTCCAGTGCGGATGGTCAGCTCGCCACCGTCGGGCATGGCGTGGTGGGCGTTGATGATGAGGTTCATGAATACTTGTTGAAGCTGCCCGGCATTGGCATCGATATTGGGGAGGTCGGGGGCGCGCTCGTTGATGACCTTCACATTCCCTACGGTGAGTTGGTGCTCGCTGAGCATGAGAGTTCGTTCAATTACTTCGTTGAGGCTCACGGATTCGATCTTCTCCTGGCGGCTCTTCCGGGAGAAGGTCAAAAGGTTCTGGACAATTCGGGCAATTCGCTCCGTCTCTTGACCGATGGTTTCGAGGTCTTTCTTTTGCTTCTCTGAGAGGCTCTCTTCCATCATCAAAAGTTCGGTGCGGCCGAGGATCACCATGAGAGGGTTGTTGATTTCGTGGGCGACGCCGCCGGCGAGCACCCCGAGAGACGCGAGTTTTTCGGAATGGACGAGCTGGGCTTGAGTTCTGCCGAGTTCGTCGAGCACGGCGAGTAGTTTCTCCAGTTGGCGTTGGGAGTCACGGTAAAGTTGTGCTTTCTCGAGCGCGAGAGCTGCCTGATCGGCGAATAGGGTGAGTGCCCGCAGGTCTTCTTCTGTGAATTGGTTCTGGCGCGAAGTTTCGCTGACGTTCAACGTTCCCACGATTCGCTCTTCGATTCGCAGGGGAACGGAGATGGCGGAGCTGATTTCCGCTTCGCGCTTGCGATCGGTCTCGAGGGCTTTGTCTTCTTCGGTGCGGCTGAGCAGAAGGGGTTTGCCCGTGAAGGCGACTCGGCCGGAAATTCCTTCTCCCAGTCGAAGACGCGTCTTGCGCACTATGTTCTCATCGATTCCTTTGGCGGCCTTGATGGTGAGAATGTTCTCTTCGGGATCCAATAGCATGACGGAGCCGCGCTCGGCATCGGTGACCTCCATGGCGGTGGTGACGATGAGATCGAGAAGGCGGGGGAGATCGAAGTTCGCAATGAGCGCGTGGCTCAACTCGGCCCAGGTGGTAAGCTGAGTGTCTTTCTTCTTGAGGCTCCGTTCTTTGCTGGTGAGTTCGTCTATGAGGCGGCGGTTCTCGACCCAGTGCGAGTGGAGTCGCTCTCGAATGTAGGCGGTGATCAGTAGAACCATAACCAAGAGGAAGCAGGTCGTGACGTCGCTGCCGAGCACGAGCATGAGCGGGGTGGCGATTTCTGGCACGGAACTGACCGCATCGCCGGTGGCGGTAATCAGGAAGAGGCTGACTGCAAGCAGGAAGATGATGAGAAGGGCCAGTAGCCATAGGCGCTCTTCGCGAAGTTGAGCCTCTTTGAATGGGTCTTCGGCCAACTCACGGGCTCGTTTTTCGCGGCTCCGTGTGATCATCCCGCGCAGTATTGATATTGGCTGCATGATATGCCGATTTCGCTTGTCGAAAATCTGTCGGGACTCATCTGAGTCCTCGATAGCAGCGAAGGAGGCATGACGGTGAAACGAACCGGCCGCCTCCTGCGTACTACCGGCTTATTCCATAAAGCTGTGCCAGGAATGAGGTTCGAAGGGGTGAGTGAAGGCAAGATAGTTTTGGGGGCTGAGATCTGCCGGGCACAAGGGTTTTCTTAGGGGACGATTCCGCCGTCCCCCCAATCCCCCCTCGCGGGTGCCTGCGGCACTGGCGGTGGTATTGGCAAGGGGCGAGATGTGGGCGCGTTCGGTGATGGATGCGTCCGGGAGTTTCCTCCCGGACGAAGACCGGACAGGGGGGATTCTCCCCCCTATAACCCCCCAAAGGCACCCGGCAGATGCCTGCCGGGCGAGAGGGTTTCTTTGGGGGGACGATTCCGCCGTCCCCCCAATCCCCCCTCGCGGGTGCCTGCGGCACTGGCGGTGGTATTGGCAAGGGGCGCGATGTGGGCGCGTTTGGTGGCAGGTGGCGTCCGGGAGTGCCCTCCCGGACGTAAGCCGGAC
>Ga0180437_10005990_pt1 | contig 16443 bp, 15 predicted proteins | sample SS_ome_4_FD_132410 | JGI IMG/M metagenome (GOLD analysis project Ga0180437, IMG submission 132410) | Hypersaline lake sediment archaeal communities from the Salton Sea, California, USA - SS_3_D_1 metaG | ecosystem: Environmental > Aquatic > Non-marine Saline and Alkaline > Hypersaline >...
CATTCCCAGACGTTGCCGGACATGTCGAGCGCCCCGCACCAACTGGCGCCTACAGGATGGCTGCCCACCTGCAATGGCACACCGGTGCAGGTGCCGTGGTTGGCCAGCTCGCAGGTGGGCGCGCCATTGCCCCAGGGATAGCGGTTGCCCTGGGGCCCACGGGCCGCATACTCCCACTCTGCCTCAGTGGGCAACCGCCCGCCGGCCCATTGGCAGTAGGCCGCTGCCCCGTGCCAGGTGACCATCACCACCGGCCGCTCGAGGGCGGCCGCGGTGGTTACAAACGGGTCGCCCGCCTGCGAAATCTGGGTATAGCCCTGGTCGAGGACGATCATCCTGGCCCTTCCTGGGCCGGTGTTGCCATGTTCATTTAGGAACTGCACAAACTGGGCGTTGGTGACTTCGGTGCGGTCGATCCAGAAGCTGTCCAGCGTGACCAGGTGCTGGGGCTGCTCATCGGAAAGGGCTTCCGGGTCGTCCTCGGGGCTGCCCATGGGGAAGGTGCCGCCCGGGACGTAGACCATCGCCATGCCATCGGCGGTGCGGACCCAGGTGTCACCCAGGGCCGGGAACCCGTCGCTGGCGCCCCTGCTTGCCGGAAGGCCCGGTGGCGGCGTTGGAGTGTCTGACCGGCCCGTGGCGCGGGGCGTATCCTCGGGGATCGGGGTGACCGGTTCGCCGGGAGCGGCAGGGGTGGGTGTGGGGGCTGGCGGTGACGTAGCCGACGCCGTCGCCGCTGCGACCGGTGTTGGCTCGGGCGAGGGTGTCTGGCCACCGCCACAGGCGGCCAGCAGCACGCTCGCCAGGAACAGGCGCACCCCCAATTTGTGCATCCTTTCTCCTCCCGCATCAAAGCCAGTCATCTGGGTGCCGATTATAGCACAGCCCCCTGGTGTCAGCAAGTACGCAGATCTGGGGATGGCCAGCGATGATTCCCACGGCCGGGGGTGCAGTGGCGTGGTTGCATCACGCCCATTCCCGTTCAGGTTTTACACAGTTTTAACGCCGGAAACCAGTTCAAATCCTTGACAAAAACAGGACAGTGTGGTAACATACCCCTCGAGAGTCTGGATGGTTTCTTAATTGGACAGTAAGCTAATATTCGACATGAGAAGATGGTACAAGCAAGTCAGGCGAGGATAACGCGAGATGAACAAAAATGCAATGGTTTGGGGCGCTGGCGGCGGCATCGGCCGGGCGTTGGTGTCCAGATTGAGGCAAGAGGGCTGGCGCGTGCTGGCCATGGGTCGCCACACGGATGACCTGGGCGACCTGACACCCTACCTCTTTGAGGCTGACGTGGCCGAACCGGAGAGCGTGGAACGGGCGGTGGCAGCGGCGAGCGGAGAAGTGGACCAGGTTGACCTGTGGATCTATGCCGTGGGCGACATCAACGCCAGCAAGGTGGCTGATGATACGCCCGGCGCCTGGCAGCGCATCCTGGATGCCAACCTGGTAGGCGCCTACCTGGCGGCACACTACAGCCTGCCGCTGGTGGCGCGGGACGGACACCTGATCTTCCTGGGCGCCATCAGCGAACGGCTGCGCTTGCCCCGGCTTTCGGCCTATGCCGCGGCCAAGGCCGGCCTGGAGGCCTTTGGCGAGGTCCTGGGCAAGGAAGAGCGCAAACGGCGGGTGACCGTCGTCCGGCCGGCGGCCGTGGACACGCCCCTGTGGGAAAAGACACCTTTCAAGCTGCCGCCGGGGGCGCTGAGCCCCGACGAAACCGCAGAGCGCATCCTGGCCACCTATCGCGACGGCCATCGTGGCGTGCTGGATCTGTGATCGCCGATGAACGAGCTCCACAGTTTTGTCCGCCTGGGCGGCCTGTCCAAGGGCTTTGAGGAGGGTGGGAAGATGCGCACCGTGCTGCAGGGCGCCGACGCGGAGTTCGCCAGGGGCGAGTTTGTGGCCATCCTGGGCAAGAGCGGCAGCGGCAAGAGCACCTTGCTGAACCTCATCAGTGGCATCGACCTGGTCGATGGCGGGGACATCTGGGTGGACGGCCAGCAATTGACCACCCTGAACGAGCGCCAGCGGACCCTGTTCCGTCGCCAGAACATCGGCTTTATCTTCCAGTTCTTCAACCTCATCCCGACACTGACCGTCTGGGAGAACGTGGTCCTGCCGCTGGAGTTGGCCGGCGTGGACAACGGTGAGGCCCGCCGCCGGGCCGAAGCGCTGCTGGAGGCGGTGGGCCTGCTCGACCGGCGGGATACCTTCCCCGACCGTCTCTCTGGTGGCGAGCAGCAGCGCGTGGCCATCGCCCGCGCCCTGGTCCACGACCCGCTGCTGGTCCTGGCCGACGAGCCGACCGGCAACTTGGACGAGAACACCGGCCGGCAGGTGATGACGCTCCTGGACCGCTTGACCCGGCAGAGCGGCAAGAATCTGATCCTGGTCACCCACAGCAACGAGGCGGCGTCCTACGCCGACCGCATCCTCACGCTGCGCGACGGGAAATTGGTCAATGGGACGGGTGATGCCTGAACACAAGCCGGCGGCCTTTGCATCGCGGACGCTGTGGAACATCGGGTGGCGCTACCTCCTGCGCCACCCGTGGCAGAGCGCATTGATGGTGTTGGGCATTGCCCTTGGCGTGGCAGTGGCCGTGGCGGTGGACCTGGCCAACGCCAGCGCCACCCGGGCCTTCGACTATAGCACCGATGCCGTGGCCGGGCGGGCCACCCACCAAATCGTCGGCGGGCCGCAGGGCCTGGACGAGGGGCTGTACGTCGAGCTGCGCAGGCAGGGGCTGGCCACCGATGGCTTCGCGGCGGCCCCTGTCGTGACCGATTATGCCTATTCCCCGCAGCTTGGCGACCGGCCCTTCCAGCTCCTAGGAGTGGATCCTTTTGCCGAGGCGCCGTTCCGCAACTACCTGTGGGGCGACGGCGGTGCATCCCTTGGAGGGTTGACCGACCTGCTCACCCGGCCCGGTGCGGTGTTGTTGGCGTCGGACACGGCAGCTTACTATGGCCTGGCACCGGGCGACCGCCTTAGCCTGGAGGTGGGCGGTTACCCGCGCGACGTATTCGTGGCCGGGCTGCTGACCCCAGCCGACGACCTGAGTCGTCGCACCCTGGATGGCCTCATCCTGGCCGACTTGTCCACTGCCCAGGAACTGACCGGCCGCCTTGGCCGCCTGGACCGCATCGACATGATCCTGTCCGGGAATGGGGGGGCTAGCGCTGCAGAGCTCCGCGCCCTGCTGCCAGCCGGCGTCGAGGTCGTAGGGGTGGCCGCCCGGGCGGGCACCATCGAAGAGATGACGGCCGCCTTTCGCCTCAACCTGTTGGCCCTCAGCCTGTTGGCTTTGGTCGTGGGCCTGTTCCTGATCTACAACACCATGACCTTCTCCGTGGTCCAGCGCCGGCCGCTCTTTGGCACACTGCGCTGCCTGGGCGTCACGCGCCGCGAGGTCTTTGCCCTGGTCGTCAGCGAGGCGCTCGTCGTCGGCGCGCTGGGCGCGGCCCTGGGGTTGGGCCTGGGTATCTTGATGGGCCGGGGCGCCGTGCAGGCGGTGACCCAGACCATCAGCGACCTCTATTTCGTCGTCACCGTGCAGGAGGTCGAGATCGCCGCCAGCAGCCTGGTCAAGGGCGCACTGCTTGGTGTGCTGGCCACGGTGCTGGCGGCCGCGCCGCCGGCCTGGGAGGCGGCGTCGGTGCCTGCTCGAGTAGCCCTCTCCCGCTCCGGCCTGGAGGGCAAAGCGCAGCGCGCCGTCGGCCTGGTGGCCGCCGGCAGCCTGGTCCTGGTCGTGCTGGGCCTGGGGCTGCTGGCCATCCCAACCCGCAGCCTGACGGTCAGCTTTGCCGGAACCCTGGCAGTCGTCGTGGCCTTTGCCGCGCTCACGCCACTGGTGACCGCGCTGCTGATGCGCATTGCCACGCGGCCGCTGGGCCGCATCTGGGGGGCACTGGGCCGCATGGCCCCGCGCAACGTCGTCACCTCCATCAGCCGCACGGCGGTGGCTGTGGCCGCTCTGATGGTGGCTGTCTCGGTGACCATTGGCGTGAGCCTGATGATCAGCAGCTTTCGCACCACGGTGGTCACCTGGCTGGACCAGGTATTGCAGGGCGACGTCTATGTCTCGGCACCCAGCGGCACCTCTACCCAGGCCACTACACCCCTGGATCCCGCCGTACTGCCACTCGTCGAGGAATGGCCCGGCGTTGAGCGCGTGGACCTACTGCGCACCGCGACTGTGGAATCGCCCGAGGGCCCGGTCTCGGTTTTCGGCGTGTACAATCCCGATTTTGGAGACCGCCCCTTCCTCTCCGACGATCTCTCATCGGAGGAGATCTGGGCGGCGATGCAAGAGGGTGCAGTCGTCGTCTCTGAGCCGTATGCCAACATGGCCGGTTTGCCCCGGCGCGGCGGCACAGTGACGCTCTACACGGGTGAGGGGCCGCGCGAATTCCCCGTGGCCGGCATCTACTACGATTACGTCACCAGCGGGGGCACTGTCTCCATGTCGCTGGACACCTATCGCCGGCTGTGGAACGACGAGGCGCTCACCGCGCTGGCCATCCGGTTGGCGCGCGGCGCCACCCCCGATGCCGTGGCCCGCGAGCTGGGCGACGCGCTGGCGCCCCTGCAGCGGCTCTTTGTCCGGCCCAACCAGGCGCTGCGCGACGAGGCGCTGGTCATCTTTGACCGCACCTTTGCCATCACCGGCGCGCTACAACTGCTGGCGACGCTGGTGGCCTTTATCGGCGTGCTCAGCGCGCTGCTGTCGCTGCTCCTGGAGAAACAGCGGGAGGTGGGCATCCTGCGGGCGGTGGGCCTCACCGCCCGGCAGCTCTGGGGCCTGGTGTTGCTCGAAACCGGCCTGATGGGCGCCGTCGCCGGCCTGCTGGCCATGCCCACAGGCTTTGCGCTGTCGCTGATCCTGATCTATATCATCAACCGCCGCTCTTTCGGCTGGACGCTGCAGATGCAGGTTGACCCGGCGCCGTTCCTGACAGCGCTGGCCGTGGCGGTGATCGCCGCGCTGCTGGCTGGCATCTACCCGGCGCGCAAGATGGGCAAGATGCTTACCGCCGAGGCGCTGCGCTACGAGTGAGGACCCACCATGAAACGATGGCTCAAGATTGTGATCGGCGCCGGGCTGCTGGCTCTGCTGGCAGGGTTCACGTTCCTGCTCACGCAGCGCGAAGAGCCGCAGGTGCAGGCGCGGTTGGTCGCCCTGGCAGATGAGGCCCCACGCTACCGGCCTGAAGATTACCTCCGCGTCGAGGGACCAGCGGATCTGGTGTTTCCTGGCGATCATGGCCCGCATCCGGACTACCAGACCGAATGGTGGTACTATACCGGCAACCTGGTCGCCGACGGGGGACAGCGCTTTGGCTACCAGTTGACCTTCTTCAGGCGTGCCCTGGTGCCACCGTTCCAGCGCACCGAACGCCAGTCGGCTTGGGCGGCGGACCAGGTGTACATGGCCCACTTTTCCCTGACCGACGTCGCCGGCGGACGCTACCAGGCCTTTGAACGATTTTCCCGGGGGGCGGCAGGTCTGGCCGGGGCGCAAGCCACTCCCTACCGCGTGTGGCTGGAGGACTGGCAGGTGGAGGAGATCGCGCCGGGCGTGACACGCATGCGTGCGCGGACCGGATCCCAAGATCCGGTCCTACCGCAGGAGGGTCTGGCGCTCGATCTGGTACTGACCGACCGCAAAGGTCCCGTCCTGCACGGCGATCGCGGCTACAGCCCCAAGGGGCCGATGCCGGGAAATGCCTCCTACTACTACAGCTTGACCCGCATGGAGACGTCGGGTACGGTGCAGGTGGCGGATACGGTCTACCCGGTCAATGGCCTGAGCTGGATGGACCACGAGTGGAGCACGAGTGGCTTGGCCGCCGACCAGGTGGGCTGGGATTGGTTCTCGATCCAATTGGACAACGGCAGCGAGCTGATGGTCTTCCAATTGCGCAAAGAGGACGGTAGCATCGATCCCTTTTCCAGCGGCACCTTCATCGCCCCGGACGGCAGCACGCGCCATCTCAGCCGGGACGAGTTCGAAATCGCTGTGGGGGATACCTGGCGTAGCCCCCACAGCGGAGCGACCTATCCGGCCCGCTGGACGGTCACCGTGCCCGCCGTGGGCTTGACGGTGGAGATCGAACCTCACCTGGCGGACCAGGAGCTGAACGTTTCGTATGCCTACTGGGAGGGCGCGGTGCGGGTCGAGGGCGAGCGGGCCGGGCAGGCGGTTGGCGGCAACGGCTACGTGGAGATGACGGGCTATGCGGGCTCGATGCAGGGGCAATTCTGAAGGAGGGTGGAAGGAACGATGGGGCTGGACATAACAAAGAGACACCATATCCTGGGACAGATAGAGCAAAGGAGACACGTGACATGACTGTAAGCAAGGCAACCGAGATGGAAATCGAGCAGGCAATGGCCAAGTTGGGTCCCTGGACCCTTGTGGATGGCAAGCTGCACCGGGAGTACCGGTTTGGCAGCTTTGTCCAGGCCTTTGGCTTCATGGCACAGGTCGCCCTGTTGGCCGAACGCGCAAACCATCACCCGGAGTGGTTCAACGTCTACAACCGGGTGGTGGTCGACCTGACGACGCACGAGGCCGGTGGCATCACGCAGAAGGATTTTGATCTGGCTGGCGAGATGGAAGAGATCGCAGGCCGGATGTGATCCATCGCTGCTGGCGCAAGGGGCGCGATGAAGGGTGAGCTAGCCGGCGCGTGGTCGTATCCGGAGCCGTGTTTGACGCAGGCGGCTCGTAGCCAAAGCTCCGGCTCGGGTGAGCAAGGGCCAAGGGGATAGCCTGATGCATCCACAGAAACGGAGGATGGCCTGGACCGTACTGGTAGGTGGCGCGGCCGTGCTGGCAAGCTATGCCTACAGCCTGGGGTTCGATCCAGCTACACAAGCGGGCCTGTGGGGAGGCGTGCCGCTGGGGCTCCTGCCAGCCTACGTCGTTTCAATGGCCGCCGCAACAGCGGGGTACTTTGCCTTCACTTACTTTTTGCTGTTTCGCGTCGATCCGGATCGAGCGCGGATCGCGGGTCGCTATCGCTATGGCCTGTTTCAGGGCCTGTACGTGATGATCCTGGTACCATCGGCCCTGTGGCTGCCGTTCACCTCGGCGATGGTCCAACAGCCGGGCAGCATCCTGTGGCTGAGCATCAGGCTGGTGCTGGCTGCAGTCGCTGTGGGTTCGGTGGCCCTGTTGCTGGCGCTGCTGAGTTTGCGGCCGCGCCAGCCGGCCGGCGCCTATGGGCTTGCCGTGGCGGGAAGCGTGGCCTTCTGTGTCCAGACTGCGGTGTTGGATCTCTTTGTGTGGACGGCCTTTTTCCCGGTCTAACGTACGGGCTGTGGAAAAGCCGGCACAGTGTTAGCATGAAAGACTCCATCTACGACCGGCAGACACCACCAGCGCTTGTGCAATTCGTGCATCTGGATGGCGTGGTGGTTTTCCACCGGACGCTTCCTTTCTACAGGAGCGCTGCCAGAACGTCCATCAACTTCTCCGGAGCTTCTCCCTTGCCGACAAAGGCATCGGCCCCGGCGGCCAGAGCCTCGTCGTGGTATTCGAGGTACATGGACAGGATGACGACCTTGACCTGGGGCCACAACGCCTTGATCTGCACCGTGGCCTTCAGGCCATCCACCTCCGGCATACGGACATCCATCAACACCACATCGGGCTGGCGTTCCTTGACAAGCTGCACCGCCTCCTGACCGTTACTGGCCTCGTACATTTCGCCTACGCGCGACCAGGTGGACAGCAGTGCCCGCAGACTCTTGCGAGCTCGCGGCTGATCGTCTACAATGAGGATTCGAATTGGTTTCTGCACGGTGTCGCTTTTCCTTATGCCCAAATGGGCTACTCGGTCCCATATCGTCAGATCGAGGGGTACCAGCCTAGTAGGAAAGGACCGTACCGGTTGCGATCCTCTCGACGCCCGCAGTCAGCCGCTGTTCGGGTTCTAACGGGACTGAGAGCCACCATAGTCCGTCCTGAACAGGGGCGCATGCGTCGTCGGGCCACCAGCCCCGCGGCACGCCACCCGCCCAGAGTTCGGTGCTCATGCAATGGCGGTCCGGCAGGGTGTTCTTGCCGCTGACGATGACTTGTGTGGCGGTCACCTCTACGCTGTCGACCTCAATGTGCCTGCTAGATGGCTGGCCCTCGTCGTAGGGAGAAGTGTCCCCGGGCTGGGGCGTTGGGCCGCCGCTGGCACTCTGGGGTGCAGGGCACGTGTCCAGCGCCGCCTCTGTAGGCCAGTCGCCCTGGAACGGCTCTCTCTCACCCTCTCCCACCTGCACAGGGATCACATCTACGATGGGTCCGGTAGGTTCGTGGACCACCAGGGCCAGTCCGTGGATGCCGAGCGTGAGGTCGGTGGGCAGTTCCACTCGAACGTCCTGTGTGAACCCGCCGTCCGATTCGAGGCTGAATTCTTGCTCGGCCAGCGGAATGACCGCCAAAGAGGGCACTGGCTCCAGTAACTGCACGCAGAAGCGGCCATTCCAGGCCTGGCCTGTATTGTTGTTGACGGCCAGGCGCATCGTGTCTGCGGTGCCGGGCTGATAGCCGTCAGCATAGCCCTGCCAGGAGACCCTTGCCCCATCTCCAGCCGTCATATCTACGCTGAATGGATGCCGTCCCCCCGAGGCCGGTGCCGAACTGTCGTTCTGCGCGCAGGCAGCCAGCAGGCCCAGCAGTGTGAAAGCGCACAAGATAGGAACAAAGTGTTTTCTACGCGCGGAGTGTGTCCATTCCATGTGTCCTCTAATGGATCGAGGCGATGAGTGCCTCGACCTCCGCTTGGTCCCAGCGGCACGTGCCTTCATTTCAACCTCGTGCTTATGTGATGGCTCCATCATAACAGACTGCTGCCCAGGCGTCATCGCCTGAATGAGGGATTCCGGGCTCATGAAGAAGGACCGCAGCCGGCGCCGTCCTTTGCTACGTGACTGGTATCGACGCCCTACCACGTTTGTAGTATCTGCCAAGCAATGACACCCTGCTCACTGTCGAATGATCTGCGTGAGCAGACGTGCGCCTGCGATGGTTGCCAGATCATGTACATGTTCACTGTGTCTAGGGCCTCAGTGCGGCCAGTACAAAGAGCGTCTTTGCCGGACGGTGCGAACGCCCATTACGAATCTATGACTTTCTTGGATCGTGACCTCCACGCTGAACTGTCTGCCCAGGTACACTTCCGCCCAATTCATCGTAATGAAACCAATACTCCATAACTGACACCAAGCATACCATGGTCCCGCGTCGCCGTCATCGTAAACGCGTGGGATCCGGGACTAGTAGAAAAGGACCGCCTTGCGGGCGGTCCTATCCTACGCTGGCAGTATCAAGGGCGTAGAACCTTTCTGGTACCTGAGGCTCCATTCACAGTTTTGCGGGCACCCACCGGATCCTAGGGCCGGGATGACTATCCACCGAATGACGTTTCGGTGACCTGTCCCTGCGCGTCCACCTGGCCCTCCCAGAGAAAGCCTGTGGTCGCGTTGCTGACGGCAATCGTGTAGACTACGTTCTCGGGCGCAACGACCGGGTACGAGACCGCGATCACCCAGTCACCAGTGGTGTACTCGTAGCTCTCCCCGCCGACCAACCCCTCCGGCTTGGTGTGCGTCTCTACCCAGGCCAGACCCGCCCCCGGCGCCGTGCCGCCATAGTTCTCAGTCAGGTAAGCCAGCACGGCATCGCGGGCCCCCACCGGATCCGAAGGCCGGGACGACTGCCCGGCAGGCGTCGGCTCAGTGGCCAAACTCCCGGCACTGCAGCCGCTGATCGCCAGCACGCTCACCAGCAGTAGGACTCCCAGGTACATCATCTTGCCTTTCATCGTATGCACTCCTTTCCCGGTTCCGCACCGGTTGACATGACTTCATCGATCTCCTCGTTGAGTAGACTCACTAGCGTATAGACGGCTTTGTTGGCGCACGAGTTCCCACCTCTGGTTGGCCAGCTGGCCGATCTTGCCTTGGCCAACTGGCCAATCTCTATCGTACCGGGTCGGGCAGATCGGGTCGCGCCACCCCTCTTGCTCCGTACCTGACCCCAGCATACCGCAATACTACATCGCCGTCATCGTCAAAGCGTGGGATTCGGGACTGATAGAAAAGGACCGCCTCGTGGGCTGTCCCATCCTGCGCCTGGAGTATCAAGTGTGTACTACATTTGTGGTACTGACCCCTATTCCAGCAGGCCGTACATGCTATGCTTCGGCTTAGACAGGTCGAGCATGTTGATCATCAAACAGCATGCCGGTGAGAGATCGATGACTCGATAGGGTCCAGCTTTCTCACTCATGGTGCGGTGTCCTCCAGAAAGAGGAGGCTGTTTCGCTTACTCCCCGCCGTTGCGTATCCACTCGAAAGTGAGCTTTAGCACATTGAGCAGTGGCTCAAGGGTCAGAACCTCAGGCGTATCCCATTTCTGGTGGTAGAAAGCCACCTGCTGTCGCATCCTGAAGCCCACCAGGGTCGTGGCCTTGAGGCCGGCCCGGCTGAAGGGGCCTGCGTCGCTCCCAGTTCCGAGGGTGGCGGACTGGACCTTGTACGGAACCCCGGCGCGCTCCGCCGCGGCGACCACGGCCTTTACCATCTCAGGGGAATTCTTCACGGTGCCGTTCGTCTCCGAGGTGAGGACGAAGGGTTCCGGATGGGCGATCGTCTCGTAGTTGAGCAGCCGCACGTCCAGGCGTTTCAGCTCCTCCAGGTGGCGCGCCACGTAGCGCCGCGAGCCCCGACATCCTGCTTCCTCGCTGCCAAAGGACACGAACCGGATTTCGGTGTCATCCGGAATGTATGAGGGGTTTTTCGCCAGGAACCTGCCCATGGCCACCGCAAGAGCGCTGCCTGAGAGATTATCCGCCGCGCCAGGCACGATCCCTCCGTCTTTCCATCCCCGGCTCAGGAACAGCGCAAAGAGGATGGAAGGTGCGATGGGGTAGACCAGCAGGGCCCAGCCCAGTGTCCCGAACCGGACGATATCGGCATCGCCTGCAATCAGGCCCACCAACTGGATGGTGCTCATCGCCAGCATGGTGATGAATCCCAGAAACCAGGTCCCTGCGAGGAAATAGAATCCGTAACCCAGAAAACGCAGCCAGGTATTCTCCGGGGCACTATCATGGTGGCCACTCAGAATGAGCAGGCGCCTCACGTCTTTGGTGCCCGGCTTTCGCAGTGTGCCAACCACATTCACCGACTGCTTCTTCTTGAAGAGTGGATCCGTCAGCTCGAAACCGAAGAAGAACTCGAAGATGAACAGCAACGGTGAGATGATGGAGAGTGCCAGGGCAGCAATGACGGCTATCCAGGATGAGATCCCCGTGAAGCGACCCACCGAGAGGTTCAGCAGGGCGGCAATGAGCATCAACAGCGCGATGATGGGACTCGCGCGCAAGAAGGCCGCCGGTGCAAAGGTAAACTCCTCAACTACAACATTCCCGGCACCCAGGTGCGACGCCAACTCCTTCTCAAGAATGGCCGCTCGCTCACGTTCCTGCGTACTCCCCGGCAAGCCAGGACCCACATCTCTGCAAATTGTCTTGACGAGTTCAAAAGCATATTGGGCATCACTGCTGGTGATTGTCTCTGACATGGGTCGGTCCTCCTATCTATCGTGAGTGCTCACTCGCTTGTTCAATATCGCAAAAGCTCGTACCTAGCGCAGGCCAGGACGGTCGGTGTCGCCCAGCAGGGTGTCTGATGCCTCAGGTTTGCCCAGGGAGCAGAGGACCAACCCGGTGCGCAGGAAGGCCCATATCCCGGCAAAGCCCCCGCTGATCCGGACCATCCAGGAAAGGTCGGGCATGAAGAGGTGCATGAAACGGAGCAGACCACTGGAACGTAGATACACCAGGAGGGCGGCGAGTGAGAGGTTGGGAATCAGGGGCAGCAGGATATGCTGCCCCCACAGGCGCCCACCCTGGGGGCGAGTTGCCGGGTCCCCGCGCCACTGGCTCAGCCGCCGCCGGGTAGCCAAAACGCCGGCGACTTGCACGAGCGGGATCAACGGCAGGAGGCGCATGATCCACTGGACAAAGTCCAGCCGGATCGGAGGTGGCCGCTGACCGGCGAGCAACGCCGTCACCCCCGTCCCAATCTCCTCCGTGATCATGGGCAATCCATAGGGGTCGGCGTTAAAGAGCACGACCGCGCCTCTCTTTTGCTCTGGAACGAGCACCATGAAGGCAGAAAAGTCGGGGACGTTGCCGCCGTGTGAATAGGCCTTGGTTCCGTCCAGGTCTACCTCGAACCATCCCATGCCGTACCGTCCAGCCGCGAAGCTGCCGTAGCCAAAATCCGCTGTCCCTCGGTGCAGCTTGTCGATACCTGGCGCCGAAAGGATTTGCGCATCCCCATAGCGCCCCCGGTTCAAATGGGCGATCAGGTAATGAGCCATGTCTTCAGCGCAAGAGATGAGCTGGCCTGATGGCAGTGAGCCGCAGGGAACGGGCAGATTGGGCGCCCGGAAGGGGAGGCTAAACCAATGGCGATGGCCCCTTGCCAGGCCGTTCTCTTGCGCTAGCTTCTTTTCCGTATAGGTGCGGCGCATGTCCAGCGGCTCCAAGATGTGTTTCTGGACGTACTCGGCATACGGTTCACCACCAGCAGCCTCGACGATCAGCCCCAATACGTTATAATTCAGGTTGCTGTACTCCCATTTGGAGCCGACCGGGCGGGTGATTTTGAGTGTCGCCAATGCCCGTACCTGGCGCTCGGTAGCGTTCGGACGATCGTCCAAATCTGCCAAGATCGCGTTACCGGCTACCGTGGGCAGGCCACTGGTCTGATTCAACAGGTGGCGCACAGTCATTTGAGCAGACGCGTGGGGATCGGCCACGCGGAACCAGGGCAGGTAGCGCTGCACGGGGGCGTCCAGCTCGACCTTACCGGCCTCGACCAGCTGCATCACCGCCAGGGCCGTGATGGATTTGGTGAGCGAACCGATGAAAAAGGGCGTCTGGGGCGTGGGTACGTCGCCGCCCGGCCTGGCCCGGCCAAAGCCGCGCCGGTGCACAGTCTTGTCGCCCTCGACGATGGCGAGCGAGGCGCCAGGGATATGCAACCGGCGCATCTGCCGTTCGATATACGCGTCGATGGATCCGTAGGGCGTGCTGCCTGACGTCGGTCCTGTCGAACCGCTCGTCGCGAGGAGTTTGCGGGTTACAAACATCGCAATGCCGGCGACCAGCGGTCCGAGAAGGAGTCTCTGCAGGTTCATAGGGTCTTCTCCTTGCCGCCAAAGGGATCGACCGAAGCCTTTCATCACAGCCACGGCATCGCTACCTCTTGACAGTATTCATCCCAGGTAGTGCCAAAGTCCTTCGACAGCGTTTTCTCTTCTTCAGGTGAGAACAGCCTCGATGCGACATACAGGACGATGCCAATCACCAGCCCTAGCCAGGTGTTGAGCAGGAAACCGAGCCACGGCAGCACCAGGAAAGCTACGCCGGTATATAGCGGATGCTTGACAAGAGCGTAGGGCCCGTAGGTGATCAGCTCCCCTCTGGGGATTCTTGTCAGGAGCAGTACGACAGACCAGATCCAGACTGTCACCCCAGGGATCAAGATGACAATGGAAATCACTCGTAAAGCAGTTGATGGACCGCCAGCGCTGAATAGGGATGGAAACAGGATATTCAGAATCAGGCCAGCGATCAGAAACGGCAAGGTGAGAAGCATAATTCTGTCCCCGCTGCCCACAAGTGTCTTCAGTTTCATCTTCTTTCCTCCGATCTCTTTACTATCCTTCGGCTATGGTTTTGCCTATCTGGCGCAGGCTGAATCGGATATACTCCTTTGATGCACGGCTCCTTCCGTGGTGCTTCGCCCCAACTTGGCAACCTCGACGACCCGCGGCACCCGGCGAGCCACCCACCACAGAAGTCCCAAAAGGGCGACGTCAAATACCAGCCGTAGCCAGATGGAGGGCTGCCAGACGGTGAACCAGATCAGCATGAGCAGGGCGGCGAGCCCGAGAAGAAGTGGCGCCTGCCACGCAGGCCGCCTAACAAAGAGGATCGCGGCACCCAACCCGGCAATCAGCGCTGCTGCCCAGAGCAGGATTTCGACGACCTCAATCCATGCCGGCTCTGTCCTGCCCTCTGCGCGCAGCTTGAGCCCCTCGACCATCCGCCGCCCCATGACGAACGCGCCCAGGTCGGTCACCTTTGACACGACAGAGCTGCTGGCTACGCCGGGTAGCCGGATGGCCATGCGGACGAGCAGGCGGGTTTGGCTCGTGCCCACAGGCTCCACGTACCACAGCCACACCCAGTCGAATTCGCCTGCCTCCGTGCTCTGCGCCGCCAGCAGCCACTTGCCGGGCTCTACGTCGTACACCTTCAGCGAATCCATGACCAGGCCCTCCCCAGGCTGCGGATCCTGGAACTGAGGAAGGATGCGGTTCGCATTGTGGTAGATCGCCTCGCCCCCTGCTGCAGCTGTCTGGAGCAGGTTCTCGATGAAGGTGTAGCTGTAGAATCCACCCCGGTCGTCGCCGATCTGCGCGATCCACGGCCACACTTCCTCGGGCGGCGCGTCAATGGTCGCGGCGTGGGTTGAATCGCCCGGGACGCGTTCGATGAGCTCGTCGCCGGGCAGCGTGCGCGCCACCTCCGCTTCCGTGGCGCCCCAGGTAGGGGTCCAGCGGGGAAGCAGGAGCAAGATCGCGACGAGGATGGCAATGACTAGCAACGTTCCTGCTACCAGACGCACGATTTTGGTACTTGCAGACATGATATTTCCCTCCTTACTAAAACCAGCGGCTAGAGCCCATAGCCGCTCTCGATCAGCTCTACGAATCTGCGCGTGAACCGCGCCGCCGGAGCCCCGTCGATCACATCGTGGTCAAACACCACCGTCAGGTTGAGGATCTCGCGCGGCTCGATGCGGCCCTCTACGACGGCTGGCTTCCAGGCAGTGCTCCCCACGACCAACTCGAGCGCGTGGGCGGTGGGCACGATCCCCCAGCCGCCCAGGCCCTTGCCGAACATACCCACCGCGGTGATGCCGACCGTGCCAAACCTTGACGGGAAAATCATCGGGTCACGGCGCGTGGTTATGCGGAGCAAAGCATTGAATAGCCTGAGCACCGGCCATGGAAGCGACATGACGAAACGGACCCGGGAGGCCATCTCTTCGCGAGGCGGCACCGGCTTGGACTGTGCCGAGCGGATCTCCCCGTGGATCTCCCGGTATGTCTTGTGGTTGGCGCCCTGGATGATATGGCCCGTCAGAACACGCCGTTCCCCCATCGTCTGTTCGACCATGAGCCCAATGTTCACGTCATCAAACACCACGAGCTGTCCACGGCCTTTCAAGTAGGCCTGCACTGCCTTGTTCTCATCTACCGCGCGGGCCAGGCAGAAGGCGAGGTAACCGGTGAAGGATAGCTGCTCGCCGGTGCGCGCTTTATGTTCCTCGATGAACTGCCGGGCGACCGTCACGTCCACTTCCAGCAACCCGTACATGCAATGCTTCCGCCAATGCACATCGATAAAGCTGAGTACCGCGCGGCGCTCCGGCGGGAAATCGATGACATGATGGGGCCCGATTCCTCTAGTCATGATAGACTATCCTCATTCAGTAGCCAGAGACCATCAAAGGCTGGTATTCAGAGCAGGCACGCTGCTGCGCAGGAACTGCGTGACCTCCGACTTGACTTCCTGGGTGTGCCCCAGAACCTGATGGCCGCCATCCGGCACGATGAACAGGCGCGAGTTGGGAATTTTTTCCACCATGTCGCGCACATTCTCAGGGATTGACAGCGGATCATCCAGGGCATTGATCACCAGCACAGGGGGCTTGATCCCGCCCAGTGGATAGGGGCTGGTGTCGGAAACGGACTCGTAGAATTCGGCGCCCCACTCTGGCGAATACATTTCAAAAATGAATGCATCCGCCCGCTCGCTGGCTGGCAACGTCTGAGCCAGTACGGATTTCACCTCCGCCTCCAGCTCTGGGCTAAGGACGAATCCCTTCGGCACACCAATTACGGACTGCATCCACGGTCGCAGATACGTGATCGATGCCCAATAGAGAAAATCGTTCCGCATCAGCGCCTCGAATATGGCCCTGGGTGGCGCAGATCGTCTGACTTTACCCGGGGCAGCCGGTGAAAACAGGACCAGCGCCGATACGCGCTCCGGGTAACGGGCAGCAAAACGGATGGATGTGTTAGCGCCCGCTGAAATACCGAAAACGGCGGCCTGCTGGATACCCAGCGCATCCAGTAGGCAGGCATAGGCATCCGCCTGGAGGGTAAAGCTGGCGTTTGGCGGCAAGGGCGAGCGCAGATGCCCGAACCGGGAGATGGATATGACCTGGAAACCTGAGCCAATGACCCCATCGGCCACCATCAATCCTTGGTCAAACCCGCCCAATGCGCCGTGCACGACCAGCACCGGGTAGCCTTCCCCGATCCGGGCGTACTCGATC
>Ga0180437_10005991_pt1 | contig 16439 bp, 11 predicted proteins | sample SS_ome_4_FD_132410 | JGI IMG/M metagenome (GOLD analysis project Ga0180437, IMG submission 132410) | Hypersaline lake sediment archaeal communities from the Salton Sea, California, USA - SS_3_D_1 metaG | ecosystem: Environmental > Aquatic > Non-marine Saline and Alkaline > Hypersaline >...
TCCGAGGGGAGTGATGTCCACACCTCCGCCCCCCCGGCGGATTTCCTGCACGCCCACGGATTTGAAGAGCGGCTCCCATTTTTTTTGAAATTCCAGAAATTCCCGCTCCTCCAGGCCGATTCCCAGGTAGAGGGGCAGGAATCCTCCCCGGTCCGATTCCAAGGCCGCCACATGCTTTTCATCCCGGCGCATCTCGGACGCGGCGTAGTCTTTCCCGCCTGAGCCGCCGAATTCTTCGTTCATGAACAGGACCGCCCGGATGGTGCGCCGCGGCTTCAATCCCAACTGCTTCAGGAGTTGGAGGGCGGCGATGGACTGTGCACACCCGGCCCCGTCATCATGGGCGCCGTGGCTCAAATCCCAGCAGTCCAGATGACCTCCCAGCAGGACGATCTCCTCCGGCCGGTCGGTTCCGGTGATCTGTCCTATGACGTTATGCGACAGCACCGGTTCCAGGTTGCGGCAGTGAAATCTCAAGCTTACACGGGTCTCGGGGTCGATTTTCAGGGCTTGGCTGAGCCGCTCGGCTCCCCGGGTGCTCACACAGGCGGCCGGGATGGGAGGGACATCGGGCGCGTAGCGCATCATTCCGGTATGGGGGGAGTCATCGAGCCGCAGAGTCAGAGAGCGGACCAGGACGGCCAAGGCCCCGACCCGTGCCGCCTCCACAGCGCCTTGAGTCCGCTGGTCTGCGGCCGCTCCGTAGGCGGAGAAGGTGTCAAGTCGGCCCGGGTCCATGGCCCGGTTGAAGAACACGATCCTGTCGACAGCCTGTTCTCCGAGGGTGCGGAGTTGCTCGAACGTGAATACCTCCAGCACCGGTGCGGAGATTCCAGCCTCCGGTGTGGCGATGCTGCCGCCGATGGCTGCGACCGAGAGGGGCCGTCCGCCCATTCGAGGAGAGATCAGGTGCGCTTCCGCGGGTGCTCCTCTAATCCAGCGGGGCACGCGGGTGGGCTCAAGGTGAACGGCCTCCAATTCCAGATCCTGCATGATCTGGCGGGTAAGCTCGACGGCCGCCGCTGCACCGGGCGAACCGGCCAGCCTGGATCCGGTGGCGACGATCCGCTCCAGGAGGGCAAAACTGCGTCGTTCATGCAGGGCCGTCACCAGGAGCTGCCGAGCGATTTCCCCATAGGAGAGATCTGGCCCGCCGATGGAAACAACGCGGGATGCCGGCATCAGGCCTATCCCTAGGCTCAGGGCCGCCAGAGTTCTTGTGGCTTTATCTGGGAGGTGCATGTCGTATCCCTTCCGATTTTAGATTCCGTGCCTATTATAGAGGAAGCCGGGCGGGTGAGCCATGGTTTCCGTGGAAGGCGTCCGATTGACAAGCGACCTCAGGGTTGTTATATAAAAGATATGATTTAATGGAATGATTTAGACGGGGGTTATCATGGATATCAATATTTCAAGCCCGGCGTTTCAGGAAGGCACATCCATCCCATCCAAATACACCTGTGACGGAGACGACGTCTCACCGCCTCTCTCCTGGGAATCCGTTCCCGAGGCCCGGTCTTTTGTCCTGATCTGCGACGATCCGGATGCTCCCATGGGAACCTGGGTGCATTGGGTTCTCTACAATCTGCCTCCCGAAGAATTGAGTCTGGATGAGAATATCCCCCCCAAAAAGAAGCTGGAAAACGGAGCCCTGCAAGGAATAAACGATTTCCGGCGCATCGGCTACGGCGGCCCCTGCCCCCCTTCCGGCGAACACCGCTATTTCTTTAAACTTTATGCCCTGGACAGCATGCTCGAGCTGGAAGCCGGCGCCACAAAGGCCCAAGTGATGATCGCCCTGGAAGGCCATGTGCGGGCTCAAGGGCATTTGATGGGACGCTACCGCAGGTGACACGGGGATACATCCTTCTATGCCAGCGACCAGCGGAATGCAAGAGGAAGGAGGCGGCGGCCGGACTCTAAATTGTCTATCAGATCGATCGACTTGTTCTCAATATGCGTCATTTGTCCTTACCGGAAGACAAGCCGAGCCGAAGCGTGCCGGAACCTCCTCTTGGATTTAAATTGGCACGAATTTTGCTCTATTGGAAACGTATGGTTGGCTGAAAATGTAAAATATGATAAAATCTATAGGAGATATAGGAAAAATTGAAGTGAAATACAGCCTTCCAGAATGCAGTCTAATACGATGGAGGAGATTGAAAATGAGATTCAAACCTTGGTTGAGAACTGTTGTTTCCGTGCTGGCGCTCATCGTTATAATGGGGATGGGCGCACCCTTGGCCCACGCCCAATATTTTGGACAGAACAAGGTCCAGTACGAAAATTTTGATTACAAAGTGTTGAAGACCGAGCACTTCGACATTTATTTTTATCCCGAGATGAGGGAAGCGGCGGAACAGGCCGCCCGCATGGCGGAGCGGTGGTACCAGAGGCTCTCCCGCGTCTTGGGACACGAGCTGCGGGGGCGTCAGCCGCTTATCCTCTACGCCAACGCGCCTCACTTCCAGCAGACCACGACCACGCCCGGGACAATCGGGGAGGGGACCGGCGGATTCACCGAGATGTACAAACGCCGGATCGTGTTGCCGCTGGGGCCCTCGCTGGCGGCGTCCGACCATGTGATCGGCCATGAGCTGGTGCATGCCTTTCAGTTCGACATGACCAGCATCGGAGGATCGGCCATGGCGGGAGGAGCCCCGGGGGCTATGAGTCTTCCGCTGTGGATGATCGAAGGCATGGCGGAATACCTGTCGATCGGACACGACGACGCCCATACCGCCATGTGGATGCGGGACGCGGTCCGACAGGAAAAGCTTCCGACCATCAAAAAACTCCAGGATTACTACGAGTATTTCCCCTACCGCTGGGGTCAGTCGCTCTGGTCCTATATCACGGGAAAATGGGGCGATGACGCCGTCGGACGGATCGTGAAGTCCGCCGGCCGGATGGGGGGCTACGAGGTCGCCATCCGCCGCGTCACCGGAAAGACCCCGGAGGAGCTTTCCAAAGACTGGCAGGAGGCCATGAACACTTCCTATAAGCCCCTGCTCGAGAAGACCGACGTCAAAGATCCGAACAGCCGGCTCCTTATCCAGGGAGATAAATACAACCAGTACAATGTGTCACCGGCGATCAGCCCCGATGGTGACCGCATGGTGCTGCTTTCCACCCGCGACCTCTTTTCCATCGACCTTTTCCTGGCCAATGCCGAAACCGGCGAATTCGACAAGAAGCTGATCAGCACGGCCGCCAATCCCGACTTCGAAAGCCTGCAGTTCATTAAGTCGGCAGGGAGCTGGGACAGTTCGGGCCAGAAGTTCGTTCTTGGTGGGATCACCAAGGGAAAGCCGACCCTCACCATCCTCGACATGCAGCGCAAGAAAACGGAAAAAGAAATCAAGTTCGATAACATCGGTGAGATCTTCAATCCCGCCTGGTCACCGGACGGCCGGACCATCGTGTTTTCCGGCCAGGAAGCGGGTGTCACGGACCTCTATTTATACAATCTGGAAACCGAGAAGCTGCAGCAGGTGATGGATGATCCCTATGCCGACCTCATGCCGCACTGGTCTCCGGACGGCCGGACCATCGCCTTTGTCACCGAGCGCTTCACCACCGATCTCCCGCTGCTCAACATCGGCCGTGAACGCCTTGCACTGCTGGACGTCGCCACCCGCACCGTCAAAGAGGTCAAGGCCTTTGATTCCGCCAAGAACCTCAATCCCCAATGGGCGCCCGATTCCAAGAGCCTTTACTTCATCTCCGACTGGAACGGGATTTCCAATATCTACAATGTGCATCTCGAGACCGGCGATATCACGCAGGTCACCAACCTCTACACCGGAGTCAGCGGCATCACCGCCGAGAGTCCGGCGATGACGGTGGCCCAGAATACGGGACGCTTAGCCTACACGCTCTATGAGGAAGGGAAATTCAGCATCTACTCGATGGAGCTTTCGGATATCGAGGGAATCAAGGTCAAACCCGAAGCTCCGGAAGGCGTCCCTCCGTCGATCCTCCCCCCGCGGGAAAATGATGAGTCCGAGATATTGGGGCTCTTGAAGAATCCGCTGTTCGGGCTTCCCGAGGAAAGCGAGTATGAAGTGGAGGAGTACCAACCCAAGCTGAAGCTGGACTACATCAGCCAGCCTCAATTCGGCGTGGGGATCGACCGCTGGGGCACGTACGCGGGAGGCGGCATCACCTTCAGTTTCAGCGACATGATGGGCTATCACAACCTGGCTACTTCCGTCATGGTCACCAGCCGGGTCGAGGATTCCGTCACGGTGTTGTCCTACATGAATTCGCGCAAGCGGCTGAACTGGGGGGCCTCTATATCACGGATTCCTTACGTCTACGGCAGCTACTACGGCGCCTATAATTTCCAACTGGGGACATATGAGGAGCAGGAACTCATCTTCCGGCAGGTGTACTACGATGCCTCCACCTATGCGGCTTATCCCCTCAGCCGGGCCCAGCGCGTCGAGCTCTGGGGCGGATTCCGCACCATCGACTTTCAATATGAGCTCCGGTCCCGGATCTACGATATGGGTACCAACATCCTGCTCGATAAAAGAAAAGAGGACCTGGGCGCACCCGAGTCCCTCTACTTGGGCTACGCCAACGCTGCGCTGGTCTATGATACCGCCATCTTCGGTGCTACGGCGCCCATCCTGGGACAGAGCTACATGCTCCAGGTCTCCCCCTATATCGGAACCCTCAACTACTGGAACCTCATGGCCGATTACCGGAAATACATCATGCCGGTGCGGCCCTTCACCCTGGCTTTTCGCATGATGCACTACGGCCGCTACGGCCTTTCCGATGACGAAAACCGCTTCTATCCCATCTTCATGGGCTACGAGAACATGATCCGCGGCTACAACTACAGCTCATTCTCTTCGAATGAGGGTGATGTCTATAATCGTCTGCTGGGGGAGAAGATCCTGGTAGCCAACCTGGAGCTGCGATTCCCTTTGTTTCAGATCCTTGGAATCGGCAGCGGCTGGTACGGCGTATGGCCCATCGATTTCGTGGCCTTTTTCGATTCGGGGCTGGCATGGGATTATGCCGGCCATCAGGGCGACAGCCGCCCTTGGTTCATGGGCGGAGACATGAAGCCGCTTTCCAGCGTCGGGGCTGGAATCCGGATGAACCTCTTCGGCGCCATTGTGCTGGGAGTGTCTTACGTCCGTCCCTTGGACCGGCCGGAGCGGAGTTCCTACTTTCAATTCACCATATTCCCCGGCTTTTAGTGCATGACGATACGAAGCGTAGCCCGATCGGGAACACTCAACACCTCAGCCCGGTCGGGCTTCCTTTTTTTTAGATTGTGAAGCCGGTCCTATGGCCTCGCATCGGAATCGGAAATCCTACACATACTTCCCTCCCTCTTCATTCCCGATTTGACGTCAGCGTCCTGCTTTGCTATAAGCACATCGGTTGGGAGACTTTCCCAAGTTGGAGGGAGGACATCGGATTACGCCGTAACTTTTTCAGCGATTCTGGCCGGTACGGCGGTACCATGGTGTAGTGCGCCTTATAGTCATGGTTGACATGCTTACTCTGTGGGACTGAAGAACCCGGGGTCAGGAGCCAAAGGCCGGCGCTGCGGCTGTCGCGATCCATCATTTCAGGCGAGGAGGAAAAATGACAAAGGCGGATCTTGCTGTCATATCCGGCTCCGGATTTTATGATTTCCCGGGGCTGGAAGATCCAAGGACGATCGAAATTACCACCCGCTTCGGAGATGTTTCCGTGATGGTGGGCAGCCGTAGCGAGCAACGGGTGGCCTTCCTGGCGCGGCATGAAGCCGGCCACAGAAGGCTTTCCAATATGATCAATCACCGTGCCAATCTGACCGCCATGAAAGAGTTGGGCGTGGCGGCCGTGATCGCCACCACCGTCTGCGGGATTCTGAATCCTGAAATCCCCTTGGGACGGATGATCGTATTCTCGGATCTATTCTTTCCGGAAAATCGACTCCCGGAAGGGGATTTGTGTACGGTGCACGATCGGCCCGGGGATCCGCTGCGCGGTCATTTCATCTTCGACCGGCCGTTTTCCCAGCGGCTGAGGGAGCAGCTTATTACGGCCGCCGAGGATCCGTTGACCGAAGCCGTCTACGCCCATGTCAACGGGCCGCGGTTCAACTCGGCTCCGGAAGTCCGGATGCTGCTGGCTCATGCGGATGGCGTGAGCCAGACGGCCGGCCCGGAGGCGGTGCTGGCCGGCGAACTGGAGCTTCCCTATGCCCTGATCGGTTTCGGGGTGGACTATGCTAATGGAGTCCGTTCCCAGCCCACTCCGGTCGACGTCCTCACCGAAAACCTGAACCGGAGCCGCGATATCTTTGCCTCCACCCTGGACCGCTTCATCCAGCACTTCACGCCTGTCGAGTTCGAGGGCCATGTCTATCGGTTCGAATGAATCCGTTATTCAGACCATCAGGGCTGCGGAGCATTCAGAAGCATCCTCACAAAGATGGGCTTATCTGCTATAATTACAGGTCCATACCATGTCTAACTCGATTAACATCCGGAGAGAATGTGAGGTGGGGGGGTGAACGCCTTTGACCTGCGCGTCCGGCACGACTGTCGGCTGAGCATGCAGAACACCGCGCTTCGGATCCTGCAGGTCAATGTGGGATTCAAATGCAACCTGAACTGTTCCCATTGTCACCTGAAATGCGGCCCCGACCGGACGGAGCTCATGAACCGCGCCACCATGGAACACGTCCTGGCAGCGGCCCAAACGATCCGTCCCGAATTGGTCGACATCACCGGAGGTGCTCCGGAATTGAATCCTGATCTCAGGCCGTTCATCCAGGATCTCAGCCGCGCGAACCTGACTGTCCAGTGCCGGACCAACCTCACGGCCCTACTCGAGCAGGGAAACGAGGAGCTTCCAAGCTTTTTTCGCGCCCATCGTGTGCGCCTGGTGGCCTCTCTCCCGTGTTATCTGGAGGAGAAGGTCTGCCGCCAGCGCGGTCCCGGAACCTATGCCAATAGCATTGCAGCCCTGCAGCGCCTCAATGAATTGGAATATGGGGTCGATCCGGATCTGATCCTCGACCTGGTTTATAATCCCGACGGTCCTTTCCTGCCGCCCCGTCAAGAGCACCTGGAAGCGGATTACCGACGCGAGCTGAAAGGGCGCTTCGGAATCCGCTTCACGCGCTTATTGACCATCACCAACATGCCTATCGGACGGTTTTGGGAGGGCCTCAAACACCAGGATAAACACGGCGAATACATGCGCCTTCTCAGCGATGCCTTCAACTGCCAAACCGTGCAGGATCTGATGTGCCGCCATCAGATCTGCGTGGCATGGGACGGGAGGCTGTTCGACTGCGATTTCAACCTGGCCCTCGGCCTCTCTCTTTCCGAGGGAGTTCCGGAGAACATCGCGAATTTCGATGCCCGACTCCTGCGCAGCCGGATCATTCGGACCGGGAATCACTGCTTTGGATGTGCCGCCGGTTTCGGGTCCTCCTGCGGAGGGGCGTTGGTTTCGGAATGATCAATAGCCGAATTCTCTTCAAGCGTTGGGAATATCCATGAGGCGTCGACACAGCCTGGCCAAGCCGGTGTTGTTGTTGGCCATGCTGGTGGCTTTCTTGGTGTTGGCGCGCGTTTTTCATTTGGGCGGCCGTTTGGGAGAACTGCGCGAGTGGATCCAATCGCTGGGGGCATTGGGGCCCGTGGTCTATCTTTCGATCTACATCGCCGCCGTGGTCCTGGCGATTCCCGGGTCGGTGATTTCCATCATGGCCGGGGTCATGTTCGGCTCTTTCTTGGGCGTGCTTCTGGTGAGCGTGGGCTCGACAATCGGGGCCGGCCTCGCGTTTCTGATCGCCCGGCACCTGGCTCGTGAAGCGGTCGCCGAGCGGATGGAACGAAATCCCAGGTTCCACCGGCTGGATCTCATGACCGAACAGCATGGTTCCATCATCGTCGCCATCACGCGCCTGGTTCCGTTGTTTCCTTTCAACCTCCTGAATTACGGATTCGGACTCACGCGGGTGCGGTTCCGCGTTTATCTGTTTTGGTCCTGGCTTTGTATGCTGCCCGGCACCATTTTGTATGTGGTGGGGGCCGACACCGTCACCCGGACCGCAGCACAGGGAAGGATCCCCTGGCTTCTGATCGGCATCCTGACCCTCACCCTCGCCATCATCACCATGCTGGTGCGGGAGGCGCGCAAAAAAATGTCTTCCAAGGAGAACGACTCTCATGACCACATTCCGGGACATCATTCTTCCTCCCGATGACGCGCACAACCGCGAACTCCTCTCCCATGTCCATCCCTCCGGCTACGAGAATCCCGATCCCGAGCCGGTGTACAATCTTCTGGTGGTGGGACTGGGTACCGCGGGATTGGTGGCGGCCGTGGGAGCGGCCTCCATGGGCGCCAAGGTAGCGATGGTGGAAGACTACCTGATCGGCGGAGACTGTCTGAACTTCGGATGCGTCCCTTCCAAGGCGATCATCCGTTCTTCCCGCGTAATGGGCGAGCTGCGGCGGGCGGCCGAGTACGGCGTCGAGATCCACGGGCAAGCTGAAGCGGATTTCCAGCGGGTCATGGAGCGCATGCGCCGGCTGCGGGCCCGTATCAGCCGGCATGACTCGGAGGCACGACTCAAGGAGTTGGGAGTCCATCTTTTTCTGGGGAGAGGGCGGTTCAGGGATCGCTGTTCCTTCGAGCTGGAAGGAAGGACTCTGCGCTTCAAGCGGGCGGTGGTCGCCACCGGCGCACGTCCGGCCCGGCCTCCCATCCCCGGGCTGGAAGCGGCCGGTTATCTGACCAACGAAACGGTCTTTTCCCTGGTCGAGAGGCCGAATCGTTGGCTCATCATTGGCGGCGGGCCTATCGGCTGCGAACTGGCGCAGGCCTTTCGACGTTTGGGGTCGGAAGTCACCATCGTACAGCTGGACGACCAGTTTCTCCCGCGGGAAGATCGGGATGCGGCCGACATCCTGGCCCGCACCTTCGAGCGGGAAGGGATCCGGGTGCTGATAGGCGCCAGGATTCGCAACGTTACCCTGGAAGGACAGGAGAAAAGGGCCGTAGTGGAGGGGGAGGACGGAATAGAAGCCATCGCCGCGGATGAAATCCTGGCGGCCGTGGGACGGGTTCCCAATGTGGAAGGCCTGAATCTGGAGGCGGCCCATGTGGCATATGATCTCAAGGAGGGCATTCAGGTCAATGATTTCCTGCAAACCACCAACCGGGCCGTCTATGCAGCCGGGGATGTGTGTTTTCCCTACAAGTTCACCCACATCGCCGATGCGACCGCCCGAATCGTGATTCAAAACGCACTGTTTCTCAACAGCAAGAAGCATACATCGCTTACAATTCCATGGTGCACCTACACCGATCCCGAAGTGGCGCATGTGGGGCTCTACGAGCGAGACCTGAAGGTTCGGGGGATAGCGTGTGATACTTTCGTCAAGGAATTCAAAGACGTGGATCGTGCCATCCTGGATGGCGAGGAGACGGGATTCGTCAAGCTCCATGTCAAGAAGGGAAAGGACAGGCTCTTGGGGGCGACGGTGGTTTCCTCCCACGCCGGGGAGATGATCGGCGAGCTGACCCAGGCCATGGTTTCTGGCGCCGGACTCAAGATCCTGAACAATGTCATCCACCCTTATCCCACCCAAAGTGAGGCGATCAGGCAGGCGGCTGCCCAGTATTATGTGCAGAAACTCTCGCCGGGCCTGAAGAGATGGCTCGATCGCTGGTTCCGCTGGAGGCGGTAGGCGCGGCATGGATCGGCGAAGGTTGATCATCTTCACCCGGTATCCGGATCCCGGCCGGACCAAGACCAGGTTGATCCCCGCCTTGGGGCCTGAGGGCGCGGCCGAGCTTCATCGCCGCATGACAGAACATACCCTGTGGGCGGCCCGGGGCAGCGGCATGGCCAAGCCCGGATGTCTGGAGGTCTGCTACAGTGGTGGCGATCTCCTTCGTATGCGGAACTGGTTGGGGGATCCGTGGGTCTACCGTCCGCAGAGTGGAGGAGATCTGGGAGAGCGGATGGGCCATGCCTTTCGGGCCGGATTTGCGGCGGGAAAGCGCCGAATAGTCCTGATCGGCAGCGACTGCCCGGGTCTCAGCAGCGCACATCTCCGCCTCGCTTTCCTGTCGCTCCGCAACTATGACGTCGTACTCGGCCCTTCCCATGACGGCGGTTATTATCTTCTGGGACTGCGCGGCATGGCGGAGGAGCTTTTCTCCGGGATCGATTGGGGTGGACGGCAGGTCTACGCTCAGACCCTGGCAAAAGCCGGTTCGGCCGGCCTTCTGGTTAGGGAACTGGCTCCGCTGCCTGACGTGGATCGTCCGCAGGACCTTGATTTCTGGCACCGTGCCGAACGCTCAGCCTTGAGTGTCGTGATTCCGACCCGCAATGAGGAAGTGCACATCGGCAAAACCCTGTCCCGTCTCGATTGCGGATCGGAGGGGGAGGTGATCGTCGTCGACGGAGGCAGCAGGGACCGCACCCCCGAGGTGGCTGAAAAAGCGGGAGCACGGGTGATGATTACCCGTCCCGGCAGAGGAATTCAGATGAACGCGGGCGCCCGCAACGCTCGCGGCGAGATCCTGCTGTTCCTGCACGCCGATACCCTGATGCCGGCCGGCTATGTTTCGCTTATTCGCGCAGCTCTGCGTGATGCTAGGGTGGTAGGTGGATACTTCCGCATGCGGTTTTTCCCTTCCTCCCTTTTCCTGCGCACCCTCGAGAAGACCGTAGACCTGCGCACGCGCCTTTTCCGCCTTCCCTATGGGGATCAGGCTTACTTTGTGAGGGCTTCGGTCTTTGCGCTGAGCGGAGGCTTTGCGGAGATCCCGTTGATGGAAGATGTGGAGTTTATTAAGCGGATGCGGCGGTTGGGTCGGCTGGTTTATCTCCCATCACCGGTCAGGACATCGGCCCGACGCTTTGAGCGCTTGGGGGGTATACAAGCACTTGTTCGTAATCGACTCACTTTCTGGGGATACAAGCTGGGAGTTCGGCCCGAACGGCTGGCTCGCTGGTACTATAAAGATCCCTAAAGCACTTCGAACAGTTTTAGGGCGATGAGGATAATACCCAGCGCCAAAACGATCCGGATGAACCTTTCGCCGCCTTTAACCGCCGCATGGGCACCCCACCACCCGCCCAGAGCGTTTCCGCTGGCCAGTATCAAGCCGTAGGTCCAGTTCACATGGCCGGTCACGGCAAAAACCGACAAAGCCGCGATGGTGTAGATCAAGATGATGAACACCTTGTGCATGTTGACCTTGACCAGGTTTTCGCGAAGAAGATGGTAGAGGGCCGCCATAAAAAGGAATCCCACTCCCAGTTGGATGAAACCTCCGTAGAAGCCGATGAAGAAGAGCGCCGGGTAGACCAGCCGGCTCCGCCGCCCCGCTTGACTCCGAATCCGGCTGTAGGATCGGGTAAGGAACAGCGAGAGCACCACGAAAATCAGGACCACGCCCAGGATGCGTTGGAACAGAAGGTTCGAGATCCTTGTGGCCATCAGGGCTCCCACCACGGCTCCCGGCAGGGTGAAGATCGCCAAGAAGAGACTGGACTTGAGTTCGAACACGCGGTTTTTCTGAAATCCCCCCACCGCGAAGATGTTCTGCAGGATTAAAGCGATCCGGTTGGTCCCGTTGGCGGTCGCCCAGTCCAATCCCAGGAAGTACAGTGCGGGAAGCGAGAGGCTCGATCCGCCTCCCGCATTGACGTTGATGAATCCGGCCACTGCGCCGGCGCCGAAAAGCATGAGTATATTCAGCGGGTCCATCGCAGAGTCTCTTCCGATATTAGCCTGCATGATAATCAATTCTCCGAGAAAACACAATTCACCCCCACTCTCACCCTTTCCGGTTATTGCCTTTTTGCGGCGGGTGTTTTAGCATACCTTCGACCCTCCTGCTTTACCGGGCGGGCTTGCATCCTTTGAGGCCGGAATCGTGGAAAAAAACAAGAAAGAACTCCAGCAGGAAATCGAGTTGCTGCAGGACAAGATATCGACCCTCGAATCGGCGGTAGTGGAGCTTAAGCTCAGCGCAGAATCCCTGCGCCGGACCGAGGACAACCTCCTTTCCCTCCTCCGCTCCATGGCCGACCTGGTCTTCGTGATCGGACTGGACGGCAGCTTCATCCGCTATTTTCAGGATCCCAACCGTGAGGATCTTTTCTTGCCTCCCAAACAGTTCTTGGGAAAACACATCCATGACGTGTTGCCCCCGGAATTGGCGGAGCGTTTTCAGAAGGCCATGAACGCGCTCGAGGACCTAGGCGGTATCCAGGAATTCGATTTTTTCCTCCCCATCAAGAAGCATGAGTTCTGGTTCAATGCCCGTTTGACGCTCTATAAACCTGTCAAGGGAGATTTTTTCGGGTATATCTGCGAGATGAGGGACATCACGGAGCGAAAATTGATGGAGGTGGCGCTGCGAGACGGCGAGGAACGCTACCGCGCCGTTATGCAGCAGAGCACGTTGTGCATCCTGCTGGCGGACGTCGCCACGCGGGTCATTCTGGAAGCCAACCGGGCCGTGCTGCGTCTGCTGGGCTACTCACCGGAGGAGATCTCCGGGCTGAGCTTGTACGATTTCATGGAGATAGAACAGGAAGACATCTACCACAAAATCCTACAGATCCTCGAGGAACGGCCCCATTTCATCGGCGAACGCCGGTTCCGCCGCAAAGACGGAACGGTGGTGGAGGTGGAGATCAGTGTCAATCTTATCGGTTACCGAGACAGGAAGGTCATGTGTGTCGTGGCCCGCGATATATCTCCCCGCCGGCTGGCGGAACGCCAGTTGATCCATACCGCCACGCACGACCCGCTGACCAATCTCGTCAACCGGCTGCTGCTCTACGACCGGCTGGCCCAGGAATTGGCCCGGGCCCGAAGGCACAGCAAAAAGATCGCGTTGATGAACATCGACTTGGACCGTTTTAAAAGGGTTAACGACACTCTGGGACACGCCGTTGGAGATCAGCTCCTCAAGGCAGTGGGCGTCCGACTGAAATCCATCCTGAGGGAATCGGACACGCTCGCCCGCATCGGGGGAGATGAGTTCACGATCGTGCTGCCGGACATCTCCCAGGAAGATGACGCGTTCCGAATCGCCGAAAGCATCCTGCAGGTTTTACGAAAACCCTTTGACTTGGAGAGCTTCAAGATCCCCATCACGGTCAGCATCGGAGTCGCCTTTTATCCTTCCGATGGCAAAGATTCCGAGGCCTTGATGAAGGCCGCGGATCTAGCCATGTATGGCGCCAAGAGCAAAGGTGGAAACGTTCACTGCCGATACAGCTCCGATTTGAAGGCCGAAGACCTCATCCCCGAGTATTGATACCGCGGTCTCGAGGCGAAGGAGGGATTCCATGGCCCTCCGGTCTCGCCCACCCTAAATTAAAGGCAAGAATTCCGCCTGAGGCCTGGGCAAACACTTTCCTGAGATGAGACGGCGACCCCAAAAATTCACCCTTAAAGAGGATTGCAAATCCATCCCCAACCAGCGACACTAGTAGGATGTTCCGGCCGGAACTCCCGCTGAGAGGGATTTCCGCCGAGATCGATCCATAAGGAAAACGGGAGAAATCATGTCCATAAGATCATCGGGAAAAAACCATATCATCCGGGGAGTGATCCTGGGCGCGCTGTGTTCGTGTGTCGGGCTCCTGGCACTCGATAAGCGGCTGGAGGTGTCCGCCGTCCAGGCCGATATCCATATGCAGCCGAATATACGGTCAGCCGTCATCGCCACCTTGTCCCGGGGAGAGGTTCTGATCCTGGCCAGCAGCCGAAAATTTAAGCGGGAATGGAATTATGTCTACTTTCCCTCCCCGAAAAATGGAACTCTCAGAGCGGGCTATGTGCGTGACTCCTCCGTCACCAAACTGTACCAGCAAACCCGCTCGGTTTCTTTTTCCGGTAATTCCGACCAAGGAAATAAGGCGGCTCGACCGGAGCCGGCCGTCGGCGGTGTGCGATGGGGCATGCTGAGCGATGACCTCATCCATTTGAGCGGTGAGCCGCTCCGTATCGAAATGCGCGACGGAGCCAAGATTCTGAGCTACAAGAGCCGGGTGATGGATAGAGCCTGCCGCATCGAATACACCTTTTTTCGCGACCGACTCACTCGGACCCGCTATATCTTCACCAACGAATATGCACAGAAGATCCGCTACATCGAAGAATACCTGCGCATCAACGATTTTTGTACGGAAAAGTACGGACGGCCGCATCAAGAGCGTAAGATCTGGCACGACCCGGTTATGAAGGATGATCCCAACCGCTGGGGACAGGCGGTCAGCCTCGGCCAGTTGAGCTATCAGACTCTCTGGCAGTTGGATCAGACGGAAATTCACCTGACGATGGCGGGTTCGGATTTTGGAATCGCTTTAGAGCTGCTCTACAGCCACCTGACATCCCATTGATCGTCCGTGCAACGCGCACGGAGCGGTCACTGTCACTCTTCTCCATCCCAGCAGTAGGTGCAGACGTCGGATTTCGGGAGCCCGATGGCCTCCACCAGGTCATCCAGGCGCTGGTATTTCAGGCTGGTGAGGTTGAGCCTCCGGGCGATGGCGGCGATCATGCCGAGGTACTCGGGAGAGTCCGGGTCGGCATAGCGTTTCAGGTCTTCCGGGTGGTCGCCTTCCAGCTCCTTAACGGCTGTGCGGGCGGCCAGGTCCAGCTCGGACCGGGACCGGGAAAAATTCAGGAATTTGCATGCGTACACCAGGGGAGGGCAGGCGGGACGCATATGAACCTCGCGGGCACCGGCGGCATATAAGCGCTGTATGGTGTCCTTGAGTTGAGTCCCCCGTACAATGGAGTCCTCACAGAAAAGCAGGCGTTTGCCCTCGATCAGTTCGCGTACCGGGATCAGCTTCATTCTAGCGACCACATCGCGGACCTGTTGGTCCTGAGGCATGAAACTGCGGGGCCAGGTCGGTGTGTATTTGACAAAAGGACGCTGGAATGCGATGCCGGATTGAGCCGCGTATCCGAGGCCGTGCCCGGTCCCGGAGTCGGGGATGCCTGCGACTAGGTCGACGGGCGTATCGTCTCTGCGTGCCAGGGTGGCTCCGCAGCGGTAGCGCACGCTCTCCACGTTTATGTCTTCGTAGCTGGAAGCCGGATAACCGTAGTACACCCACAGGAAACCGCACACCTGCAGCCGCTCCCCGGGAGGGACTCTTTGTTCGTATCCATGGGAGTCGAAGAAGACCGTTTCTCCCGGTCCTAGACGGTGTTCGACCTCGAATTCCAGATTGGGGAATGCGCAGGTCTCCAGTGTCGCGGCCATGGCACCGTCTTTCTTCCCCAGAATAATGGGCGTACGCCCCAATCGGTCACGGGCGGCATAGATGCCGTGTTCGGTCAACAGGAGCAAGGAACAGGAGCCTTCAATGGCCGACTGGGCGGCTCGAATCCCCTCTTCGAAAGAGGAATGTTGGCTTATGAGCGCGGCGACCAGCTCGGTGGGATTGATCTCTCCGTCGCTCATTTCCGCGAAATGGACGGTTTGTCGGCGGAATGCGTGTTCCGCCAACTCCAGCGCATTCCTTATCACTCCCACGGTCACGATGGCAAAATTCCCCAGATGTGATCGGATGAGCAGCGGTTGGTCTTCGTAATCGCTGATGATGCCGATGCCGAGGTTTCCGGCCATCTGTGAGATATCGGCCTCGAATTTGGATCGGAATTGGGCATTCTCGATATTGTGAATGAAGCGGGTGAATCCTTCCGGATGCTTGACCGCCATACCGCCCCGCCGGGTCCCGAGATGCGAGTGGTAATCGGTTCCGTAGAAGAGATCGCTCACGCAGTCCGATTCTGAGACGACACCAAATAGTCCACCCAACTTTGGCCTCCTGATGTGTAGACTTTCATCCCCAGTACTATGACAAAAAGTCAAATCCGGTTCAAGTGTTTCCCTTGTAATCCAGGAATCCCGGCTCCTAAACACATGATTATCCCTGGTTCCGAACGATGAGACCGTGGTTCTTTTTTTAGCGGGTCGGCCGAATGCTTAGCGCATCCTGGCGTTAGGTAGGGTGGGAGAGTAGGGGGCGGGTCGGAAAGCCTGGAAATTTTGTCTCTGTTCAGCGTATAATAGAGACAGACAAGGGAGTGATCCATGCAAAAGTCCATCGGCTTGATTTCGATAGGGTTGATCCTGATGGGAGCGTGGTCGGCCTGCCTGATGGTGGTCGATCAGTATGAGCCGGGGGGTTATCCTCCGGTGGATACATTTCGCCGTTCCGATGTCTTTCCCTCCGGAGGAACCCTCTCCATACGTAACTTCGACGGCAATATCGAGATTTCCGGTTGGAAAGATGAAAGCCTGCAGATCTATGCCGAGAAGCTGATCCCGCTGCCCGACAAGTTCCGGATCGAACTATGGAATCGGGACTGGATGAAACATGCGCCCAAAATCGAATACGATGCATTCGA
>Ga0180437_10005992_pt1 | contig 16437 bp, 15 predicted proteins | sample SS_ome_4_FD_132410 | JGI IMG/M metagenome (GOLD analysis project Ga0180437, IMG submission 132410) | Hypersaline lake sediment archaeal communities from the Salton Sea, California, USA - SS_3_D_1 metaG | ecosystem: Environmental > Aquatic > Non-marine Saline and Alkaline > Hypersaline >...
AACGGGAGGTGATGATGAAAATCGTACTTCAAGCGATCGCCATTCTGGCAGTGGTTGCTGGCACGGCTTTCTCGGTCCTGGGCGTCTTGGGTTATGTGCGGTTGCCAGACGTCTACACCCGGCTGCACGCCGTCGGCAAGGTCGGCGTGTTTGGTGCAGTGCTGCTGCTGGCCGGGGCGGTGGCCTGGACGCCGCTGGGGTTGGGCAAGGGCCTGGTGCTGATCGCCCTGCTGCTGCTGGCCGGACCGGTGACAGCTCACGCCCTGGCCTCGGCCGCCTACCGCGTCGGCATCCCGCTGAGTAAGCCCATCCGCGACGACCTGGCGCGGACAACACAACCCACTGTGGAGGAGAACCTTGGCTGATTGGTACCGGAAGGAAACAGGCAAAGTCATTTCGCTGCTGAACACCGACGGCGAGGCCGGCTTGACCCCAACGGAGGCCCAACGTCGCCTGGTTGAACACGGCCCCAACGAGCTGGTCGAACGCGGCCTGAAAAGCCCGTGGCGCATCCTATGGGAGCAACTCACCGGGCTGATGGTCGTCATCCTCATCGTCGCCGCTGTCGTCTCTGGGGCGCTGGGCGACTGGAAGGACGCCATCGCCATCCTGGCCATCGTCGTGCTCAACGCCGTGCTGGGCTTTAGCCAGGAGTTTCGCGCCGAGAAGGCCATGGCCGCCCTCAAACAACTGGCCGTGCCCACGGTCAAAGTGCGGCGCGACGGGCACGTGGTCGAGATCTCGGCCCGCGAGCTGGTGCCCGGCGACGTGGTACTGCTGGAGGCAGGGGCCTTGGTGCCCGCCGACGGCCGCCTGTTGGAGTCGGTCAATCTACGCGTGGAGGAGGCGGCTCTGACGGGTGAGTCAGAGCCGGTGGAGAAACACGCCCGCGTTCTGGACCGGCCCGAGCTCTCCGTGGGTGACCGGTTGAACATGGTCTACATGGGCACGGTCGTCACGTACGGGCGCGGTGTGGCGATCATCACTGCGACGGGCATGGACACCGAACTGGGCCGCATCGCCGAGCTGATCCAGACCGTGGAGCGGGAGCCAACCCCCCTCCAGCGCCGGCTGGAGCAGTTGGGCCGCGGCCTGGCCGTCGCCGCCCTGGTCATCGTGGCCGCAGTCTTTGTTCTCGGTCTGCTGCGTGGCGAGGATTGGCAGTTGATGCTGCTGACGGCCATCAGCATGGCCGTGGCCGCCGTGCCAGAGGGCCTGCCCGCCGTCGTGACCATCGCCCTGGCACTGGGCGCCCAGCGCATGCTCAAGCGCCAGGCCCTCATCCGCAAGCTGCCCGCCGTGGAGACGCTGGGCTCGGTGACCGTCATCTGTTCCGACAAGACCGGCACGTTGACCGAAAACCGCATGACCGTCACTGTGCTGGATGTCCTGGGTGAGACCCAGCAGGTGGACACATTGCTGCGCAAGGGTGTGCCCGTGGCTGATGCCGAATGCCTGCCCGGCGAACGGCCTCCAGTGCGGAGTCTGGGCCTGTTGACCAAAGCGACCACCCTCTGCAGCGACGCTGCACTGGAACCGACTGCTGACGGCAGCTACCGGGCCGTCGGCGACCCGACCGAGGGGGCGTTGGTCGTTGCGGCGGCGGAACTGGGCCTGGTGAAATCGGAGTTGGATGCGCGCTGGCCGCGCATTGCCGAGGTGCCGTTCACGTCCGAGCGCAAGCGGATGACGACGGTCCACCGCGTCGGCGTCACGCCGGAGGAGACGGACACCCCATGGTGCTATGGCCCTTACGTGGCCTTTTCCAAGGGCGCCGTCGATAGCTTGCTGGAGATTTCCACCAGGGTGTGGGCCGGCGACGAGGACGTGCCGTTGACCGACGACATGCGGGCGCGCATCGTGGCCGCCAACGACCAACTGGCCAGCCAGGGGCAACGGGTGTTGGGTGTGGGCTTTCGCCCCCTCGACGACAAAGTAGATGGCGCTGACGAAGCCAGGCTGGAGCAGGACATGACCTTCATCGGCCTGGTGGGCATGATCGATCCGCCGCGTCCTGAGGTGCGTGAGGCGGTGGCGATAGCCAAAGCAGCCGGCATCCGCCCGGTGATGATCACCGGCGACCACCCGCTGACGGCCAGACAGATCGCCTGGGAGCTGGACATCGCCAGCGAGGGCCAGCCGCTGACCGGCCGCGACCTGGCCGGGATGTCGGTGGATGACCTGGAGGAGGTCGTCGATCAAGTAGCGGTGTACGCCCGGGTCTCGCCGGAGCACAAGCTCAAGATCGTGCAGGCCCTCCAGGACCGGGGGCAGATCGTGGCCATGACCGGCGACGGCGTCAACGACGCACCAGCGCTCAAAAAGGCTGACATCGGCGTGGCCATGGGCATCACCGGCACCGACGTGTCGAAAGAGGCCGCTGACATGGTGCTGTTGAACGATAACTTTGCGACGATTGTCGCCGCCGTCAAGGAAGGGCGGACGATCTATGACAACATCCGCAAGTTCATCAAGTACACGCTGACATCCAACGCGGGTGAGATCTGGGTAATGCTGCTAGCGCCGCTGGCCGGCATGCCACTGCCGCTGCTGCCGCTGCAAATCCTCTGGATCAACCTGGTCACAGACGGGCTACCCGGTCTGGCCTTGGGCGTCGAACCTCCCGAACGGGACACGATGCGCCGCCCGCCGCACCATCCTCAGGAGAATATCTTTGGCCGGGGATTGGGCCGGCACGTGATCTGGGTCGGCCTGCTGATGGGCCTGGTCAGCCTGGCCATGGGCTACTGGACCTGGCGCACCGGCTGGGATAACTGGCAGACGATGATCTTCACCACCCTAACCTTGTCGCAGATGGGACACGCCCTGGCCGTTCGCTCCCGCGAATCGCTGTTCAAGGTGGGCCTGCTATCCAACAAGGCACTGCTGGGGGCGGTGCTACTGACCTTTGTGTTGCAGATGGCCGTCGTCTATGTGCCGTTCTTGCAGAATCTGTTCAAGACCGATGCCCTGTCACCTGGCGAACTGCTACTCAGCCTGGTCCTCAGTACGGTGGTGTTCTGGGGCGTGGAGCTGGAAAAGTGGCTGATCCGTAGGGGTAGGCAACGAACATGACGGTTGAAAACCTCCTGGTCCTGGGCATCCTGGTCGTCGCCGTAGTACTTTTCGTCAGCGAGAAACTGCGGGTGGACGTGGTGGCCATGATCGTGCTGGTGGCCCTCGTTCTGACCGGGTTGGTCACAGTTGAGGAGGCTTTTTCAGGCTTTGCCAGCCCGGCGGTGATCACCGTCTGGGCAGTGTTTATCGTCAGCGGTGGACTGACCCGCAGCGGGGTGGCCGATCTGATCGCCCGGCAGGTAGTGCGTCTGGCGGGCCGCAGCCAACTGCGGTTGACGGTGTTGATCATGCTGGCCGTGGGCATCATGTCGGCCTTTATGAACAACATTGGTGCAGTAGCCATCCTGTTGCCAGCGGTGATGAGCGTCGCCCGCCAGACCGACATACCTCCCTCCAAGATGCTCATCCCCCTGGCCTGGGCGTCGCTGCTGGGCGGCAACATGACCATGATCGGCACGCCGCCCAACATCCTGGCCTCCAGCATTCTGGAGAGCTATGGCAACATCGAGCCTTTCCGCTTTTTCGACTTTACGCCGATGGGTATCGTCGTGCTGGGAGCCGGCATCCTGTACATGGTCCTGGTGGGCCGCCACCTGCTGCCCCAACGCACGCCAGGCGGCGAACTGGCCGACAGCTACCCAGTCCAGGAGTACTTGACGGAGGCCCGCGTGGCGGACGATTCGCCTCTGGTGGGCAAGACGGTCCGGGAGGCAGATCTGGAGAACCGCCACGGCCTGAACATCATCCACATCCACCTCTGCTGCCAGGAGGGAGAGACGGTCTCGGCGATGACCGACCACCGCCTGCAAGCCGGTGACGAACTGCACCTGGAGGCCACGGCAGAGGCCATCCTGGCCGCCAACCAGACGCTGGGGCTGGTGCCGGTGCCCGACCGGCCCATCCAGCCCTGGGAGGCAGAGCCTGAGCGATCCGCCTTTGAGCTGGCTGAGGTCGTGCTGTCGCCTACCTCCCATCTGCGGGGCAAGACGTTACGCGAGGTCGACTTCCGGTCCCGCTTTGGCCTGGCCGTGCTGGCCATCCGCCACCATGGTGAGACCCTCTTTGCCCGGCTGGGCGACGTCTCGCTTGATTTCGGCGACTCGCTGCTGATCCAGGGGTCGGTGGACAAGATCAACCTGCTGCGCCGCGACCGCGACTTTTTGCTGCTGGACATGCCGCCGCTGGAGACACGTCGCACCCACAAAGCGCCGATAGCAATTGCCATCCTGCTGGGGGTGCTGGTGATCGTGACCGCCGGCTGGCTGCACATCTCGGCGGCGATGTTCATCGGCGCGCTGCTAATGGTGCTGAGTGGTACGCTGACCATGGACGAGGCCTACCGCTCCATCGAGTGGAAGTCGGTCTTTCTCATCGCTGGCATGCTGCCCCTGGGCCTGGCCATGGAAAACACCGGTACCGCCCGCCTGCTGGCAGACCAGATCGTGGGCCTGGTGGGGGTCTGGGGGCCGGTGGCGGTGATGATGGGCATCTTTGTGCTGACGGGTCTGCTCACCGAGGTGATGTCCAACGCTGCAGCGACAGTGCTGGCGGTGCCCATCGCCATCGACGCGGCGCTGAGCTTGGGCGCCGACCCCCGCGCCTTTGTCATGGCCATCGTCATCGCCGCATCGACCTCCTTCCTGATGCCCATCGGCCACCAAGTGAACGTGCTGGTATTCGGGCCAGGCGGCTACCGCTTTTTCGACTATACCAGGGTGGGCGTGTGGCTGAACCTGGTTCTGCTGATCCTAACAGCCCTGGTCTTGCCCTTGATCTGGCCGCTGACCAGGTAGAACTTGAGAATGAGGCAAAAAGAGATGTACAAACGTATTCTGGTTCCACTGGATGGCTCGAAACTGGCCGAGCAGGTGTTGCCCCACGTCACCATCCACGCCCAGCAGTTTGGGGCTGAAGTCGTGTTGCTGAAGGTGCTGGGGCCATTGCCGGAGCCAAGCATGGCCGGCCGGGGAGTGGTCCGTAGCGCGGAAGCGGCAACCGCCCAGCTAGCCCAGGACTACCTGGAGGGCGTCGCCGCTGGACTGCGGGAGCAGGGCCTCCCGACCCGGACGGCAACCACCGAGGGCAAACCCTACGTCGAGATCATCCGCTTTGCTGAGCAGCACGAGATCGACTTGATCGTCATGTCCACGCGTGGGCATTCGGGCCTGAGCCGCTGGCTGTTGGGGAGCGTCGTCGACCGTGTGGTGCGCGGCGCGACTGTACCCCTGCTTCTGGTGCAGGCGCGGAGTGAGGCCCCGGCATGACAAGCCAGCCCAATCCTGGCGAGACGGCAGAGATGGCAGCCGAAGAACACGCTGCGAGGCTCTCTGCGACGTCAGGGCTTTTGATCTGGGCGCGGAGGCTGGGCCGGCTGGTCCTGTTTTCGATCAGCTTGGCGCTCTTTGTGTTGGCCTTGGAACTGATGAAGAGCGGTTCTGGGAGTGCGGCCACGCTCATTGAGCGCTACCTGGACATCGACAACGTTCCCAATGCCCTGGGCTTTGGTTGGTTTGCCACCTACGTGGTGCTGAGTGGTTCACCCGTCGCGGCAGTCAGTGTGACGTTCCTGGCGACCGGCGCGCTGCAGCAACTGCCGGCCTTTGCCATGCTCATCGGTTCCCGGCTTGGCGCCTCCTTCATCGTGCTGTTCATCGGCTTTATCTACGTCCTGCGCGGCCAGGAGCGGCGGTCAGGGTTGTCCATGGGGCTGTTGGCCCTGGTGGTCACCGCCAGCGTCTACCTGCCGGCGCTACTGCTCGGTGCACTGATGTTGGAGTACGGCATCCTCGACGGGGCACAGCTCAACCAGGGAGCAGCCCTAAACTCGGTCTTTGATGCACTGGCGAAGCCCATCTCCCAATGGCTATCGGGATTTTTGCCCGGTTGGACGGTAATGCTGGCCGGGCTGGGGGTGCTGTGGGTCAGCTTCTGGCTTTTCGATCGCGTTCTGCCCGAGATTGACCTGGAGGGGAGTCGCTTTGGACGGGTGGCGCACCTGGTCTACCAACCGCTGGTGATGTTCCTGCTGGGCAGTGCACTGACCCTGCTTACCCTGTCCGTCTCCCTGTCGCTCAGCCTGCTGGTGCCCCTCTCGGCACGGGGCTATGTGCGGCGAGAGAACGCTATCCCCTACATCATGGGGGCCAACATCACGACGTTCATTGATACCTTGCTGGCCACGGTGTTTCTGGGCAGCAGTGAGGCCTTCACGGTGGTGCTGGTGGGCATGGTCAGCGTGACGCTGTTTAGCCTCCTGGTCTTGACGGTGATTTCACACCGCTACCAGCGGGCTGTGCTCGGCCTGGTCGAATGGTCCACAGCCAGGAATCGTAACCTGGCCGTGTTCGTCCTAGCCATCTTGGCTATGCCCCTGGTCCTATTGCTGATCTGAGGAGGATGAGGACAATGCGCATTTTGCTGTGTACAGACGGCTCACCGCATGGTCAGGAGGCTTTGCGCTTTGGCGCACGGCTGGCAGCCGCTTCGACGGAACCAGCCACCCTCCTGGGTGTGTTGGAGCATGCTGCGGATCGGCCCAAGATTGAAGGTGCGTTGGAAGAGGGCAGGCATTGGCTGGCCAGCGCGCCAGAACCGCGGACAAAGGTGCGGGTGGGCCACGCGGCCGACGAGATCCTGGACGAGGCAACACCCGAGGAATGCGACCTGGTGGTGGTTGGCGCTCGCGGCCGGCAGGGCATCACCCGCTTCCTGCTGGGCTCGACCTCAGAGCGGATCGCCCGCCACGCTGGCGTGCCGGTTCTCATCGTCCGCGGCGTCCACCGGGAGGTGCAGCGCGTCCTGGTTTGTACGGGCGGCCAGGCACCGGGATTGGATGTCGTGGCATTTGGAGGGCGCGTGGCTCAACTGGCAGGGGCAGAGGTCACCGTGCTCCACGTAATGTCCCAGCTCGTTGCGGCTCCCGTGCCGCCCAAGGCCAGCGCATTGCAGGTGATGCCGCAGACCCCCGCCCCACCCACGCCATCTCACTTTCAGCCTGAGGACTTGAATGCGTCGGCCGAGGAGTTGATGGCCCACGAGAGCCAGGAGGGTGTGCATCTCAAGCAGGCTATGGACATCCTGTCCAAACTGGATGTGCCGGCTCGCATGCTCGTCCGCCACGGGCTGGTGATCGATGAGGTCTCGGGCGAGGCCTGCGAGGGAGACTATGATCTGATCGTCGTAGGCAGCCACGCTGTGGAGGGCTGGATGCGCCTGCTGATCAAGGACGTGGAACACCAGATCCTCGGCTGCTGCCCAGACCGTCCTATCCTGGTCGTGAAATCTTGGAGGAGAGAGTGAACTATGAAGATTGCCAAACTGATCGCCTTATTGGGGCTGTTGGCTATGACAGCCGTGCTGATCTATGGTTTCGCCGCCGGTGACTTTGCCGAGGAGGGGAAGCAGCTTCTCTCCATGCCATGGGGCATCGTCTCCCTGGTGGACCTGTACGTCGGCTTCATCCTCTTTTCCGGCTGGATCGTCTACCGCGAAAAATCGGCGGTCCGGTCCGTCATCTGGGTCATCTTGATGATGATCCTGGGTTTCTGGACGGCCAGCCTGTACACCCTGATCGCCTTGCAGGCCAGCGATGGCAACTGGAGGCGGTTCTGGATGGGCCGGAGGCTCGATGATGCTTAGCCGTGCATTTCGCACGTTCGACACACTGTTGGACAAGACGGTGGTGTTCAGCTACACCCGGCTGGGTTACACTTTGCGCCAGATAGCCTGGGATGATGCAGATATGAAAGTGGACATGACGGGCCAGGTGTGCATCGTCACCGGAGCTACTTCTGGGTTGGGGCGCAGCACGGCCGAGGGCCTGGCCCGCCTGGGTGCCACGGTGTACATGCTGGTGCGGAACGAAGGGAAAGGCGAGGCTGTCCGCGCGTGGATTGAGCTGCGCACGGGAAATGAGGACGTCCATCTGCAGGCCGTCGACCTGAGCAGCCTGTCATCGATTCGGGACGCGGCCGCCAGGTTCCTGGACAGGGAACGCCGTCTGGACGTGTTGATCAACAACGCAGGTGTGTTGCTCCCCACACGCATGGAATCGATGGACGGCATCGAGATGACCTTTGCCACCAACGTCTTGGGGCCGTTTCTGTTGACGAACCTGTTGATTCCCCTGATGAAGGAGATTGCACCGTCGCGGATCATCAACGTTTCCTCCGGCGGCATGTACACCCAGAAGCTAGATGTAGACGATCTGCAGTTCGAGCGAAAGCCATTCAACGGGACCATTGCCTACGCCCAGGCCAAACGCGCCCAGGTGATCCTCACCGAACTGTGGGCCGAAAAACTTGCAGGATCCGGCGTCACCGCCAACGCGATGCACCCCGGCTGGGCCGATACGCCCGGCGTGCAAAAGTCTCTGCCAAGATTCCGCAAAATCATGAATAGAAGCTTGCGCACGCCGGGGCAAGGGGCGGATACCATCATCTGGTTGGCGGTTGCGCAGCGCCTCACCGGGGAAAGCGGCAAGGTTTGGTTCGATCGGCGTGAAAGGGGAACCCACATGCTCCGCCGCACCCAGAGTTCCGACCGGGAGCGCCAGAAGCTCTGGGAGGAGTGTGTCAGGCTTGGAGGCCTGACAAAAGCGGAGGAATGATGGTTTCCTGAGGCTCTGGACCGTTAAGGATCCATTAGAAAAAGGGACAATACCTTGACAAAACCTGTTCGTTGTGGTATAATGCTTCCAGGGTAGGGGGTCCAGCGGTATCCTAAGCGCTGGACAACGGGGTCCCTCGCGGTACCGGGGGGCCCTCTCCCACTCTGATAATGATAAGACGAAAGGGGGGTATCACAATGAGAGGTTCTCTGAGTTTGGGCAGGATCTTGGGAATCCCGATCCGGCTGCATGCCAGTTGGGTCTTGATCGCCATCCTGGTTACCTGGTCACTGGCAAATGGCTACTTTCCCCAGGAAAACCCAGGCTGGAGTACTGCGACCTACTGGGTCGTCGGCGGGATTGCCTCACTGCTTTTCTTTGGCTCCGTGCTCCTCCACGAGCTGGGTCACTCAGTGCTGGCCCTGCGTGAGGGAGTGCCGGTCAAGAGCATCACCCTGTTCATCTTTGGTGGCGTAGCGCAGATTGGGCGCGAGCCACCCACGGCTGGTGCCGAGTTCCGAATCGCTATTGCTGGACCCTTGACCAGCCTGGGCCTGGCCGCCCTTTTTGGCGGACTGGGCGCGCTGCTCGCGGACTATGCCGTGCTGGCTGCTCCTCTTTCCTACCTGGGCAGCATCAACCTACTGCTGGCCCTGTTCAACATGATCCCCGGTTTTCCGCTGGATGGCGGGCGCGTGCTGCGAGCCACCCTGTGGAGTTTTGGTGGCAACCTGCGAAACGCGACCCTGTGGGCTACAAGGGCTGGCCAGGTAGTCGCCTTCCTGTTCATCGGGCTGGGCGCCCTGCAGTTCCTCTTTGGCGGCTGGGTGAATGGCCTGTGGTTCGCTTTCATTGGCTGGTACCTATACAACGCCGCCCGATCCAGCTACCAGCAGGCTGCTCTCCAGGACGCGTTGGCCGGCGTCAAGGCCCGCAACGTGGCACTGGAAAGATGTGCTCCCGTGTCCAGCGACTTGAGACTCGACCGCCTGGTTGAAGAACATGTGCTGCTGGGGGGAGAGCGCTGCTTCTTTGTCACCGAAAGCGATGATACGCAGGGTGTAATCACCCTGGACGATGTTAAGGCTGTGACGCGGGCCCGACGCGAGGGCTTGACCGTCGGTGAGATCATGAAACCCGTGAACAGCATCGTGCCGGCGGATGCCGACGACGATGTATGGAGCCTCGTCCAGAGGATGGGTGAAGAGGGCGTGAGCGAGGTGCCCGTGGTAGACAATGGCCGGTTCCTGGGGCTCATCACGCTTGAGAGCCTGTTGAACCACTTTCGCCTTCGCAGCGAGTTGGCTGCGTAAGGCTTTGGAACCCAAGGAGAAATTCGCATGAATCAGTCCAAGCTTGTGCTCGTTACAGGAGCCACCGGTTATATTGTCGTGCGGGATGACACGGCCCGGCGGCTGTTTCCAGAGATCGAGCCGGTTGGCTATGACACAAAGAGAAAGAACACGAGTGAATAATCGTCGCCTGATCACCGTCTTTGTAATCGTTTTCATCGACCTGCTGGGCTTTGGGCTGATCTTGCCCCTGCTGCCCTTTTACGCCGACAACTATGGCGCCTCAGCGTTTGTCATCGGCCTGCTGGCTGCTTCGTATGCAGCGGCTCAGATGGTCGGCGCCCCGGTGCTGGGTCGCCTCTCGGACCGTCACGGGCGGCGGCCGGTATTGTTGGTCAGTATCGCGGGCACGGCTGTGGGCTTTTTGCTGCTGGGCCTGGCCGATCCCCTGGGCAGGTGGGTAGCTGGCCTGCTGCCAACATCCCTCGTGGGTGATAACCTGATTGCGGTTACCAACGCGCTGATCCTGGGCATCCTCTTTGTCAGCCGCATACTCGACGGCGTAACCGGGGGAAACATCTCGGTGGCGCAGGCTTACATCACGGACATCACCGACGAGGAGAACCGGGCTCGGGGACTTGGGCTTATCGGCGCAGCCTTTGGTCTGGGTTTTATCATCGGTCCTGCAGCGGGCGGGATACTGAGCGCTGGTGAGCGTTACGCCGTGCCGGCCTTTTTTGCCGCCGGCTTGGCAGCGCTCAACTGGATCGGCGTCTTACTCTGGTTACCCGAGTCGTTGACCGCCGAGATCAAGGCCCAACTGGCCAAGCAGCCGGCCCGGGCCATCCTTAGCGCCCGGGAGCTGTGGCACGCGCTCCAGCGCCCGCGCTTCGGTCCCTTGCTCCGCATCCGGCTGTTCTACGGCCTGGCCTTTGCGGCCTTTACCGGTGTGTTTGCGTTGTATGCTCAGTATCGCCTCGGGCTTGATTCCCAGCAGACCGGCTTCCTGCTGGCCTATGTGGGCCTGTTGAGCGTGCTGGTCCAGGGTGTGGCCATCGGCCGTCTGAGCAAACGCTTTCCAGAGAACCGCCTGATCTTTGGGGCGGTCGCGATCCTGGCAGTCTCGCTGCTAGCCTGGGCCTTTGCACCCAACGTACCAGTTCTGCTCGTGGTGCTGGCCCCGTTGTCCTTTGCGGCCGGCGTGTTGAACACGGTCATCAACAGTGCCATCACCAAGTCGGTGTATCCCGAGGAGGTGGGGGGCGCTCTGGGCTTTTCGGCCTCGATCGAGAGTCTGACGCGCGTCATCGGCCCGGCAGCCGGCGGCTTTGTCCTGGGCGCACTGGGCGCCTGGGCGCCAGGCGTAATCGGCGCTGTGATCATGGCCTGGCTGATCAGCTATGTGTGGCGGCGGTTGATCGTCAACCCCGACCCACCCCTGCCCAGCCGTGGCAGTAAAGACCCGGCAATGGGGTCTATCCAGGCGCAGCCTTGACGCCATGGCGGGCGGAGAACCATTTCGTGCAGTCCATGCCATTTGGCTTGGCAGGTATCAATCAACCATAAAAAGGAAGGAGAGAGAAAAATGTCTGCAGAATCTATCGCATCGACCAACGTTGTGGACGCACCGGAGAAGACGTTCCTGGGGCTAAGGCGTTTTAACGCCATCATGGGATTTCTCCATTTGGTGCAAGGCATCTTGATGATCGTCCTGAGCAATGACACGACCTATCCGATCTATACCAACTACTTGAGCTTCAACCTGGACACCTTTGCCTTGACACCCGATCCCCAGCTGGTATACGAGTTGCGCTTCGGCCCGGCAGTGGCTGCGTTCTTGCTGCTCTCGGCCATCGCCCACTTTTCCCTGGCCACCTTCGGATACCGGTGGTACGTCAGGAGCCTCAAGAAAGGCATGAATCCCGTGCGCTTCTACGAATACGCCCTGAGCTCCTCGCTGATGATCGTCCTCATTGGTATGCTCGTGGGCATCTGGGATCTGGGCACGATGATCGTGATGTTCGGCATCAACGCCACGATGAATCTTTTCGGCATCATGATGGAGCTGCACAACCAGAGGACCACCAAGACCAACTGGACGGCCTTCATCTATGGCTGCATCGCCGGGATAGTTCCCTGGATCGTCATCATGATGTACTTCCTGGGCGCACTGTCTTCGGCTGGCGCAGAGCCACCTGGCTTTGTCTACGCCATCATCCCCACCATCTTTGTCTTCTTCAATATCTTTGCGCTCAACATGTTCCTGCAGTACAAGCAGGTTGGGCCGTGGAGGAACTATCTGTTCGGTGAGCGGATGTACATTGTATTGAGCCTGCTGGCCAAGACCGCGCTGGCATGGATGATCTTTGCCGGGACTTTGGCCCCGGTCTAGAGCGAGGTCGCGCTCAGAGGTGTCCAGCCCCCTGTTCCGTACACCGGGCGGGGGGCTGGCGCACGGCTCAAGGAGGAGTGGTCCATGAGTCGTCTTCGACCCGAAAAGCTGCAAGTCCGTCTAGTTAAGGGTAGTACTGCAGACGGGCCAGTCACGCCCCGGTGTTATACGCTGACGCACTCCGACACGACGGGCGATCTGTTCCTCACCATCGGGCCAGCGTTCGACCAGGCGCAAATCTCTGGCTTTTACACGCGCCTGATGCGGGACGAGGTGCTGGCCGAGTGGCGCGAGGAAGAGGAGGGTCCATCGCTGCATGTTTATTGCCACGTCAGCGGCGGGTTGGTGTTTGGCAGCGCATCCTTCCGCTACGCCATTTTCCGGCGGGAACTGCCGTTGGTGCTCGAGTCCTTCCGGCACGGCGACCGCAGGCTCTTTGAGGCCTACCCGGAGTTGGACGAGGCGCCAATTCGCGTGCATTTTCGATCCAACCGCCGACGCTATCGTCGCAGGGAACGGTGGGGCACACCGGCTGACTACCGGCTTTAGGTCCTCTGAGCGACAGAAGAAAACCCGAGGTGGCGGTCGATCTGGCTCCCCACAAATCTACGAGGAAAAAGGGTGCCTGTGCCGCTAGTCAGCCTCACCCGGGCTTCTGGCACGCATCTCTGCGAGCACCGCCTTGAATTCGGGCATGTCACGTATCGACATGAACATCCAGTTATCTTCCAGCCATTCCGGTCGACCTTTCCAGTCCCCGTCAACCAAGCGCTGCAAGTTGGCCAAGGCCTGGGACGCACTCCCTGCTAGAGACCACGCACCTGCCGCGTAGAAGGCATAGCGGAGGTTGCTCTCGCTGGCTCTCTCATAGTGTTCTGCCCAGTCTCCATATTCAGCAGGTGTCAGATCGGAGGTGTTTTCAGAAGGCAACTCTGAACTGTAGGCGCAATAGTCCTTTATTCCGGCAAACCCGACCTTTTCCGCAAGGGCTATCGAACCAGCATTTGAGGTCAGGCAATGCCAACCGATGTCGGTGAAGCCTCTTGCCAGGCAGTGGTCGACCGTTGCCGCGACAACGGCCGTGGCCAACCCCCGCTGCCGGTAGTTCATGTCCGTGCCAACACCCATTTCACACTTGTTGTCAACAACGCAGTCCGCGATACAACGGCTGACAATTGTATCGTCGTGTAATAGGCAATAACCGAAACCATGTTGCAGGAAATAGTCTGTCGAGTACCACTCGTCCACCCGGCTGGCGACTTGCTGGTAGTTCCTCAACTCTGTTCTGCGCAAAAGGTCACGGTCTACCGCTACCAGTTGAAAGCCTGGCGGCACCCGAGATTTCCAATCGGAGATGCGCGGCTGCTGAAAGCGAAAGTTTCGGCGCGAATGTCGCCGAGCGAACCGGTTGTTCCATATCCTGTCCAGCACATCCTTCCAGCCATCCGGACACACGACCAGGTATGCATCATGGGGGATGATCTCTTTTAGTCCCGCATAGCTGCTTTCCTGCCCTACATCGCCGGTCAGATAGTCCCCTTCAGTGGTGATCGCAAACCCTACACGAGGCCGAACGGGATCATCGACCCAAATCTCGCCCCGGGCAGTTCCTGCCAGTACTGCTCCGACACTGAAGTGATACGCTGCTAGTTCAGCAAATAGTGCTTGTGCAAGGGCGTACTGCTCTGGAGCAAGTTTGCGCATCTCTTCTCTCTATATCGGGCCAAAGCCTCAATGAGCGCGTTCCAGTCGGCAACGGCAAACTCCCCCTCCGGCGCTTGCCGAACGAGGAGCGTCGAGTCTCGGCAGTCAGTTGGAACCTGACACGTTCTAGCACATCCTAGACCCATCCCTGTTTCTTTACCCAATCTGATACCAGGGGCACAGCCACTTCCTGCCCCTGAAGTGCCTGGTACGCCCAATAGAAGAATACGAGGTACAACAACGCGGCGCAAAGACATCCGGGTGCGTTCACCAATCTATACGTGATTGTGAAGTCTTGGTTTCTTACAAGGGAGCTTGAGGAACGAATAATCCGGGGACACAGGCATCCACGCAAACACCCGACAGCGATTGCCGGTGGGATGCACGAGCTCGCATACGTCGAGGATCGGAGCTACCTTCAGTCAAACGTCATCCCGCGCGCTGAGCTTCTCAAGCGGCACCGCTGCATGGCGAGCTGCTGCCGGCTCACCCACCTCTGGGCAGAGCGCCATCGCTTCTCGAATGCGCTCCATGAGCATGGTCAAAGACCCGGCTTGGGCCTGGCAGCCCACCAATTCGGGAAATGTGGCCACATAGAGCCCCTGCGTATCGCACTCGATGACAACTTTGTATGCTTGCGTCATGGTTTCCCACCCATCCTTCAATACCGGTGGCGCATGCGCCGTGCAGAGCTGCAAAGAGCCGTGGAAAGGTCAAGCCGGCCCGCCAGATAGTCGGGCAATGCGGCACGGATTCCGAACTGGCAGAACAGCAGTTCCCTTCCATGATACCAGTAGGACCCTGCAGTGTCAATGGTACGTGTGTCCTATAGGGGAGCGGCTGCGTGGGGCTAATCGCCGCCGATCTCGACATCCAGACTGGATCCACCCTCTGCTGAAATGGTATGGATACCCGGAGGGATATCGTCGGGTATCGTCAGATCGACCAGGCAGGTGTTGGCGTAGCAGGCAATGGAGCCCGCTGGCTCACCGTCGAAAAAGAGCTGGAAATCTTGGGCGGATTCGTTCCTGAACTCGCCACACTCGTTGTTCCAGTACAAGAATCCGCCTGTCCCTCGGATTTCGATCTGGTCCCCTGGGGTTGGCACAGGGGGTTCAATCTGGTGCAGCGTGGGCCAGATGAGCTCTGCTTCCTCAGCAGGGAAGGCGTTTGGAATTGAACAATCCCGTGGTGTGGTTCCCTCTCCTGTGGAGAGCCCACTCTGTCTTTCTCCCACCTGGAACCGCGTGGCGCCGAACCAGGTCTCGCCGCCAGGCCCAAAGGCCATGGCGTGGTAGTGGCTGTCTGGCAAGCCATCGCCGTGGGTGTAGACGGTCCATGCCTCGCCAGGAGGGCTCTCCGGGTCAAAGCGAGCAACGGCGCCATCGATCACCACCCACAGCGCACCGTCAGGTGCCACGGTCAGGCGAGCAACCTGGTCCTGGGAAAGACCACCGGGGAGATCATAGAACGTCCAGGACTCGCCGTCCATCCAGGACTCGCCGTCGAAGGATACCAGCCTGCCTTCCGGGGTCATCCCCCACAAAAGTCCGTCGGGGGTCACCGCACGCCCCATGAACCCACCTGGGAAGGAATCGGCAGCCTCGAAGGTCATCCAGGTCTCGCCATTGAAGCGGGCAACGTAGGACGAGCCCTGGGTTCCCTCCCAGCCGTTCATCCAGATTGTGCCATCGGGCGCCACATCCAGGGAATGGACCAGTCTTTCGTAGACGGTCCACGACTCGCCGTCAAAGCGCGCCAGGCCAAAGCCATTGGCCACCCAAACCCCGCTGTCCGGTGCAAAGCCGATGTCCAGAACATTGCCAGCGGGGAGGTCCTCGCAGCGGGCGACGGTTTCCCAGGCAACGCCGTCGAATCGCTGGACACCACAGCCAGCGCCGGCCCACAGCGCGCCATCCGGCCCGACAACCAGCACGTTCACCTCGGCATCATCTAGAGAATAGTCCCACTTTTTTCCGTCAAAGCGGCTCAGGCCCAAGCCAGGGGTGGAGGCCGAGTGGTCGCCAAAGCCAAACCAGGCAGCACCGTCCGGCGTGACAGCGACGGAGGTCACCCTGTCGGAGGTAGGACCATCTCTCAACAGGCGCCACCCACTTCCCTCGTACAGCCCCAGCCCTAGCTGCGTGCTGGCAGCGACGATGTCTCCCGGTCCCAGCGCAATCGCTGTGAACGAGTGCAACACCTGGTCGCTGGTCACATCGATCCACTGTCCGCCATCGCGGTAGGACAGGCTGCCTCCTGGATAGTGCATGCCGCCAGTGGTGGCAACCCAGGGCGTGCTGTCGGCGGCAAAGGCGATGTCAAAGACCGGGCCGCCAGCCCCTTCGACCTTCTGCCAGCTT
>Ga0180437_10005993_pt1 | contig 16437 bp, 13 predicted proteins | sample SS_ome_4_FD_132410 | JGI IMG/M metagenome (GOLD analysis project Ga0180437, IMG submission 132410) | Hypersaline lake sediment archaeal communities from the Salton Sea, California, USA - SS_3_D_1 metaG | ecosystem: Environmental > Aquatic > Non-marine Saline and Alkaline > Hypersaline >...
AATCCTGACTATGCCTGGTGGTATGGCTGGAGTGAAATGCTGATGGACCTGGCTGAAATCAAGGAGAAGGCCGAGGATTTGCGGCACAAGCACGGAAAAAAATAAAGCAGGTTAGAGCTGAACACAAGCGAACGAATCGAAAAGGCTTTTTAAACTGGCGTAGAGTAAAAAGAATTCAAAAGCTTTAAGCCGGCACAATTCATTTTACTTCAGTCAGAATGATCGTGTATTAAATAGAAAAGCTTGATACATCTATTTATATAAAACAATACGGAGTATATAAAACAATACGGAGTTCAAATGAAATCACTATTTAAATATTTCTCATCTGTTAAACTGGCTATTGTTCTCCTGATCATTATCACTCTGGCTTCAGTCGTTGGCACATTTATTCCACAGCAAAGGAGCCCTGAGGAATACGTTGCCCGCTACGGCCAAGGGGCAGCAAACCTATTCCAGCGACTTCAGCTCACCAACCTCTATAAGTCCTGGTGGTTCAGTGCCCTTCTTTTCCTTTTTGCCTTGAACATCATTGTCTGTACCCTGGACCGTCTTTCCCCCAAATTAAAAAAGACGTTTCAGCCGCGCGTAGCTGTTGAGGCAAAAGACATCGCTGTATTAAAGATAAAGGAAAAACTAAAAAAGCACACGAGCCTGAACTCAACCAGAGAAATGGTGAAAAAAGAGCTTTCCTCCAGGCGTTACCGTGTGAGAGAAACTCAGGAGGAAAATAAAGCCTTCCTCTATGCCCGGAAAAGGATTCTGGGATGGTTTGGGGCAGATATCGTCCACCTCGGAATTCTCATCATCATCGCCGGAGGGATCATCAGCGGGATCGGGGGCTTCAGGTGGAATTTGTCTTTCTCAGAGGGACGCATCCTGGATGTTCCCAGGGCGGAGTTTAAGCTCAAACTGGATAAATTCGAAACCGAATATTACCCGAGCGGTGGAGTCAAAGACTGGAAGAGTACACTCACTGTTCTCGAGAATGAAAAGCCGGTCTTGAATAAGACCGTCGAAGTCAACCATCCCCTTTCTTATAAAGGATTTGTCTTTTACCAAAGCAGCTATGGCTGGGACTGGAGGAATCCTTCAGTTGAGATAGTGGCCAAAAAAAGAGAAGACTCTTCATTTTCAAGAAAAATCGAATTGAAAATCGGAGAGAGAGCCAAACTCGAAGGGGAGAACATCGAGGTCTCAGTCCTCGAATTTATTCCTGACTTTGTCATCGGCGAGAAAGGCCAGATCACATCCCGCTCGCTCAACCCCAACAATCCGGCTGCCTTCATAGAAGGATGGCAGGCGGAGGAAAAGATTTTCTCCGGCTGGATATTTGCCAAATTCCCGGATTTCGACCGCATCCACTCTGAAAAGGAAACTGATCTAATTTTCGAACTCAGGGATTTCAGTGCGGGTCAGATTTCAATCATCCAGGCTTCTAAGGATCCAGGTGTAAATTATATCTGGGCAGGATGCACATTCTTAATGATCGGCCTGTTTTTTGCTTTCTACTGGCCCAGCCGAGAGATAAGAGTGGCCCTGGAGGGAATAGGGAATAAAACAGAAATCACAGCTGGCGGTATCGCCTCGAAAAGCAAAGATACCTTCGAATCCGAATTCGCGAAAATCACAGAATCTATAAGGAGATCAAAGTGAACGAATCAACACTGTTCCTCATTACTTTTATACTTTACATAGTCTCAGCGTTCTTTTACCTTTCCTTTCTTTTCTCGAAAAAGGAAAACACAGCAAAGACAGGCCTTTTTTTCGCCTGGGCAGGCCTTGTTTTCCATACGATCGCTCTCATCTGGAGAACCGTTGAAAGCGGCCATGCTCCCTTCACCAATATGTACGAATCCCTTTCTTTCCTGGCCTGGGCTTCTATCCTCGCCTACATTATTATCGAGATGAAGTTCAAGATTCGAAAGGCCGGTCCCTATTTTATGCTGATTGTCATTGGCTTAATGGCTCTGGCCTCATCACCCTTGATGCCCAAGGAAGCCACTCCACTCATTCCGGCCCTTCAGAGCTACTGGCTCTGGCTACATGTGTCTGTGACTCTTCTCGGAGAAGCTTTCTTCGCCTTTGCTTTCATCACGAGCATTATGTATCTTGTGGCAGACTCGAAAGAGAACAAAGGAAAGAAATCCGGTCTCTCGGCTGAAAAACTCGATTCAGTCAGCTACAGATGTATTGCCATCGGTTTTCCTCTTTTTACGCTGGGAGGCCTTGTCTTCGGGATGATCTGGGCGTATAAAGCCTGGGGAAGTTGGTGGAGCTGGGATCCGAAGGAGACATGGAGCCTGATCACATGGTTCGTGTTTGCTCTCTATCTTCACACCCGAATCGTCATGGGCTGGAAAGGACGCCGCTCCTCGTATATCGCGACTATCGGCTTCTTGGCCGCCCTTTTCACTTACTTTGGCGTGAATTATCTGCTGTCCGGGCTGCACAGTTATGCATAAAAAGTCGAAAAGGAGATTATATCAAGAGTAACGCTTTAACAATTTGAGGATATCCAGTTGAAACTCAAAAAAATGGATAAAAAAAAGAAAAAACGAATTATACTCCTTGCCGCTGCAGGTTTTTTCCTCGTCCTTATGGTTGGCTCTGTCGAGTTTACCTCTCACTCAAATTTCTGTGCCTCCTGCCACTACATGAAGCCATTTTACAGAAGCTGGGAGACTTCATCCCATAAGGACATAGAATGCAGCACCTGCCATTATGCCCCAGGAGTGAGGTCGAAAATCAGAGCTAAATTTGAGGGCGTTCTCCAGGTCGGACGCTACTGGTCAAAGCTCTACCTCAAGTCAAAGCCCTGGGCTGAAATTCCTGATGAAAGCTGTCTCCGCCAAGGGTGCCACGAGAAGAGACTACTGGAAGGACAGGTTAATTTCAATAAAGTCGTATTTGACCACAAAATTCATTTCACCGACCTGAAGCGAGGAAAACAGCTCCGCTGCACAAGCTGCCATTCACAGATCGTCCAGGGAGAGCACATTACAGTCACGCACAGCACTTGTTTCATCTGCCATTTCAAAGAAAGCGAGCATTATCCAAAAATCAGCGAGTGTACACATTGTCACGAGAGGAGCACTCTAATTTCTGAGGAAACTTCAAAATATAACCACTCAATCGTCTTCAACAGCGGATTCTCATGTGACAAATGCCATACGCACACTATTATCGGAGATGGAGAGGTCCCGAGGGAGAATTGTTACAAGTGTCACTGGGAAAGAGACAGGCTAGATCAATACGATAATACTGACCTCATGCATTCGACACATATCTATTCCCACAAAATCGAATGCAACCAATGCCATCTGGATATTCAACACAAGATAGCCAAAGATATTGAAACCATTGCGGAATGCCGGACGTGCCACACCGACTCTCATAAAACACAAAAAATGCTTTTCATCGGCGAAGGAGGAAAAGGCATTTCCCATTCTATGCCCAATATCATGCTGGAAAAAGGATTGAGCTGCAAAGGATGCCATATTTTTCATGAAGAAAAAGGAGGCCGGATCATTAAAAGTGAGACGTTCACTTCTAGGGGGGAAGCATGCGAATCCTGCCACGGTAAAGGATTCGCCAGGATCCTCCAGGAATGGGAAACCTCAACGGAAAAGAAATTAGGAGAGATTAAATCCGTCTACACTAAAGCCAGCCAGGAAATAAATCAAACCAAAAAGTCCGGTAAAGAAAATGCAAAAAGACTACTGGAAGAAGCGGCGTTCAACATAGACCTTGTCGAAAAAGGAAAGAGCGTCCACAATATGAACTATTCTCAGGAACTGCTCCAGACTTCATTCAAAAGCATTGAGGAAGCTCTTCGCTTGATTGGCTCCTCATATAAGCCTAAAATTGCTTTTGCGACTTCTAAAGAACTGCCAACACAATGCTCCAACTGTCACGCGGGAATCGAAGAAATAAGCGGACAAGTCTTTGGCCTTAATTTTCCTCATAAAAGCCATCTTCTCGAACAGAAAATACAGTGCGATGTCTGCCATTCGAATGTCAGAAAACACGGTGAATTTGTTGCCACTAAACAGAGCTGCGCTGTCTGCCACCATCAGGATACAGCCAAGGACTGCACCGGATGCCATCAAATCCAGAAGACTTTCTATCTTGGGGGAACTCTCGACAGCTACGAAATCCCCAAAGATATAATGTCCGAGGCTGAGGCAGAATGCACGGATTGTCATCTTAGCCCCCAGAACAAAATCTTTCGCTCTGACCAGAATAAATGTCTCGATTGCCATGAAGAAGGTTATGACGAGATTTTTATTGAATGGCAGAATGCGATCAAGAGTCTTATTGATTCTCTCAATAAAGCTTTAGTTGAAAAAAAAGAACTGATTTTATCTCAGAAAGATAAAGTCCAAGTGTCAAAAATAGAAAAAATTCTTGAGATAATTGAACTCGATGGAAGTATTGGAATCCACAATTATTCATCCATCGAAGAGATATTGACAAATCTCAGGAATACTCTAAAATCTTTAGGGGAAAATTCATCCAATGAAGAGAAGAAATTTCATTAACTATTTCCTGGGAGGGAGTTTGGCAGGTTCAATTATCGCCTTTCTTTATCCGATTATCAGCTTTATTCTCCCTACCAAGCAAACCGAGGCAGTCGTAAAAAAAACAACCGCCGCAAAGGTAGGAGAACTCGCTCCGAATACATATAAAATCTTTAAATTTGGAACTTCTCCGGGAATCCTGATAAACACTCTGGATGGCGAATTAAAAGCTTTCGCAGCCATTTGCACTCATCTTACCTGTACTGTTATCTATGAGAGCGATACAGGAACCATTTTTTGTCCCTGCCATAACGGAAGATTTGATCTCAGCGGAAATGTTGTCTCCGGTCCGCCTCCTTCGCCATTAGAATCCTACACTGTGGAAATCTCAGGAGAAGATATCGTCGTTTCAAAAAAGGGCTAGGATGAAAAAGCTGTACCAAAATATCTATTCTTATTTAGACTTTCGACTTAAACTCTCAGAGATTGCACAATTTGCTAAAAAAAAGAAAGTCCCAGAACACAAGCATTCTTTCTGGTATTATTTCGGCGGCATCTGTCTTTTTCTATTTGTTATTCAGGTTTTTACAGGGATTTTGCTTCTCCTCTACTATACCCCCTCTATAGATTCTGCCCATGAAAGCATTCATTTCATCATGAGCCAGGTCAAATTTGGCTGGCTGATACGCTCTGTTCACAGCTGGTCAGCTAACATACTGATCGGAGCTATCTTTATCCACATGTTCAGCTCATTCTTCATGAAAGCCTACCGTCCCCCCCGGGAAATGACGTGGATTACCGGTTTTTTCCTTCTTTTGATTTTCCTTTTTTTCGGGTTCAGTGGATACCTCCTTCCCTGGAATGCGCTTTCCTTATCCGCCACTCGCGTAGGAGCCGATATAGCCGGAACGCTGCCTTTAATCGGTCAATCCATCAAGAAATTTTTGCTGGGGGGGCCTGAGGTTACAGGAGCGACTCTCTCGCGTTTCTTCTGGCTCCACGTGGCCATTCTTCCCTTGTTCACTGTGGTCTTCCTTGGGATTCATGTGCTTTTAGTCCAAATACTCGGAATGAGCAAACCCATCGGTTTAGCTGAAGACAAAGTGAGAGAGGTTCCATTTTTCCCGAACTTCATCCTGAAAGATGCTCTTGGCTGGATGCTCATCCTGGCTCTTATCGGTGTTCTCTGTGTCTTTTTCCCCTGGGAAATCGGCCAAAAAGCAGACCCCTTTGCGCCCACTCCTCTTGGAATAAAACCCGAATGGTATTTTACTTTCATGTTCACCACTCTGAAGATCATTCCGGCTCATATCTTTTCGATAGAGGGAGAAATTTTAGGCATTTTTGGATTTATAATAGGAGGTCTACTCTGGATGCTCGTTCCCTTCATCGACCGCAAAGCAGCCAAGGAAAAAAAGAGTCCTGTTTTTTCTGTCGCAGGATTCATTATTCTTTTATACATTATTGTCATGACTGCTTTGACCTATCTTCATCCAAGGTTATAGAAAATGAACTTATTGAAAAAGAATAAAATAGTGTATTCATTCGGACTCGCTATACTTGTCACATTCATTCTCCAAACCGGTCTTCATGCTCAATCCAACTCGTGCATCGATTGCCATAAAGAGCTTGAAGACGAGCTCCTAAAGCCTGTTGAGAATTATAAAACAGATATCCATCAACAATTCGGTTTGAGCTGTGCAGACTGTCATGGAGGAAATCCTGCCGAAGAGGACATTGATCTGGCCAAAGATGAATCATTCATAGGCATTCCTGAACGATCTGAGATTCCTGAATTCTGCGGGTCCTGTCATTCTAACTCCAGCTATATGAGACGCTTCAATCCCAGCTTAAGAGTCGATCAAGAAGAAATATACTGGACGAGCGAGCATGGCCAGCTCCTAGAAAAGGGCGACACAAAAGTCGCTGTCTGCACCGATTGTCACAACACTCATGGAATCCAAGCCGCTACGCATCCTAAATCCTGGACTTTCCCCTGGAATATTCCACAGATGTGCGGCCGCTGCCACTCAGACAAAAGCTATATGAAAGGATATCAAATCTCCACATCTCAATGGGAAGACTACAAAGAGAGTGTCCACGCCCATGCCCTTTTTGAAAAAAAAGACCTTTCCGCTCCTGTCTGTAATGACTGTCATGGGAATCATGGTGCTATTCCTCCTGAAGTCACTTCAATCGCCTTTGTCTGTCATCAATGCCATCCGAGTGCAGCGGATCTCTTCTCCAAGAGTCATCACAAAGCAGTTTTTGACGAACTGGGAATATCCGAATGTGAAGCTTGTCACGGTAAACATAAGATCATTCGACCCACGGATGAAATGCTTGGGACTGGAGAGAAAGCCGTCTGTATCCAGTGCCATGAACCCGACACAAAGCCCTACCAGATAGCTTTCCGCATTAAAGAGAAACTCGATGGATTCATTAAAAAAATCGATACAGCCGGCAATTTATTAGAGCAGGCCGACAGAGAGGGAGTAGAGGTCAGCGAACCTAAATTCAGGCTGACAGAAGCCAATACCGCCTTGATCTTTGCCCGAAATTTAATTCACAGTTTTTCTCTTGCTGCTATTGAAGAAAAAGTCGAGGAAGGAGAAAAAGTGGCTGATGAGGTGATTGAGGCAGGAGAAGCGGCATTGAGAGAAGCGAAATTTAGAAAAACTGGCCTGATCATCGCTACTGCTTTCATCTTTCTTCTGGCCATGGCTCTCTACCTTAAAATAAGACAGATTACAAAAAATACTTCCTCCTAGTTCTTCATCTGTACTATTTGAGGAGCGAATGCATTTAATCTTGAAATAATTTTAGCGAATAATCCATGTGCTCAATTCAGCTTATTGGGGCAAATCACGCACTCTTTCTCAAGGAAAAATTCCTTTTATTTCTATAACTATTTTATTTGCTATAATTTAGATAATTTCTTAAGATTTGGCACATATTTTGCTATATTATTTATGTATTTATCCATAGTAGAGACATATCTATAATGAATAATATAATCAAAACAAGGAGAAACTAATGAAAAAAATCCTCCCGTCACTCATTATTTGTGCTGTGTTTTTTTTCATTATCAGCCTTTTTAGCCAGGAATTCACCTATGTTGGCGCCGGTAAATGCAAAATCTGCCACCAGAGTGAAAAGCAAGGAAAGCAATTCCCCATCTGGCAAGAAAGCACTCATTCTAAATCTATTGCTGCGTTGAGTTCTTCGGAAGCTCCAGCTAAAGCCAAAGAAATGGGAGTAGAAAATCCTGCAGAAAGCCCGGAATGTCTTAAATGCCATGCGCCTCTTTTTGAAAAAGCCGCAGAACTTAAAGAAGAGGGAGTCACCTGCGAAGTCTGCCATGGACCGGGAAGTGCCTATAAAAAACTGAGCATTATGAAGAACCGAGAAGAATCTGCGAAGAATGGCCTTATTGTTTATGGTTCTCCAGAAGCGCTAAAAAAACAATGTTTATCCTGTCATGAAAACGCTCACGGAAAGCCATTTGATTTTGAGGCGAAGTGGACAAAAATAAAACATCCTATCCCGGAAAAAGAGTAAAGATAAGGAATTCTTTATCAGGCTGATCGAGACAGGAACTCAAAGAATTTGAGCCGAAAAAATCATAATATTCAAAATCATCGTTAATCAAAAAAACTGAGGTTTCTAAAACTGAATTAGCCCCGGATCAGTAAAATAGATATTTTAACTCGGATAGTCGAAATGCATTCAATCGACTTAAGATTTTTATACCCTAATAATGTGACGTAGTGTAAAAAGACAGATGAAATTCTCAAAAGTTACTTTTTTTATCCTTTTCCTCTGCTTACTCTTCGCTTCGCTTCTCGCTGCGCAGACGAACGAAGATTGTGCGACATGTCATGAGGATCCCGAACTCACCACCAAACGGCAGGGCCGGACCATCTCTCTCTATGTGGACTTTCAGAAATTTGCAGGATCTGTCCACAAGGACCTGGACTGCACTTCTTGCCACATGGATGCAGACGTTAAAGAGTTTCCACACCCTGAAAGACTCGAGAGTGTGAACTGCGGGACCTGCCACGATGTGGCTGGTGAACAATTTTTCGCCGGCATTCATGGAAGAGCTTTAAGACGCGGTGCGCCCTATGCCCCTACATGCAGCGAATGTCATGGAGAACACTATATCCTTCCTTCCTCCAACGTCCAATCCAGAACATACAAAATGAACATCCCTGTCCTCTGTGGAAAATGCCACAGAGAAGGAGCCCCTGTCGCCAGGGTGTATAACATTCCTGAAAGAGACATCCTGTCCAACTACTCCCAGAGTATCCACGGCGAAGGCTTGTTCAAGCAGGGACTGATCGTAACAGCCACGTGTAACGACTGTCACGGCAACCACCTCGTTCTTCCACACACAAATGCTCAGTCGACAGTATCTGCCCGCAACATAGCCACAACCTGCACTAAATGCCATGCTCGAATCGAAGAAGTGCATGTGAAAATCATTAAAGGAGAACTCTGGGAACAAGAGCCAGGGGCTATTCCAGCCTGCACGGACTGTCACCAGCCGCATATGATAAGAAGGACAAGTCTTGTGCTCGGCACATCCGACCGCGAATGCCTCAAATGTCACGAGAAAGAGGATGTGGTTAAAACAATCGAGGGACAGTCAATTTCCATGACCGTTCATAAAGAAGACATACAAAACACAGTTCACAGAAATATTCCCTGTGTCAAGTGCCACACGGATATCGATCCCCAGAGACACCGTCCTTGCGAAACTGCTGGTCGAGTCGACTGCTCTAACTGTCATGCCCAGATTGCCGAAGATTACTTTGAGAGCAAACACGGAGAAGCTTATGTCCAGAAGAATCCCGATTCTCCTTACTGTACAGACTGCCATGGACGGCATACTGTGCTCTCTCATCTGGATGACCGGGACAAAACTTACCGTTCCAATATCCCTCAGTTGTGTGGCGACTGCCACGGCAGGCTGGCCTCGCCCGATAGTCTTGAAACAGCCTACGGAAACGCCCTAGTGGACTACTCAAGCAGTGTCCACGGCCAGGGTCTGATCAAGAAGGGACTCCTACCCAGCGCTGTGTGTACAGACTGTCACAGCACCCATTACATACTGAATCACGATGCAGAGGAGTCATCCACTAATCACAAAAACCTCCCCGCCACATGTGCCACCTGCCACCAGGGAATCTACAAAGCTTTTGAGAACAGTATCCACAGCCCCACTGTATCCAAGACAAATGAAAAACTGCCGAATTGTGAGGACTGTCATTCTGCCCATCAAATTAGACAGATCGAGCAGGATCAGTTCATGACCGAGGTAACGCATCAGTGCGGCTCCTGTCATGCGGACCTTTCCGAAACATACACAGAAACCATTCACGGCAAAGCCTACACTCTCGGCTATTTAAAGGCAGCCAAGTGCTCCGATTGTCACGGCTCTCATGATATCCTGAAAGTCGATGATCCCGACTCTCACACCGGATTCAGAAGAGTCGTGACGACCTGTCAGAAATGTCACCCTGACGCCAACAGGAGATTCACAGGCTATCTGACCCACGCCACACATCATGACAAACAAAAATATCCCATCCTCTATTTCACATTCTGGACGATGACATTCCTGCTTATAGGAGTCTTCGGGTTCTTCGGATTGCATACTCTCTTATGGATGCCGCGGTCTTTCAAATACCTCCAAGAGAAAAGAAAACACAGCCAGATCCATAAAAGATATTACATCCAGCGTTTCACCAGCGGACAGCGGATTACTCACATTTTTGTGATCCTCAGTTTTGTCGCACTGGCTCTGACTGGGATGATGCTTAAATTTGCCAGCATGCCCTGGGCGAAATTTATTGCCGACCTTCTTGGAGGAGTTGAAGTCGCAGGCCGTATCCACCGCATAGCGGCTGTCATCACTTTCGGATACTTTTTCGCTCATCTTTTTTCTCTGGCAAAGCTGAAACGCAGAACCAAGACCAGCTGGAAACAGATCATCACAGGGAAACGCTCTCTGTGGTTCAATAAAAAGGATGCCAAAGATTTTATTGGCACCATAAAATGGTTTCTAGGGTTGGGTCCTCGGCCGAAATACGGTCGCTGGACTTACTGGGAAAAATTCGACTACATGGCTGTATTCTGGGGAGTCGGCATCATCGGATTATCCGGACTGATACTCTGGTTTCCTGAACTCTTCACAAAAATTTTACCCGGCTGGCTCATCAATGTGGCCATGATCATCCACAGCGACGAAGCCCTCTTGGCTGTTGGCTTTATCTTCACCGTCCATTTCTTCAACACCCATCTGCGCCCGGAATCCTTCCCTTTGGACCCTGTCATCTTCACTGGGTTGGTTCCCTTGGATGAATACAAGGCAGACCGCCCTGAAGAGTACAAATACCTCAAAGATTCCGATAAATTAAAAAAATCTGTCGTGCTCAAAGAGGTTAATCCGAAAAAGCTTCTTATCGTGCGAATCTTCGGGTACTCTTTCCTAGTCATCGGAATCACTCTGATTATACTGATCATCTACAGCATGCTGTTTGGATACAAATAGATTTTTGAAAATGATTCGAATATAGATTAATATTAGGGATAAATTCGAGTCTAAAACCTTAAGGAAGAATCATATTATGAAAAAAAAGCTCAGTATAATGGTTTTTTTCCTTGTTTTATGCGTTCCGATTTTCTCTCAATCCGACGAAGACTGTATGATCTGCCATGAAGACCCGGACCTCAAAACAGATGATCAAAAATCACTATATGTCGACAATGAAAAATACAAATCCTCCATACACGGAGAATTAGGCTTCTCCTGTGTAGATTGCCATCTGGACCTGAAAGATATCGAAGATTTTCCCCACGCTGAAAAATTATCACCAGTGTCCTGTAGGATGTGCCATGAGAAGGCTTTTGAGGAATTCCAGAAAAGCGCACACAGTCAAGCCAGAATAGAAAAAGACAGCCTCGTTGTGTCATGTAAAGACTGCCACGGAACGCATGATATAAAGGGCAAAGAGGACTACGATTCCCGGATTTTTCCTCTCAATCTCCCCCGCACTTGTGAAACATGCCACCTGGAAAAGGTCAAGACAGAAAGAGGCGGAGAATTCATCAAACGATATGAAGAGAGCATCCATTATGAAGGATTGGAAAAAGCAGGCTTGGCAACTTCTTCTAACTGCAGCAACTGCCACGGGGCTCATGATGTCCGTCATGTCCACGACCCGGATTCACTAGTTTCCAGGAAGAACATCATCCGAACCTGCGGCAAGTGCCATGTGGGTATCGAAAGAGATTATTTGGAAAGCGTGCACGGACAGGATTACATTAAAGGCCTCACAGATATCCCGGTTTGCACTGACTGTCATAGTGAGCATGATATCGCCTCACATAAGGACTTGAAATCTCAAGTGTACGCGACAAAGGTGGCTGAAGTCTGCTCCCGCTGCCATGATAACGAAGCCTTATCCCGCCAGTACGGCTTTATCACTGCACGCTTGAAAACATATTCCAATTCCTTCCACGGAACTGCCTCCAAGTTCGGAGAAACGCGGGTGGCGAACTGCGCCAGCTGCCACGGATTTCATAATATCCGCCCTTCCTCGGATCCCAAATCGATGATCCACCCGGATAATCTGCCAGAAACTTGCGGAAACTGCCATCCGGGAGCCGGAGCGAATTTTGCCAAGGGAAAGATACATGTCGTCTCGGAAAAAACGACAAATAAATGGGCTTACATCGTGAAGACTTTCTACATCATTTTGATCGTGTGTATCGTCTTTGTGTTCATTGTTTTTATCAGCGCCGATCTTTTCCACAGAGTCAGACAGAGGAGAAAAAAAGCATGACTAAAGAAAACACAGCCTTGATCACGGATGATGAAATCTTTTTGCGGATGAATCTGGCTGAACGCATTCAACATTTCCTGCTCATCGGTACTTTTTTCGTTTTGATAATCACTGGACTTCCTGTCTTTTTTTACGAAATCAAATTCCTGAAACCGCTCTTTTCCTTAGAAAAGAGCTTTTACATCAGGGGAATTATCCACCGCGTCGCCGCAGTTGTGATGATCCTCAACCTTGTTTGGCACATACTCTACACCATCTTCACCAAGCGTGGCTGGAACAATCTCAAAGAAATGATCCCGAAATTCAAAGATATTCGCGACGCTTTTGAGGTATTCTGGCATCATTTAGGACTGACGCGATTCCTGTATAGAAAGGGGATCTTTAAAAACTTTTTTGCCAAGCGTCCTTATTGGCTTTTCGAAAATTCCCCGCAGTACGGCCGCTACAATTTCATCGAAAAGTTTGAATACTGGGCTGTGGGATGGGGATCGTTCGTGATGATCGTCAGCGGATTTTTCATGTGGAATGTCGAACTCAGCCTTTCTCTTTTCCCCTTGTGGGTTCATGACATATTTATCATCCTCCACGGCTATGAAGCTATACTCGCTTTTTTGGCTGTCATTATCTGGCACATGTACAATGTTCACCTCAATCCGGAAGTCTTCCCCATGAGCAAGATCTGGCTGAACGGAAAAATCAGCGGAAAAGAACTGCGTGTACTCCATCCGCTGGAATACCAGAAAATTCTGGAAGAAAGAAAAAAAGCTCTCGAGTCTTTCTAATACTGTAATTTCTTTCTTTGTCTAAAAATTCAATTCCTTTTCGCTGAATCGCTAGACTTCTCATTTCTCAACTTGAAAGACTTTTCGGCCTTGCATGTCGTCGAATGAATCGTACAAACCCTTGAGCGACAATTTTACTTCCTGAGGACTTTCAGTATTTTTGAAAATAATGGTGTCTCCACGTCCCGTTGAAGTCTTACCCAAGAAATTAGTTTACATAATCGTTCTCGTACGACACAGATTTACGCCTGGTAGACGGGAAAGCTGGGAGGACTGATTATCGAAACAGGAGGCTAGACTTCATTGGTTAAATGAGAAATTCAAGAGCTGTTTAATTCAGACTCAGGAAGCCAGGACTTTAGGAGATTTGGTATCTATTAATCAATGATTTCATATTTAACAATACAATAATTCCAATCCTCATCATGTTCGATTGCATATATAAAATCACCATCGATAACCATTGGAAAATACATCTGGTAAAAACAATCCCCTGTTTTCGAGTTAAAAAAAGGCAAATAAAAATTATCTATGTATTTCCCTTCCGAGCTAAAAACATCAACCATAATTCCTTTTTCCTCATTAAAAGTAGAAGTGAGAACCCAAACATTATTTTTATGTATAAGAATTCGGTAAACATCGTTGTAATACTTGAAGGGTCTGAATTCATCAGACTTAAATTTCACTCGGGGATAATCTCTCCTGAAAATTCTGCTAATCTGATGTTTTTCGAGGTCAAACTGTTTAATCAGATAATCCTGTGTGTGGCAGATATAGATATATTTCTGATTTGCCTTACTGGATTGAAGCCGCGTGACGTATTGAGTTGAGAGGTATCCTCTGGAAGGATGACGAGCCCAATAGTGTTTAACAGGAAACGAATGCTGAGTCGGTGTGACATTTCCTTCTTCATCAATGACAAATAAATTTCGGTCAATATCTTTATAACCCTCTTCCATCTCAAAGCTTTTTGGCATGAAATCAACAATAAAATATTTATTCTTGTAATAGGCAATTAGATTTAAAGCACGCTTTTTTGGAATCAATTCCTTAATTAAATTTCCTGCTAAGTCCATTTTAATAATTTTATTCATCGAAGCACATGAGAATATTATTTCGTTATCCTGGACATTAATATTTTCAATTTCTCCAGTTATTTCACCAGGTCCTTGCCCTTTTTTTGCCATATTTCTCTCAAATTTTCCGCTTGCATCGAATTTATATAATCTGTCAATTCCTCCTTTTACAAAAACTGAACCGTCTTCTGATACATCAATTCCCCAAGGCTCTCTGAAATAGAAAACAGTTCCTTCGTCTCTAATCCTTAAGACTTCTTTAAGTTGAATAATCCGACCTGGATTTTTACTTCCAGGTTTCTTTGGGTTTTCAATAATTTCCTGAGCATTAATTACAGAGTTGAAAATTAATAGAAATGAAAAGAGTAAGATGGCTTTTTTCATAACAACTATCTCATGGAATCCCCTTATTAAAATTCTAACTCGCTCAGCGTCCTTTTTCGATCCAGGGAAGCTGGGGCCAGATGCTGCCGTTTCATGTCGTACTGTCCTTAGAATATCTGCAAAGAGCCAGCTACTCAACTCGCCTAACTGGCGGCAGCTAATCCACTTCCTTATGTAAAGCTTTTCGCAGCAACCAGCCCAAAACGAATTCCAATAACCCTAAACCGAGATACAACGCATGGAGCCAGTGAAAACCTGCGAACCAATAGACCTGAAGCATAATCCATGCAACCAGAAAAACACCCAGGGTCATAGCGGTCTCGCCAGCGAACCGATTTCGTGTGAAAGACGCTGCGGCGCCCACAAGACTTCCTACACCATTAACCATAAGTAGAACGATGCCTGGAACCAGATAGGTTGAAAAAGGCGAACTCTTAAGCAACTCAAGCGGTATTCCAAGGTATGAACCACTTGGTTCCAAAACCAAAGCCAACCCACCCCCTACCGCTCCCAAGCCAATGAACACCTGAAGAACTCCCAATCCAGTGACCAAAACCTTATTCTTCCTCGGAATTGTTTCCATTCTAAATAGTCCGTACATGAATTTGTATCATGATGATTTCAGTCAACTGAGTCTGCCTAACGTTTAATCAGCGGTTGGTTGCATGCCGTACTAAGACATTTCCACTTGTATCACAAAAATGTATGGGCTTCAATCCGATACTTAGACCTCTCCCTCTATCACAGATTTTTAACAAAAATTGCTGAATTATGCTGAAAAATAAAGTAAAAAGTGAAAAAAATCCCTCGTCATTCTGAGTAATGACGAGGGACTTAACTTCCTATTTTGAGCTTTACTTAAGCCGAGTATAAGCCTAAAATAGAGTTTAAAATTGTTGAACTAGGTTTAAAATGGTTTAAAATTTTCCCCATGTACATGGGCAATCCCACGTTACTTGTGTAATAAGCTTTGAGTCGCAGCTCACAAAAAAATGTATTTAAATCGCCCAAGAAAATAGATTTAAATAAAATGATCCAACGATCAAAAATGAAGCCGATCGGTCGATTGCATGTGCTCACGGATACGGAGCTTCAATCCCGTTTCACTCATGTGGAACTCGCCCAGATGGCCATTAAAGGAGGGGCGGATACCATCCAGTTCCGTCAAAAGACCGGAGCGACCCGGGAAATGATCGAGATATGCCGAGAGATGAAACGAATCTGTGGAGAGGCTGAGGTGACATTCATCGTCAACGATCGAGTGGATGTGGCGATCGCCTCTGGGGCAGACGGCGTTCATCTGGGGCAGGATGATTTTCCCATTCCGCTCGCACGTAAATTATTAGGGGAAAACCGTATCATAGGTGGATCGGCAGTCACCCTTGAGGAAGCTCAGGAATGTTTCTCTGAAGGAGCAGATTACATCGGACTCGGCCCTGTGTATCCGACAACATCCAAAGAGGATGCAGGGCCTGTCACTGGAATCGCGCTTCTGGAAGAGGTGGTGAAGGCAGTTTCTGTTCCAATAATAGCGATAGGCGGTGTGACTGTCGAGAACACACCTGAAGTGATCCGGGCAGGAGCCCAAGGGATTGCGGTCATCTCTGCGGTGTGTTGTCAGGAGAATCCCGAACAGGCTGCCAGAAAACTTTCCCAAGCTCTGCAATCAGGAGAATAAAGAGAACACCATGCCTGAAACTCTAGCTGACATCGGAGAATTCGGATTAATCCATCGAATTGACGAACTCGTAAAAAAAGAAGGTGTTCATGCTCCGGAAGTGACGGTGGGAATCGGGGACGATACAGCCTCTTTCAGACC
>Ga0180437_10005995_pt1 | contig 16434 bp, 15 predicted proteins | sample SS_ome_4_FD_132410 | JGI IMG/M metagenome (GOLD analysis project Ga0180437, IMG submission 132410) | Hypersaline lake sediment archaeal communities from the Salton Sea, California, USA - SS_3_D_1 metaG | ecosystem: Environmental > Aquatic > Non-marine Saline and Alkaline > Hypersaline >...
CTGGGCTGATAGAACCTCCATGGATGAGTCCTCCATGACTCAGTACTAAAGAACATAGAGCCTTTATTCCTGCCAGTCTTGAGCCATATTACATTCTCACCAGGCTGGACGTCAATGATAGCCCCTCTTGGATCATACCTCTGCATCATCTGCTGAGTAACTATTGACTCACTAAAGTTCTGGGGCTGACCTACCATACTAATAGGTACTGGCCCTACCCTTATCCTGTTCCCGGGTCCCCACTTCTGCACCCTCGGGGCAGTATCCAGTAGGTAGTCCTTTATTCTGCTAGCCCTAAAGAACTCCAGGGGCCTCAACTTACCCATGATGGTAAAGTGCTCCTGGGTCCAGTCCACTGCCCTACTAACTACTTCCTTGGGCATATACCTGGATACATTGATGACCCTACCATGAGGGCCGAGGTAAGTCCCCCTGTCAAAGTACATCTGCCCAAGTGCTTCCCTCAGTAACTGCCTACTGGCACTACTCATGTCAGGAGTCCTTATGAGGTTCATAAAGCGGTCAGTGGCACCAGTGACTTCATCTATCCTGGCAGGCCTCATACCAAGGACCCTGGCAAGGAAGCCTCTCCTGGGCATCTGGGCTGCTGCCCCTATTGTCCCAAGTAACTCCCTCTGGAAGTCTCCTCCCAGTCGAATACCCCTCAGGTCCTCCATATTCCTTATGGTAGTGGGAATTCCAGGGTCAGTAAGCCTGTAGGCCTTAGGCACTGATGCCCTTCTGTATCCAGCAGCCATGGAGCGCCACCAGTTCCTACCGGTCCTCCAACCTGCGGGGATAAATCTGTTTCTCCATTGTATGTTATGGTTCCTCAGAAAAGCCTGGGCGGCTCCCCTCATCCTGGAATAGACCCCAGGATCCTCCCTTGTATCTATCATCCTGCCTCTGGCTCTTTCGATCCTCTCAACTGCATTGTATATCCCAGTCTGAACCTGGGGCCGGGCCAGTCTCCTGGTAAGGCCTAGTTCAGTGTAGTCTTTGGTGAGCTTAACTGCGCCCCCTATACCCCTGAAGGCAAGGCTAATAGGGAGGAATGTAGCAGCAGTGCCAAGGAATTCAGTGCCCAGTCTGGCTGCCCTCCCCGGGAGGTTCCACCATGCCATGGGCCTCCTCTCATCCCTGCCGAAGATACCAAGGGCCTTCTGTGCTATGAAGATACCAGGAAGGACTTTGGCATAGCTGGTGAGGAATTGCTCTACTGAACCTACTACTCGGCCCCTGAATTCAGGAGAACCCCTGCCGGTCATGAATGACCTGAAGTTAGCTACCCTCTGGGATGCCCTGCTGGTGTAGGGTGTGGTCGCTGCTGCCCTCTGGGCTATCCCCTGCTGCCACCTACTATAGGCACTGACATCAATACCCCTCATTCGCTGCCATGCCCTATATCTGGCTACCCCGGCTCCTACAGAGGGCATTCCCCGGACCACTGTACCAATAGCAGGAGGCCCACCCATTAAAGTCCTGGCTGCTACATGAGTAGTATGGAACTCCCTGGCCAGTCTACTCCTGCTCTGTGCTCTGGAGGCCAGCCTGGATGCCATCGACGCAAATTTCCTACTGGCACCACTAAGACCTGCCTGGGCTATCTTCTCTACTGCACCAAAGGCTAGCATCATCATAGCACCCTTCATGAGGGTGCTACCTATGCCAGGTCCTCTGGGTGGCTCCAGTGAGGGATACCCTCCACTGTACTCCTCCGCGTAGGCACTAGCATACCTGCTAGCTACTTCCCTTTGGTTATCTCCTCCAAGGTATGGGCCCAGCATCTTTCCTCCTTGTATTCCCCTTCTTCATAGTTCTGTTCCTCATATGCTTTCTCATCTCTTCACTCAATGCCTTGGTACTGGCGTCAGCTGACATCTGCTCCAGCTCCTGCTGGCTGAGGCTCCATTGTCCCCTGCCGGAGGAGGGATAGGTAGGTTGGTTAGTAGATGGATTAGGTGATGGGGCGGTAGAGTGGATAGTAGAGCCAGGGCCATAGTACGCCCTGATGAGCTTCTTTACATCAGACGGAATATCTCCAGTCATGTACTGCGCCCATGCTACCCTTTCTAGTATTTGGTCCATGGTCATCATTAGTAGTTCCTCAGGCCTGTAGGATGGAATGACCTGTATAATATTCAGAATGAGGGGAATAATGGGCTTGTCTATAACCAACTGACCTGATACAGGGTCAGTCCTGGGCAGGATCTTCCTCTTCTCTTCATCTATGCCCCTGGCCCAGGCGTCAGCTAAGGGGACCTCCTCCTTGAGATCCTCCGCTGACAGCTCAAGGCAACTACTCCTCAATATACAGGTAGATAAGGTGGATATTACCCCGGCGTAGGACCCATATAGTGTGTCAAATCCAGGATATAATAATACCCCCCTTACTACAGCCTCTTCATATTGGAGGTCAGTAAGGGAGGCACCCTCAATCCTTACGTATTCTATTATCCTTAGCTTCCTGTAGTAGCATTCATGGTCCAGGATAACTACCCTGTAGACGGATCTGTATTTATCCTTCCACTCCAGGATGTCTTTATTGCTTGGGCCATCATTAGTAGTGTCACTATTAGAGTTCAATGGGCTCTGCATCTATCCCAGCCCCACTGAAACGCATTATCTGGTCACTCAAAGTACCAAGCAGGAAGCCAAGGGACTCATCAGTCTCCTCAGGCCCTATGAATGGCCACAACAGGCCAGCAAGAGCTACATGATCCTCAAACGTCATCTGGGATGCTGTCATCTCCCCCTCAGTGGCCATCATGGTCTCCCTGCTAATGGCGTTAGCCAGCTCCTTAACTTCCCTTCTGAAGAGTGGCCTTACATAATACCACTTCCCTGATACAGGTACTGCATATACATGCTTATATAGCTTCTTCCACTCAGCTATCTGTTCCTCTGTTGGCTCATCTATCTCCTCAGAGGTGTTTGGTACTTCATCCACTACTACTCCATCAGTCCTTGTATCTTCTTCTTTTACTTCCTCAGGCATTGCTAAAATACCCCCTTAGTTGACCGGATCTGGTATATCCCCAGATATTGGTTTACTCTCTGCAAGCGTGAAGCTGGTAGTAAATACCAGATCAGCCTTGCCGACATCATGAATTCTGAACTTAATATCCCTTAGCTCAACCCTGACTACGTCTGGATGAATATTAGATACCCATACTTCCATTATGGTTTGATTATTACCAAGAATGCCCACATTTGGCGTATTTCTGGTAGTAGTGGAGGTGCTGTATTTTAATATGGGAGGATCCCACATCCCGGTACCATCAAATACCACAGCATCACTATTGGTAGATAGTACAAATTCAGCCCTCCACAGACCATCAGGCTGGAACATACTCCTGTGGCTCCTTAGGACGAGAGGATAGTTATCCCTGGCAGTAGATGTGGCAGCGGGCACTACTGGCTCAAGGGCCTTCTCTGGACTCAATGTCTCCAAATGGCTATCATCAGTTGGGTAGAAGATAGTGGGAGTCATATCCATCCCCCTGGCGAAGTAGCTATACTGCTCAACAGTATTCCTGCCAGTATCATCCACACTGACTGCTTCCCCTACTATATGTACATCATTGATGGTCTTGATAGTATACTGGCTGTTAGGCGCTATTGGCACCCCAAATATCATTACAATATCGAATCCATCTACTATCTTGCTATTCTTATCCTGGTCCCACTCGTCTGGTCTCCTGCCTGTCATTGGCTTGATGCTAGGGTCCAATTGTCCCCAGTAGACTTCCATGTATTTCCTGAAGAGCCTCTCCCTATCCTGTCCCCGGGCTGAGTCTACATACTGGAGGACAGAGTAGTTGGGGTCACTCCTTATTGGGAGATATTGGTCTTTCTTCTCATTATCCCTCGTCTTAAGGGCATTCATCTCATCCCTCACTTTGAAGAGGTATCCCTTCTCCCTCAGGTTCACATGGAAGGTGCCCTGGACCAGGATATTGCCCTTAGCCACTGTCTTGTAATACTGATCCATGTAGGAGTAGATGGGCGCCTTATTAGTTCCCAGTGAGTACTCTACGTAGACTATCTCCCCCACATAGATGCCACTGAAATATAGTCTGCATTGATTGCCACTGAAGTAGTACTGCTGGTAGTCATCAATAGCCAGCTTTCCCCCCCTCAGGCCATCCAGGTGGGACTCCGCCCTGTTCCCTCCAAAGGGGATCCTCAATTCAGTCAATGCCTCGGCTACATTCACAGTGGCGCCACCTCACTTCTCCTTACCTCTACCCCTTCCACTGACATAAGGAACTTTGGGGGAATTTGATTGGCATCATAAGCCACATTCATTTCAGCCCAGGTCTTATAATGGGCATACTCCGTATCATGTACCCTGTATTCATAGTCCCCTGTTAGCTTATAGATCTCAGCATTAGGGAAGAACCTGTATATATCCCTGGTCATCAGAGTGACATACCCATACCACCTTAATTGGTTCCTGGTATAGACAACCTTGGCCCCATGCTCCAGGGAAGACTGGCTGGTAGCAGTATGGATCATCTCTCTCTTGAACATAGCATAGTCGTATGGAATGTCATACCTCCATACAGAGTCCTCACCCCCTATTTCTCCTGACCTGTTAATGGATCTCCTCCTGGAGGCCAAGGACTTATAAAAGTCATCAACCATCTGGGGAGTAACCTCTGCATTGCTGATATCCATGCCAAATGCCCTGTAGGATGGAGGATCCCCATATGGCCTGATCATGTCTATGTCCCTGGCTACAAAGCTACAGGTCTTCTCCACGAGGAGATCATCAATACTCATTACTGTTCCTTCATCTACTATCTCCACCCCATAGATGCCCATATTCGCCACGGCCCCATACTCATTAGCAAAGGTAATGGTCAAGTCAAAGGGGGGAAGCTGGTCAATGAGGGGGCTATAGGAGGAATACTCATATTCCCCCTCATTCCACTCAGTATCGTGGCTGTAGGACTGTATTAAGGCCCACAGTACCTCTCTATCAAACATAGTGAAGATAATAGACCCTGCTATCGTCCTTGACCCCCTGGTATATCCCCTGGGATAGGTGTGGCCCAGGGCCCTTACCGGGTGTTTCTCCCTGTGTATAGAATAGGATAGAGTAGAGGCATTGGCTATAATGACAGGCCTGGACATGTTGTTATTGCCAAGGACATGCACTACAGCAGTTATATCCGCCCCACTAAAGGTCCTGGAAGTATTGGTACTTGGTATCTCCATGGGGCTGCCGCCGGCATGCCACTCCCTGCTTATAGGTCTTGGACCCATGCCTGGGATAGATTTGGGTATACCCATGGTAGGAGACAAGTTCTCCACCGGTCTCTCTATAAGGGTACCCCCCATTGGCACCACACTGGCACCCCTGGTTACCAGGACTGGTAGGTCAATGGGCCTGGGTGATCTAACAGAGGATATAGACGGTACCACCCCTGGCACTTCCATCCTGGTGGCCCCAATCCTCTTATCCTTAGGCACATCATCCTCAATACTCAGTCTTGGCACAGGCCTTGGTACGTCAAGCATTACTACTCCTCCTACCTAGCTGACAGTATTATCCTGCCGGATTATTCAACCTTTCAAACTCCCTATTCCATACGAGGGAGCCGGGGTCATTTGCACCCCTCACGTCTATAGGTATCCAGTTGCTCAATGACCGGGCAACAAAGGTTGCCTGGCTCTCCAATTATGTTAGCTAATGGTCACCCATTAGTTCGGACCATATCTTAGCCGAGGTGGCTTCCTGCGTATGGCCTCTGAGGGGGGTTACTCCCCGGCCAAGTTGGGCCGGATGCCCTTCCCTGCTGATTGCCCATTGTATCATACACCAGATTGTCACCCTGGGGGGTACTGGATGTCTTTAGGGGTTTCCAGCATACAGCAGGATTTAGAGTCAACAAGTGAGCTGGTTTATTGACTATATCATCTACACTAATACCTGCTCCAGAGTTGAGTATCTCCACTCCGTATATCCTCTTGACGGCCGCATTCCCATACTCATTCTGGGCAGTAATTGTTATATCAAAAGGTAACACCTGATCATCATATATAGGTGGCCTCTTCTCTATTCCAAGTGGCATGCCAGTCCTATCAAGCATCTGCTCTGCCACTTCCTCAGAATAATTAGCCGGCTCCCTCAGATCTCCTGTCTTAGCATAGTAATACCAGATTGCCCTGGTGTCCTTACTAAGTGCAGTAAGAGGGTTTCTGTCAAAGATTGTAAAAACAATGGACCCGGCTATACCTCTCTTCATTAGTCCATCCTATTACTAGGTGGTTCGACTATACCTTAGCTACAATGTAGCTTCCTACGTATTATAGCAGCCTTCTGGTGTCCCATAGACCCTTCCTAGGTCGCTGCTATCAGAGTTCTTGATATGTTCATATACCCTTCTCTTTCTATACAGATAATAGGTTGCATCCTTATACAAGAAATCCAGCACCTTCTCCGCTGCTGAAAACCCATACTCTATATAATATACATTCTCAGTGCCTTTCCTATGAGGGCGAGCATTGTGCTTTAATCCACACAGTCTCCTCAAATTCATGTGAAGCCCCTGGAGGAATGGTCTAGTACCCAGTATCCTGTACCTTAGACCATAGTAATATTTCATCTCACCAGTCTTAAGCTTCCTTTGTCCCCTCTTGACACCTACATTTCCATCTCCATCGGAGTATCCCCTAATGAAATGGTTAATGTATTGGTCGGGTATTCCATATGGGAAAATGAGATTTATGCTCTTTTGGCCTGTACACATGTAGAGTTCCACAACCTCATGAATAGCTTTGCTCTCTACTGTAAGCGTATATGCCTTTAGCTTCTGCCTATATCTCAGAGGCTTTCCTGGAGCAATTGTAGTGGAAAGAACTCTGAGCAGAGCAACATCATCTTCCTTGAGGGCTATTTCTAACCTATTGGACTTACTGCTAACGTACCCGTCAGCTGCCAGGAGTCCTAAGAAGTAGTACTTGAATTCTGAATCTCCCCTTAGTAACTCTTCATTGTACTTATACATATCTACTCCAGTCTGTACGGCATTTAGCTTATCAGCTAACTTAGCCTCGGTGTTATCCATAGGGACTTCCACCGAATTGAGTAGGATTAAGAGGCAAGATTAAATACCTCTGCTAAATGACCTTGGATCGGCAGATCCAAGAGTGTATATTGGCGCTTTGTCAAGATAATATCCTGACTCTCACATTACTGTGAGGATTGGACTATACCATCACCCACGTGTGTGGGGCCCAGCGTGTAGTCTCTGCGGGCTGATCAGCACATTGTGCTGCCTTACCCTCAGGATTGCCCCCTTAGGGGTTTCCCTGATTTGAGCTGGGTAAATTCTCCCAGGGCTTCCGCCTCTGGTGAAGGCACCTTATCCAATATACTTCTGACTACTAGCCCAAAAGTTTGAGCCTTGTGTTGGATCATAATACCTGGGTATTTGTACATGTAGTTGTACAGCCTAAGAAGATCATCATTTGATGAGTAGGAAAGAATATGGGTATTAACCTGCCTTTTCCTTACCTCAGGTCTGCTGCTACACCCAACACCAATCAATCTAAACCTTAGCTGAGTAAGCATGTTATGAGAGCCAAGAAACTGAATCCGGCCAGATCTATTGTCAGACGGTATGTAAATACTACCATCTCCATCAAATAAACCTCTAATAAAATCTGGCTCAAATTCTGGTTCCATTTCCGGAAAAGTACCCCTAAGGGTTTTATTGCTACCTATACCCAAGCTCTCTAGTATATCTACTATATGCCTGTTGTGTATATAGATAGCAGCCTCATTCCTGGCATTCTTGAAGCATATAGGGTTAGAGGATCCCATTGCTTCCCTGATAGAGTAGAGAATGTCTGCCTCAGTAGCTGCCTGAGATATACTAAGCCTATTTAGCCCTGGCTCAATGCAACCATCAGCAGCTATAAAGCCCAGTACGTATGCTGAGTCATGATTGATGGCATCAAAGAACCTCCAATTAATGGAATAGTTACCACACTTCCTAGAAAGGTTGAACACCTTAGCTGCTCTCTGGGTTACAGCGGCTCTTGACCTGCCAGGAAGTAGCCCCCACACATCCGGGTTGTACTCGTAATTGGCTATAAGTATCCTATCCTCAAATGGTGTCCATTGTCTTGGATCGTCAAGTCCTAACTTAGCTATCTTATGAGATACGGAAGATATAGTTCTTCCCAACCTTGATGCTATATCAGCAAGTGGCACTACACCATAGCTATCTTTAATTAGCTGTATCTCCGATGGCCTCCATTTCTTCCTCTTACCCATTGCTTATCTCCTCTAGTAATCTTGGTATACTGACTACACCTTCTCTCTGGTTACACTGTAACTCACTCCCTGCATCTCCATTATCTGGACATTACCCAGGACAGCCTGGATATCCGCCCCACTAAAGGAGGTGAAGGTCCTGGTATATGTCTCTAATTGCGTTGCCATATTTATCTCATACCTCCCTTCGTATATAAAAATGGAGGATGGGGGTGTTATCCTCATCCTCCAAGGTATTACCCATCTACCTATAGTATATAGGCGGAATGGGTGTGGTGTCAAGCCTATTGGCTATAGTGCATTCCTTAGTCGGACTGTAACATGAATGATGTCAATACAGAAGACTGGCACCAGGTCCAGATCTACATAGACATTACCAAGCCTCTGATCTGTGGGGCTACTATTGATCTCATAGTTATATCCCCTGAGGGCCTGGCTCTCTCCCCTGGTTAGGCTACTAAGGACATTGTTAATAGCAGTTCCAAGAGCATTCCTTCTCTCTATAGTATTAGGATTGCCTATGAAAGGTTCAGCCACCGCCCGGACCAGGTCTGCTACCATCTTTACTATCCTGAGGGTAGTCAACCTATCATAGTCCGAGCCAGGGGTAGCTGCGGTAACGTCCTTAACCACTACCGGACCAATAGCTGGACTTATCTTGAAGGGCACATACCTCATGTCAATTAAGTCCTCTAGCTGCTTCCTGCTGAGTCTATGCTTCAGGGCTATCAGGCTCCTGCCTATGTACTTATTGGTAGTCGCAGTAGCTGCCGGCAGAGAACTGATAAGGCCTGCATAGGTGGTAGCTCCATCACTGTAGTAGTCCACAGTGGATGCACCCAGTTTGGCTGCACTCATGGCCACTTCCGCCGCCACTACCTGCACGTACTTATTGGCAAATACAGGCATGAAGTTGGCACCCCTCAGCTTGTCATTACTATTTGGCACAGTTAGCCGCTTCACCCAGGTATTAACGTCAGTAAGGCTGTTGCTGCTAGAAGGCTCCACCCCTATTACTCCTATGGTGTCTCCCACATTATCAGCAAGAATAGTGAGGAGATCCCCCAGTTGGGTGTGGAAGCCGGCATTCTGGTACTCCAGTATGCCAGTTTCATCACTATAGTCCTCCACGTAGGAGTCAAGGTGGGCATCCATAGGAACTATAATGTCAACATCATAGTTCTCCAGTGCCTCATATCCTTCCTTAAGGGCTGTCTTCAACTCACTGGTAGTCATATCGGTGCCATTAGATCCCCCAGCAAGGGACTCTGTCCCACTGGGCTGGATCCACTCCGGTCTATAGGAATAGTCAAGGCCTATCCTGGTTCCCAATGGGTTCCTCAGCCCCGGCTGCTTATTGGGGTTAGTGAACTCTATCTTACCTACATTATGGTTCGTGACAGAGACATCCCCAGGGATACCATAGTCCCTCTTATACTCATAGGTGACCGATATGTCAGTATCATGAGGGCCTCCAAAGTAGACCTCATTACCAGTGACAAAGTAGTTTTCAAAGTCATTGGTGGATCCCCTGGTGGCCTCCACCGCAGTCCTTGTATCATACTCAGTCAAGGTTCCTGCCACCGTACTGTAGTCTATTGTAATTATAGTGCCGGCTGCAGGGAGGTTATCGGCACTAGTGTAGGTAATGGTACCAGTACCATCCCACCACGCTAAGGTGGCTGGCCTCCTTGTCTCAGTTGTAACTCCTGCTGTAGTCTCGTAGACTCTACATCTTAGTAGCTTCCCTGGCCATGTATCATGATCGGCATCCGGTGGAGATACTACCACACCAGTGCCAACCCCATTCCTGTAGACACTAAGGTCGGGCTCCAACCTGGCTACAAAGTTGAATACACTTGTAGTCCCATCACTTGAGGTACCTACATAACCCTGGGTTACGTATTGCCTATACTGTGAAGTATTCCGCCCAACTCCCTCTGCATTTATTATAGTACTCCCTACTACAGAGCCAGCAGACTGGCTCTCATTTCTGTTAATGGGAGTGCTATCAAAAGTTGCAAAGTCCTTCCCCGCTGTCTCCAGTATCTCCCCAGAGGCCAGGGCTACCTCATAGACCTTATTCAGGGATATTACCTGGTTACCTGCAGTAGCTATATTCTGGCTCCAGGTCATTCCAATGGGGCCTACCTTAATTACAGAACCCTCCCCGTAGAGGGGATCAGGGGCTATTATAGTATCCGGAATACCATCACTGTTATTATCACCAAAGGTAGTGATATGATGCAGGTAGATGGTAGTCTTCTTCAGGGTACCGTCACTATTCCACTGAGTCTGTACTGCTGGACCTCCTATGAGACTCATACACGGACCAGTAACATCCCTCACCATATCATCCTGGTAGTACCCCTGTCCTGATGCGCCAACTACTCCAGCTGCTTCATTATATGGAAATGCGCCGGATGAGGGGACAACATATGCCCCACCTATAGTACCACTCAGAGTTACCTCATATTGCGCCTTCATATCAGTAGTAGATGCACTTATATAGGGGTTAAGGTTAGTGTCTGCATTAATAGCATCCACCAGCTCATTAACATTCCTCACATCAACAGCGGTGTTATCTGTGTTGAAATAGTCAAAGCTGTAAGTGGACTCTACCCCGGTGAAGGGATTGTAAACTATGGCACAAGTCCTGCCGTAGTTAGAGCTACTGGCATTTCTATCTACCCCAACCCTCATTGTGAATTCATTGTATCTACTACCCTCATACTTGGCAGTAAGGGTTAGAGCATCTATCATAGTGGCCTCACCTGATACTGCATAGGTTGCATCCGCAATACCTGATGCATTACTGGTAAAGTCCCTGGTATAGGCGCCATCCTTTTCCCTGATACCCAGGCTAGCCCTGGCACCATTCCCAATCCTCATAGCCCTAACGTCCACAGTCTCAGTAGTAGCGCCCCACACTTCATAGGCGCCCCTTACAAGACTTCCTTCCCCAAAGCGACCAAAGATATCACTGAGCCTCTCAAGGGAATGCACTGGAACTGCCTCATTCTTGGGGCCGTCCTCAGCACTACCTACTACAAGAACACTTGCGCCGGTGTCTGCAGGCCTCTGGACATTAAGGCCTCCATCAGGGTAATTAAATTTTACTCCTGGTAGTTTATCAGCCATATATCTTCTTACCTCCTCTCTCTTTCCTGTTATGTACCTAAGTCACTCAATCTGTCATAAATTACTATCTCTTCAATTATTTGCTTTATTGAATAGAGGTTCCGCCCCCACAGATCCTCTGTCCTAACGTACTCTGTCATACTTCTCACCTTTAGTGGGTTCCTCCACCTTACCATTGCCTCCTCCTCTGTAGTGCCCCAGGTAAATCTGCCACCTCTGAAATAGTACATCTCCTGTACACCCAACTCCTTGTAGTACCCTGCAAAGATAACCAGATGGGCCTCCAGCCACTCCATTAGCTCGTCAGCCTCCTTGTTAGTGAGGCACCAGCAGTCAAGTTGTACTAAATTGTCCATCCATTGTCCCTTTATTTCAATATAGTCCTCCCCATCCTGGGTTTCCTCCTCCAGCCTCACCTGCTCCCTGATGGTGGGCTTGATATACTTGGGAGCATCAAATGGGTGATCCCTGGTAGTTCCAGGCTCTCTCCTCACTACCTGGTAGGTAATAGTCTTAACAAACCTCCCCCTCAAATTGTTTATGTCCATATCGGCGGCAGTAATAAACTCTGAAGGATAGGCCGGGAGAACTCTTAATTGCTCACCACTGTAATCAAAAGCATATGCAGGAGGGATAGTTCGCCCCAGTTCCCTTAGGAACTGCCAGATGGACATGGTACCTGCTGCCCTTAGTCTTGGATATTCCCCTATAAGGTCATATGAAGTTCCACTAACTCCCATCTATCTTCCTTCCCTACTTACCAACTACTGGCTATTTGCCAACTACGTCTGCCTTACACACGCACTTCCAGTACTCCCTACGGCCAAGGTCACCAAGGAGATCCTGCGCCATCAGGATGTTATGTTTAATAACTACTTTGCCAAGGACCTCATCAGCTTCTGGCTTCCTCTCCAACTTCCAGTTGAACTCAAATATCTCATCTACCTGTTCTATCAATACATCACCAGCTGCATCCCACCTCAGGTAGATATTTGTGTATGGTACACTTATAAGGCCCGGTGGGGAAGGCATCTCCAGTGCTCCCAGCACTCCCCCAGTTGACTGGATCATCTTCCTGGCAAGGACTATGTGGTCAACATAGGTATATGCAGGGCCTCCTATTGCCTCTTGCGTCTCCTCATCCCAATATTGACTATGGGTGGTAACATCATAGTGTCTCAGTAGCATCCATGCCCCATACTGCTCAAGGAGAGAGTCTATCCCTTTCCTCAGGTCTATCTCGCCATGGAATCCAGGATATGGCTCCACATAGGGGTGTTGCCTTACCATAGATGGGTAGAATGGTGGCCTCCTATCTACATTCCTATTGGGTCTATCACTTCTGGGTCTCATAATAGCACTCCCTATGTAGTAACATACCTTCCTACAGGAAGGAACCTGCTGCTTGTGCCAATGTAAGCTCCTCCACTAAGGTCGGCCGCATAGATCCATGGTATCAGGGCATCAGTCATTGGCTCCTCCCTGGTTCCACCAGGGCCTATGGCCTCCGTCTTCCTCAGGTCCCTGAATGGTAGCCTGGTCCATGAAGCCGCAGTAATGGGCCTCCTGGGGTCATACTCATGTAGTATCGCCCAGTCAGGTCCAATTCCAGCATCAGTGCCGTCCTTGACCATATCCTCTGCCTCATCCCTTCTCTCAGTGTAGTCCTCAAGGATAGGCAGTAATACCGGCATTAGGCCCCTGGCGTCATGCTCTATCTCAAGGTCGCCAAGCCTCTTCCTTACCCCAGCCCCTCCGCCAGCAAAGATGAGCATAGCCGCATAGAGACCACTGATCTTACTCTGGTAGATTACAAACTCAGTAACGTACCATGGCACATTGTTAGGATCTATTACTGATGGATAGAGCCTATCGGCCTGCTTAGAAGCCTCATATATAAACCTCCTGATAGTATCATCAGGTATATACGTCATTACCATGGCAAGCATTGGACCTATATTAAGTCTTATTATGTTAGGCCCTGCGTAGATGGGACTGTAGGTGGTAGTGAAGACAAACTGATAGTCCTCCTTAAGGGGGTAGGTGTTCAAGCCTGGAAGGCCTTCCTCCACTGTAACTATGTATTCATTATTATTAAGCCAGCCTGTACCATCTATCCTTATTATATCCCCAGATGGATGAAGGGAGTAGGTTGGGGCTGTATGGGTTACACCAGGGTCGCCCAGCACCTCCTGGTTAGCAATACTTACATATCCACTTAGTGATACCTGGGGGTCTTCAAACCATGCGGAGCCAATAGCGGCAGGAGGCACAGAGCCTGATGCCGTTCCGAGGAAGTTCCTATTACCAATCTCACATTCATCATTCAAGTATACTAATATGGGTGATACTGAGCCAGTGCCAAGATTGCTGGTATAGTTCCTGGGAAGGGTATCAGTTACCTCAAGGTATCCTTCCCTTGTGGTAGCGGGAAACTGGGGCTGTACACCTGAGGAGTAGACGTATCCGCTGGGGGTGGCGGTCCAGAATTGCCACCAGTAGTCCTGCTGGAGCTTATTGCCATAATAGTCCTCTATATCCCCATCTACTACCGCATAGTACCTGCTATTGACCTCCATATTACCCGACGGGTCAATAGTAAGAAGATTAAGGGAGTCAGTATAGGTTAGAGTGAGGTTCGGTACCCCACTCATGGGGTCCATGTAGAGTCTGATAGTATCAGAGTCAATGGTAGACTCATCCATCCTCTCACTAAACTGTACTACCAGGAGAGAGGATATAGCTACGCCAGAGGCATTTGCCGCCGGTATAGTACTCTTAACATAAGGTCTACCAGTATCATAACCCAAATAATTCAATACCTCCCAGCTTAGCGAATAGTTATAGTATCGTCCACCATTTGTTTCCTTTCCTTGTCATAGATCATTGACTGCTCTTCTCTGATAGTTGAAAGTCCTGAGACGTTGGGACTTGCCAGCCTCTCCCTCAATGCACTGACCACTACCCCTCTCCTCTTCCTTCTATCTGGCCTGTTAAGTTCCCACTCTATCATTGCCTCTATTACGGGCGCACTTGTAATTGACTCTGCAAGGGTTATTATCTCCCTGGCATTGTTCGCCATGACTTTATCTATCTCCTTCACAGAGGCTAATGGGGTGTCATCAATTAGCTTTGACTGTCCCTTGGGGTTGCATACCACCAGGATACCCCTTCCAAGTGCATTGGCTATCCTGCTGCAGTCCTTATCCTTTGGCACAGGACCATAGTTCGACCCCCACTGGGTTAGCCTCAACCCACTAAGCTCTGAATCATCAAACATTCCTGCTTCCTTTGGATTGATCCTCACAAAGGCCGGGAGGGAATCCTTGTCATAAGTCATTCCCCTGCCCGGGGGCGGCACCTCCCTTGGCTTAATGGGCTCAGTATTTGGGCCATCAAGCACCAAGGGATTAATTGAATCTGTGCCTTCCTCATTTAGTTTATCTTCCATATTAACAATCCTCCTCATAGTGTATAACCCCCTCCACTACAATGGTTCACTATGGTAGGAAGTTATAGTATCGCCAACCAGCTACCAACATGGTGTGGTGTAGTTACCAGTGGATCTATCACTGGTGAAGCGGCAGCATTTGAGCTATTAATAAATGATACGACAAAGTGATCCTCACCAGATGCAGAGATACGCATATCAAGGCCACTTGGGCTAACCTGCCAGGTGGTCATTATCCTAGGTATCAGGTTAATTGGGTAGTTGTACTTAAAGAAACCAGTAGCAGTTACCTCGTTAATGGCATCTACATATAGCTCCCCGGCCTGGTACCTCATCACATCAGCAGCAAGGCCAGATGCGCCATATACATACCCAGCTCTCTTCTTGGTTACAGCTGCTGTAGTTGGGGTTGAACTGCTAAGTGCCATCACCCAGCCTCCTTTCTATATTATTGCCAGCCAGGTAGCTACTACTGCGGGTACTGTGTCATTGTCATCATCATGGAACGGGGGGGTAGCAGTATTACTGCTATCAACAAAGGAAACTACAAAGTGATCCTCCCCTGATGCTGAGATATACATGTCAAGTCCGGATGGCTGAATGTACCATGAAACCTGTACCCTGGGAATGGCATTAATGGGGTAGTTATAGTGAAAGTAGCCAGTGGCCGTAGTCTCATGCACCCCCGTCAGGTATATATCCCCAGCCTGAACCTTTGCCACATCCGCGGCAAGGCCTGACGCACTGAAGACGTAATTGGCCCTTGCCCCATCACCAGGACCATTCAACCCATCTGTCCTGTCTATCATACTCCTTATTGTACTACTTAGTGCCATTTACTAACCTCCTTCTATTGGAGACAACCATTATGAATGATTGCGTTAGTTAATGTTGGTAAGGAGAGGTAGGGCATCCCCCCTACCTCTCTTTGTTAACAAGGTTAAATTACAGTAGTCCTACTATACGGCTGCAGTGTTACCACATTAGAATTATCAAAGACATAATTCCTGGCTATGGTAATATTCTCTGCAACAGCTACGCCCTTACCCTGCTCCAGGAGGTGCATACCCCAACGCTCCATTATCTTAATAGCCCTGATGTCCCTCGGAGGATCATCATACTCCTCAACCGAAACTGGGTCCCTCTGTACAAGGATACCACAGGCTGAAGAGTCAGCCATTATGACGGAAGTAGTTGGGTAGCTCCTGCTAACTGCAGGACTCCCACTGCTAATGACGGCGGCGCCCCTGCTATATGGTACATAGGGGGACACCAATACCGACAAGGGACTGGGTAAGTACTGTGGTGCTATGTTAAACGTAGCAGCTAATGGGTTCAGATCACTGGTCCATGGGTTTGCTCCTATCTTACCCAGGACTGTGTCCGGCCCGGTACCATACCCTGTAGCTGTCCCTCTACCAGTGGCAGTAGTCCTCAGTCCCTTGCCCTCATGGCTGGTACCCCAGCCGGGACTATAGGTTCCCTGAGGAAGCCTCCGGGTAGCAAGGACATTGCCCTTTAGGACTACCTCCCTTACCTCTGCGTCACA
>Ga0180437_10005996_pt1 | contig 16430 bp, 17 predicted proteins | sample SS_ome_4_FD_132410 | JGI IMG/M metagenome (GOLD analysis project Ga0180437, IMG submission 132410) | Hypersaline lake sediment archaeal communities from the Salton Sea, California, USA - SS_3_D_1 metaG | ecosystem: Environmental > Aquatic > Non-marine Saline and Alkaline > Hypersaline >...
AATTTCCGATAAGCTGCCTGAACCCCTGGCGAGCTCAATAGAGGAGATAACAATAGAACTGGATAAATACGAGAGCCTGGAAGACATAGAAGATAAGCTGAACTTCGACCATAACTGAAAACCTAACTGAACCTCTTCTGGAGGAATGTCTTTATATGGGGTTTTACGCCCGTTTTATTGCCTGAAATTCTGGTTTCCCCTGTCTTTATGGCTTCCATAACGCTTTCTTTTCTGGGCTCGGAATCCACCAACGTTATGCCCTTACCTATCTCTTCCTCAAAATGCGCGTCAGATCCTGCTATCACAGGCAAACCCAGATCTTCCGAGAACTTTACCGCTTTCCTGTTGAATCTGCTTAACATGCTTCTCGCATTGAAGCCCTCAACGGCATCCGTGTATTTAACGATTTTATATACAGATCTTCCCAGACCCATCCTCAGACTGTCAAAAGGATGAGGAAGAACGATAAAACCTCCGCGCTTCTTGACAAGCTCGCAGGTCCCGACCAAGTCCATGAACTGGGGAACGGGTTTTTCTATGTTGAAGGCGATTATTTCGCCTTCCTTGGTCTTTATCTCCTCACCGACAAAAACGACAAGTTCTCTGGCTATCCTTTCTGCAAGTTTTTCGGTTTCCTTGCCCCCCTCCAGACTGCCGTGATCCAGTACGCCTATGATGTCCAGACCCATTCCCTTCGCACTCTTTATAATGGTTTCAGGAGTCAGGTTGCTGTCCAAGGAACGATACGTGTGTATGTGAAAATCCCCCCTCAACTCGCGCTTGGCTTCTGGCATAGATTATTCTTATTAAAGAAACTCTAATAAATCTATATAATCAGGTGTTTTTATGGGAAGTTTCGAAAGAATTCACGAACTTGCAGACCAGCGAGGCCTCTTCTTCCCCTCCGCAGAGATACATTCGCCTCTTTCCGGCTTTTGGGATTTCGGCCATCTGGGAACGAACCTAAGAAGGAAGATAGTCGATCTCTGGAGGAAGGAAATCGTACGCAAGACGGATTCCCTTGAGATCGAGGGATGCCTCATACTCCCCAGGCAGAACTTCGAGGCCAGCGGACACCTGAAGGGCTTCGTTGACCCCCTGATACAATGCAAGAAATGCCACAAGATTTTCCGCGCGGACAAGCTTTTAGAAGGGAAAACGAAGAGGGATGTCCCGGAGGCCCTCGAGACAAAGGAATTCGACAGGCTAATAAAAAAACATAAGATCACGTGCCCAGAATGCAGGGGATCGCTGGCAAAAACCAAGAAGTTCAACATGATGATAGGGACATCCATAGGTCCCCTCTCAAAGGACATCAATGCGTACCTCAGACCGGAAACATGCCAGAACATATTCACGGCCTTCCAGAAGATCTTCAAGACCTCACGAGTCTCCCTCCCTCTGGGCATATCCCAGGTGGGAAGGGCCTTCAGGAACGAGATTTCTCCAAGACAGGGCCTCGTTAGGACGAGAGAGTTCAGCCAGCTGGAGACAGAGGTCTTCTTCAACCCCAAAAAGATAAACGACGTTCCGGGATTCGATAGATATAAAAACAAGAGATTGAGGCTAAAACTGCTGGGAAAGGAAAAGACAGAATCGATAACATCGGGGGATGCCGTAAGGAAGAAAATGGTTTCAGGCAGGCTCGTGGGCTATTACCTGGCGATAACGCAGGAGTTCTTCGAGAAGGCGGGTTTTGACCCGAAGGATATGCGTTTCCGCGAGCTCGAGGACAAGGCCAAGGCCTTCTATTCCAGGGAAACCTGGGACTTCGAGGTCAAGACGAGCGTTGGCTGGCTGGAACTGGTAGCCTGCAACTACAGGACGGATTTCGATCTTTCCTCCCATTCCAAGGTCTCCAAAACGGACCTGTCAGTTGTCGAAGACGAGGAGAAGTTCGTCCCCCACGTTTTCGAGCTTTCAATGGGGCTCGATCGCATATTATACGGGATTCTCGAAAACTCGCTCTCCGAAAGGGAAGGAAAGCCTGTCCTCAAATTCCCCCGTGAACTCACGCCCCTGGACATCGTGATTCTACCCCTCGTGAGGAAGGACGGGATCGACAGGAAGGCGAAGGAGATACACGAACTTTTGAAAACGGGATTCGAAACCAAGTACGACGAGAAGCAGTCGATAGGCAAGCGCTACGTGATATACGACCAGCTGGGCGTACCGCTCGCGGTAACGGTCGATTACGACTCTCTGAAGAAGAAGGACGTCACCCTTAGGGATCGGGATTCCACCAAGCAGATAAGAGTTAAGATAAAAGACCTCGAATCGAAAATAAGCGATTTCTTCTCAGGGAAGAAGATATTTTAATATACTCTTTCCTTGCCGATCTTCTTGTGGGCTTCCCTCTCTATCTTCGAAAGGAAGAGCTTCATCGCCTTTGTAGAATCCCACTCGTGTTCGCTTGCGTAGAAGTTTCCCTTGTCCGTAACGAACCTTCCCTGCACGGAGTATTTCGTCCGCTTACCACCCTTCCTGTGGGTCTCCACGTGTATAGCCACATAGGTCACGTCCAGGAGTTTCAGGAGCTTCGTTATGGTGTTGTCCACCATCTCGTCTATCTTTACCTTTATGAAGCTGTCCTCTCCTCCTAGGCCGCTGATCCTTACGAACACTGTTTCCATCGATCTGCCTATCAGCTTGAATATATCCCTGACTGTTATCATCCCTGAGAACTTCCCGTTTTCCTCCACGATGACCGCGCATACCCCTTCTTTCGAAAATTTACTTACTATCACTTTAAGGTCGGTCTCAGGTTTGACCCTGAATATGTCGGTTCTTATGAATTTATCTATGCCTATCGTCCCCAGTTTGGCCCTGTCCCCGAACATCTCACCGCGCTTGGACCTGCTTTTGTCGATCAGCATACCCGCCAGGCTTATGCTGTCAGCTATGCCCATAAAACCGCCCTTTTCGTTGAGAATGGGTATCCTGTCCAGACCCGTATCCTTCATGACGGAGATGACCGTCAAAACCGTGTCGTTGACGTCGGAACAATAAGGAAACTGCATAACATCCTCCGCCCTTTTCCCCTTGAAGACCTCGTCCTTAACGAAGCTGAGAAGTTTCGGCTTGGTCACCGCGAAAACCTTCCCCCCCTTCATGACGGGGAGCGACCGGTATTCGCTCACCAGCATGTAGTTGATCACGTCTTCAACAGAGGCATCCACATGGAAGGGATTTATTGGTTTTATGAAATGAGAAACATTCATTTTCTGGGGACTCGTTACCCTTCTCTTCACCATATCGTCCAGCGTCACTATCCCCTTAAAACCGCCGTCAAACACGAAGGCCTCGTATTTTTTGCTCTCCGCCATAGCGAAGGCTACGTGCGAAAGGCTTTCTTCGGGCCTCACCAGAAACGCGTCTTCAAGAATGTCCTCCAGTTTCATGAAATCACAACCCGCTTTTCTTCATCCTCTTTACCTCTTTTGTTATGTACCCCGCAAGAATGTTTTTTATCTTCTTGGAGTTTATTTCCCTGACCTCTCCCAGGACCTTTTTGTTCTGCTCAAAGTTATCAGTGAAAAGCTTCCCGTGCTCCTTTATTATATCGTTCCCCATAACCTTTATGGAGGCTGTTTTTATCCTGCCCATAATATCACTTCAACTTTTCCATAACATTTATTCTTAATGCAGTTATTTAAAATAGTTTTATCTGAAACTGCCCTAGAAGGGAGAACATGGTGTATCCTATGACCACCAGAACCAGCGAGTGCTTGAACCCGGCGACAAGAGAACCTTCAGCCATCTTCCCCGTGGCAAGCCCCGCGAAGAACCCCTGAACTATTATGAAATTCACGAATGTCTGAGAGTAGAGTTGTGACGGGATTTCTTCCCCGCCGCTCTCATCGAAACCGGCAACAACCGCGGATCCCAGTGCGGGTATCAGGAATGCCTGGAGTATGACCAGAATGAATATGAACACGAAAAATATGAGGTATGAGGTAACTATTTGAGCCTGGACCGAAGCCGAGCGTTCCTGCTTTATCTTGTTTATCTCGATCAGCGACTGGCCTATCGCCTTCAGCGTGTCTGAAATCTTCCCCCCGACCTTGTAGGTCTCTATTATCGTCCCCACGGACCTGCTAATGGGAACGGATTTTACCTTCTTCGCGAACAGCGAGAGCGCCTGCTCGAAGGGGATGCCCCAGTCAACCTTGCTGTTTATCTCCTTTACATACGGGGTCAGAACGCCGTAACTCCTCTTGGAGGAATGCTTCAGGGCAATGGGCAACGTCATCCCGGAATCTATCGCCTCCGTCAGGTCGGTGATGAACATGATGAACTGGCTCTCTATCTCCTTGCCTATCCTGTATCTCGAATACAAGAGAAGGAAGGGAGGTATTATCGCTATCAGGGCCCCAATCATGTTCACCAGGGGGCTTATGAAAGGGAAGAGATCTGAAATTATCAAGAAATTCAGCGCCAAAATAATAACGCCTAAGGAAACGAACATCGCTTCAAATATCAGGATCCTGTAGTCTTTCATGATCTCATCATATTCCCGGGTATGTTATGTGTATAAAGGCAAGGTACGAAATGTTCAGTACAGGCAAAATCAACCACGTTATGGCCAGCATCACTTCCTGTATGCCCAGACCGAGTACCTCCCCTCCTATAATACTCATCGTCGCCAGCAGGGCAAGCATCATCAGGGGAGCGGCGACCAGCAACGCCGTGTAAATGTCTGCATAGGTCGAAAGCGTCTTCAGATACTTTTCCCTCTTTATCCTGTAGTCGAACAGCGCCTTGTCGGACATCTCCCTCAGATATTCTATCAGGTTGCCCCCTGTTTCTATTGTAGATACTATGCCAAGCAGAAGTTCCCTGAACTGCTGGGAAGGCGTCCTGTCCCCGACGTTCTTTATAGCATCCACGCTGCTCATGCCGAAGGTTTTTATGTTCCTCATTACAAGCCTGGACTCCTCGGATATCTCCCCGTACTCCTTGAACCCCATAAGCAGTTCGAACACGAATTCTGTCGGGATACCCGAAGAGGCTATGGCAGCCATGTGCGTCGTTGCGAAGGGGAGGTTGTTCTCTATGCTGTTTCTTCTCGAGTTCTCCCTCTGTACAGGATAGAGGTAGAAAAATATGAAGGCAACAGAAGCTACAAAAACAGGCAGGAATATCACCGTGAATATGTAGATGTAGAATTCAACCTGCACGAAAAACGTAAGAATCGAATAGGTCAGAACCAATGTTATTATGAAAAGAATCACGCTTGTCAATAGTATGAGGGAAACCCATGTTTTCAGAAGAATCTTCATGTTCGCATTCTTTATGTGCGGCTCCAGCGGCCTGAAGGATTCTATGTATTTCTCGGTCACCCCACCGAAAAAGGTAAGTGCCAGCTTTTTGTAGAATGACAGCATATTAAATTATTCGTTTCCCTTTCATAAAAAATAAACTTTTAAATAAGCATTAACAAAAGAAGGATGGTAGGGACTAGACCGGGAGGTCAGGCGTCTCCTGTAACCGTAAACCGCCTTCATGACGGGGTCGAAGCCTAAAGGCGATACTGAGATATCAAAAGGCCCGTGATCCCAACTGAGAAGCTCTGTCCTTCAGGGTTTTTAGAGACTGGCGGTTTAAAGTTCAACGCAAGCCGCCATTCGAAAAATATGATGAACCGGGTCAGGGTCGGAAAGCCGGAAGCAGAAGAATGCTTCATGCCCGAAAGACAGCAGCCCTAAATTATATTAACGACGCTTGAAGGGTAGCGGAGTGGAGGAGGGGTTATGGATAAACCTTCTGGTTGATCAGTATCCACTGATGGCGTGCCCCTGCCACTACTTTTAAACTTATAATTCTGCAAAACAAAAATAAATCTGGTGGATTTATGTACAGGAAACCTCGCAGATACAGGGGACTGAAGACAACGTCCTTTGTAATCTCCATGATGATATTGTTCCTGCTCGGCTTTTACATGGGACTGGGCGCGAACGAGACCATCGTTATCTATCACAACCAGACAGGACCCAGGAACATCGTTACGTACATCCCCTATACCGATGAAAACTCCTCTTACGCGTCCATCACCGTCCCGGCAATCGATGAGGAAGGCGAAGGACTGACAACCATCCTGAACGTCCAGATAGTCCCCGGCTCAGGAAAAATACTGGCCAACATAGACAGGCTTTTGTTCTGGACCGACACGCAGAACTCGATCCGCACATCCACGAAGGTCGCCTCCAACCTAACGGGAATCAACCTCTCGAATTACGATGTTATATACACCATAGAGACAGAGGCGACAGCTGTGGAAGGGCCTTCGGCAGGGGCAGCCCTCACGATCGCCACGATAGCTGCATTGGAAAGGAAACCCCTGGATCCCGAGGTAATGATAACGGGAGCGATAAACCACGACGGGACGATCGGGCCCGTCAGCGAGATCATCCCCAAGGCGAGGGCGGCGAAGGAAGCGGGAGCTAGTGTTTTCCTCGTCCCTCTCCTCCAGTCAAGGGAGGTCACGTACAAGACAGCGAAGTACTGCGAGCAGATAGGCATTTCCCAGATATGCACCACGGAAAAGGTCCCTACCGAGGTGAGCGTTTCAGAGGAGACGGGTATCGAGGTGATCGAGGTGAGGACGTTGGAGGAGGCATTGCATTATTTCTTTGTGGACAGGTAAGTTCTGATTTAAAATTTATAAAATGAACACGTTATAAAACGTATGATCGACGTTCACGCGCACATGTGCTGGGATTCGTACGAGAAGGACCTGGACCGGATCGTAGCGAGATGCAAGGAGGAACTGGCAGGGGTGATCGCGAGCTCCGCCAGATACGAAGAAGGACTGAAGGTTTTGGCTCTGGCTGAAAAATATCCTGGCTTCATTTTCCCCAGCATCGGGTATCATCCCACTGAAGGGGATCAGCCAGATAAAATAATGGAGCTTATACGAGATAATGCGAATAAAATCGTGTCTGTCGGGGAGGCTGGTCTGGACTACCACTGGGAGAAAGACCAAGGAAAGCGAAAGATCCAGAAGGAGACGTTTTCGAAATTCATGGAGCTGTCAATATCCCTCAACAAACCTCTGGTTCTCCACTCCTGGGACGCGGAGAGGGAAGTATTTGACATAGTTAAAGATTCAGGCATCAAGGCGGTATTCCACTGTTTCTCCGGTAAGAGGGATCTCGCGAAGGAAATCATTTCGAAGGGGTTCTACATATCGATCTCCACTATGGTTTTGTTCTCAAAAAACGTCCGGAAGGTCGCGAAGGACATCCCCACGGACAGGCTTCTCCTCGAAACCGATTCCCCCTTTCTATCCCCGGACAAGGACAAAGACCCGAGGAATTACCCGTGGAACATAAAGCTCGCCGCCGGGAAGATCGCTGAGATACGGGGGATTTCAAAGGAAGAGATCCTCAGGAGCGCAAAGGAAAACGCAGTCAAGGTTTTTGATTTAAAAATAACTCAAACATAATTTCTAAGTGAGAGCATGATCAAGGATGCGGCGATAAGGATTATGAAGACCGGATACCTGTGCGATCACTGCCTGGGGAGGCAGTTCGCTAAACTGCTCAGCGGTTACTCCAACGATCAGAGAGGTAGGAACATAAGAACGTACCTAGCGATGGAATACGAGACGAAACCGTTCGAAGCGAACCTCTCGAATTTCCACGGTTTCAGGTTCAGGAAAGGGGTGAAAACGAGGAAGCCTGGCAAATGCGCTGTCTGCAAAAACCTGTTCGAAGAGCTCCCGGAACTGGCAGAACAGGCGGTAAAGATAGTGAAAGGGATCGATTTTGAAAAATTCATGGTCGGGGTCAAGATGAACGATACCCTCGTCATGTCTGAGGAATCCCTCTGGGAAAAAGCGGGCATCGCTTACTCAGAACCAATCAAATCAGAACTCAACAGGGAACTCGGCAAACTCATAGAGAAAAAAACAGGCAAAAAACCTGACGAGAAGAGTCCTGATGTCATTGTCCTGCTTGATCTCCAAGAGAAGAAAATAGAAACCATGATAAACCCTCTATACGTCTACGGCGAATACAGGAAGCTTGTAAGGGGAATCCCCCAGACCAAAATGAAGGGACACGAGACCGTAGAGGACCTTATAGCGAGGCCTCTGCTGAAGGTCACGAAAGGGTCCTCGCACACGATGCACGCGGGCGGAAGGGAGGACAGGAATGCAAGGTGCCTGGCGTGGAGACCGTTCGTTCTTGAGATCGGCCAGCCACTGAAAAGAAAAACGGACCTGAAGGCTGTCGAAAGGACGGTAAACAAGGGAAAGAGCGTCAAGGTAAGGCGGCTAAGGTACTCATCACGGAAGGAGATCGTGCAGATGAAAAAGAAAAAGATCGAGAAAGTCTACAGGCTGGTCGCTAATTTTGAAAAGCCGGTCAGGGACATCCAGAGGGTTGCAAAAATAGTGGGGATTGTGAATCAGAGGATCCCTGCAAGGCTTTTGAAGAACAAGCCCGACAAAACAAGGCGCAAAAAGGTTAAAAGTATTAAATGGAAAAAGATAAGTACTAAAACATACGAATTTGAAATAAGAACTGAATCAGGCCTGTACATAAAGGAACTTGTCTCGGGGGACAACGGGAGAACGAAGCCATCGATCTCCGGAATCCTCGGGAATGCAGGCGAGATAAAGCAGTTCGATGTCGTTAAGATACTGATGTGACAGCATGGTTAAAAAGAGCAGGGGAATCAGAAGAGGAACCAGAAGGAAGCTGAAGAGGGGAGTGAGAGAGAAGTTCAAGGTAGCTCCTTATCTCCAGAAGTTCGAACTGAATGACAGGGTGGTTGTAAAAGCGAATCCTTCCTCCCAGAGAGGATTCCCCGATCCAATATTCGAGGGGAAGACTGGAAGGATAAGGGAGAGAAGAGGGAAATCTTACGTGGTAGAGCTCAGGATAGGAAAAAAAATCAAGAATGTAATAGCAAGACCGGAGCATTTAGTCCCGGAATCTAAATAAATTAAGAAGGTGGTTTTATGGAGGTCAGCGACGAGAAAGCTGCTAACTGGATCGAGGTGAAAAAAATACTCATGAAAAAGGAGAAGGAGAAGGAACTTGGATACGAGCAGAAGAACGCGTTGGAACATCTAAGAAAGTTCTGCAAGTTGACGGAGTCAAAGGCAGGGAAAATTCTGGAGGAACTGAGAAAGATCGAAAAGCTTAAAGACAAGCATATGGTGAACATATTGAACTTCTTACCGGAAAATTTGGATGAACTGAGAATACTGTTTGCAAATGAGAGAGTGGTTTTAGCGGACGACGAGAAAAAGAAGATTCTGAAGATAGTGAAAGATAACAGATAGTAACTTATAAATCTGAATTCTATCTTATAATAAAGGCTGATAGCATGCAGAAGGATTTGAAAAAGGACGAATGGGCAATAGTTTTGGACTACCTACCCCACGGTTACTACGGAATGCGCATATCACAACCTGTTGCGCAGGTACTGGGAGAGGAATATTTCTCATTACTTGAGGTTATAGTCAGGGATGATGTACATCTGAAGGTAGGTTCCAGGGTATACATAGGAGACGGAAAAAGAGAAGCGGTGAAGTTCATAAAGAGGAGGATAGATTTCAAGGACCTTACCGGGGCATCCAAGGACGAAGTAAAGGACATAGTTGAAAAACTTGTTAAAACAAAACCGAAAAAATTCCTTGAGTTCTTCAACAGGGCCGGCCCCATAACCACGCGTCTGCACCAGCTTGAACTGCTCCCTGGAATAGGAAAAAAGCATTTGTGGGCCATAATAGCCGCGAAAAAGGAAAAGGCATTCGACAGCTTCGATGACCTTAAGAAGCGAGTTTCAATGCTTCCCGATCCGGAGAAGATGATCATAAAGAGGATTCTCGAGGAACTGGAGGACAAGGACAAATACAGGCTTTTCGTTCCAAGATTCGAGAAGTCGCAAAAGTAATTCGAAAATTTTCTATTTCCCAACCATTTCCAAAACCCTTTTCGGATCCTTGTAGTAGTCTGATATAACCCTTCCAACTTTGTTTATGTCCCTGATCTTGTTCTTAACGAGCCACAGCAGAATCTTCTTCTTCCCCTCCAGGTTCTCCCTTATTTCATCATCGCTCATAGCAGAGTACAGCTTTATGTCCTTCAGCAGCCTGTGGGGTTTCCCCCATTCTATTACCTGATCCTTCGAGGGAACCCATTTGAATATCGTATTCAGCTCGATTTTCATCTCCTCCAGACCCCCGCTCGGGATAAGTTCCGTAACTTCCAGAAGCCTTCGAATCCCTTTCCTCCTGTCCCTGTGCATGACCGCGATGAGCTGAAGCGAGGTGAGGAGGGAGACGGGTATGTTTATCGGGGGGTTGACAAGACGCTTAAAGGTTTCTTCCGAGGTGTTTGCATGCAGGGTTGAGTACACGGAATGCCCCGTGTTTATCGCTTCAAACAGGACCTCCGCTTCTTTCGAACGCCTTATCTCCCCGACTATCATCCTGTCGGGCCTCATACGAAGTGCGTTGATCATCAGCTCGAGCATTGTAACCTCGCCCTTGCCCTCTATGTTGGCGGGTCTTGTAGTCATGGGAACCCAGTGAAGGAATTCCGGCAGCTGGATTTCCCTGGTGTCCTCGATAGAGATGATCCTATGGCTCGGGGGGATGAACATGGTCAACACGTTCAGGAAGGATGTCTTGCCGGATGCCGTCCCTCCGGTGCATACGATGTTCATTTCATACTGTATGGCCAACCAAAGGAAGGCAGCCACCTCTGCCGACAACGTGTTCATCTCTATGAAATCGGTTATGGTCCACGCCCTCCTGGCGAACTTCCTTATGGTCAGCGTGTTGCCTTCCGAGGATATGGGGAACAGGGTTGCGTTTGCCCGGTCCCCGGTTGTCAGATACGCGTCCATCAACGGGTTCAAATTGGTTATCTGCGTCCCAACCTTTCTTCCTATCTGAGCTGCGTAGTTGTAGATCTTGGTCTCGTCGGCAACACTTATGTTAGTTTTCAGCCATCCGAACTCCCTGTGGTAAACCCATATCGGTTCCCTTGAAGTGTTTATAACGATTTCCTCAAGTCCCTGGTCCTTAAGCATGAACTCTATCGGGCCCAGACCGAGGGCTTCCTGGGCGAGTATGCCTATCAGAATCTTATTCTCCCTTTCCGAGAGGTGCGGAAGCTCCTTTTTCAGGAGATCGGAGGCGTTTTTCACGAACTTTCCCTTCATTTCGTTGGCCTCTTCGGGATTCAAAATCTCCTCTGTCTTGAAAGCGAGTTCAGCCACGATCCTCTCCCTTATGGAATCGAGTACGGCGTGCGTAGCTTTCTCTATCCGTGGGTAGCCTACCCTGTAGGTGGGGACGTATTCGTTGGTGTCCTTGAATATGTCAATGTTCGCAGAAACCCCTTCCGAATCGACCTTGTAGTTTCTTAATTTCTCCTTTGTCTCATCCTTTGCCATGCTTTTTCCTCCCCTTAGCCTTCTTTTTCGATCCCCTTCTTTCACCAGTCACAACGAGAACGAGCGCTATAATTATTATTAACGCGAGGAATAAATAAATTTGATTTTGAGCAAAAAAGCCCAAAACATCCGTGCCCAAAACACCGGTTAAAACATTACTCATGTCAGGAACCTCTAGATTAAGCAGGCCCGTGTACCAAAAAATGAAAAGCATGAAAACCAATATTATGACCAGGTTGACAAATAGCGCTTTCTTGTTTTTGATCTTGACCTTTCTGCGCTTCGCCTTGGGCTTGAATTTCTTGAGTATGATAACAGGGTCCCCGAAGGGAGGATAGTGCAACGTCGCAAGATCATGCTCTTCCAGAATCCTTCCCCATTCCTCTATCCGCTCCCTTTTAACCTTGAACTTTTCCGCGGCCGACTTTACCTTTACCAAACCGTTCTTTTTCACCAGTTCGTACAGTTCATCTATTTCCGTTTCCAGATAGGTTTCATCCTCCTTAATTAAATCCTCCATGCTAACCCTCGAACAATTCATTCAGGTTATACCTGCTGGCAATGTTCTGGTTTATCTTGAACCAATCCGGCAAACCCCTTACCCGGTAACCAATATAATCTTGTTGTGAGAAGTATAAATAATCCAGTGAAACCTGGTTTTCCTTTATGGGAATGCTCACGCTTTCAAGTTCCGGCGCGTTTATCAAAGACTCCAGGCCATTCTCTGAGCTCTCCAGGCTGCCCTCCAGTCTTTCCAGATAGCCCGGTCCTTCGCCCTGGAAATAGTATCCATTTTCAAGCTCAAGCGCTATGGGCAGGTGCCAGACCGATCCCGTCTCGTTGTCAATATAGATTTTATTATAACCGGTTTCGGTTATTGCTGCATTTATCAGATCAACCGAACTATCATTTCCGGTCACGTAGCAATCCGTATAATTTCCCAGGTCAGCGGATTCTTCCACAATTATTCCCATGTAGCACCCGAAATTCACGCCCGTTGTGTTATAGGCGACAAGGATTTTCGAGGTGTCGCATTCGGATTTTTCAAATGTGATGTTCCCTGAGCATGAACCTTTCGAATTCAGAGAACCGAGAACTGTTTTTTTCGCGCGGTAGCTGAAAGGGGAAAACCTTATAACCCTTGTCAGCACACCGTTTGTTTCCAGAGGGAAGACGGGGTCTTCCATGTATTCCACCGAGACAGGGGTTTCGTAGTTTATGTCCCCCCTTTCCATGCTTGCCACGTTCAACACATCCGCAACGCTTATGTTAAATTTGGCTGATGCCCTGATGTTGCGGTAATCGTACGGGCCTAAATCTAGGTCTGAATAGACCAAATTTACATGGTAGTTGGTCGGGATCTTGGAAATCCTGTCGGTCCAGTTGCCCAGGGTATTGTTGAACATGAGTATGGTTCCCTCTCCGTACAAAGTCCCGTTCTCCATTAGTTCCTTCAACCTCATAGCAGAATCGTCTAGAGGGCTCCCGTTCAAGGTAACCTTGTCACCGGCCGCTATAAGGGATCTCTTGCATGATGTTACCAGCGCCTTACCGAAGTCATTTTCAAGGCTGTTTTCCAGTTGGTGCACCTGATCGGAAACTATCCTCTCGTATATATCGGGGCCCCTTGTCTGGGAAAGCATGTAGGAGGAAAGGAAGAGTATTATGGGTATGGCTACCAATATCGCTGTTAAAGAATAAAATTGGGCCCTCATATAAAATAATATGTCAGGGGATTTAATTAAATTCAAAAACTTAAATTAAAATCAGGAATCCAATTTCTTATTATGAAATATGCGAAACTGGTCGATCTGTATGAATACCTCGAAAATACGCCTTCGAGGCTGAGCAAGACAGAGGGAATAGCGGAGTTCCTGAGGAAGTCAGAAAAAGACGTATTGGGAAAGATCGTGCTTCTAATCCAGGGAAGAATCTTCCCCTCCTATTCCGAAATGGAGATAGGGGTTGCGGACAAATTGATGGTCAAGGTGATATCCTCATCCACTGGTTTTTCCGACAGCGAGGTGATCAGGACATTCAAGGAGACGGGCGACCTCGGCCTTGCTGTCGAAAGGCTCATGGGCAAGAAAAAACAGAAAACCCTGATTTCTAAAGAACTGGAAATCGAAAAGGTGTTCGAGAACCTGCAGAAACTGGCCAGCGTCGAAGGCAGTGGATCGCAGGATGTCAAGATGTCGCTCATAAGGGAGCTGATCTCCAACGCGAATCCAAAAGAAGCGAAATACATCGTAAGAACGGTTCTGGAGCAGTTAAGGATCGGCGTTGCTGAGGGGGTACTGCGCGATTCAATCGCAAAGGCCTTCTTCCCGGGCAGCAGCAAGGAGGAAAACAAAGAAATAGTGAAGGCAATAGAATGGGCATGGTTTGTAAGGCCCGATTATTCAGAGATAGTGAGAATAGCAAAGGAGAGCGGACTGAAGGGATTGAGAAAGGTGTCAATAGAAATCGGCAAACCCTACCACGTCCTACTCGCTGATAAAGCGAAAGATCTGAAGGAGGCGATAGAAAAGTTCGAGAGACCATCGCTTGAGTTCAAATATGACGGGGCAAGGGTCTGCATACATAAGAGAGGCGATAAATTCTGGTTTTTCACCAGAAGGCTGGAAAACGTTACAAAACAGTTTCCAGACCTTTTGAAACTTGCAAAAAGGGGTGTTAAAGCCGGGGAATGCATAATAGAGGGGGAAATGCTGGGGGTGGACGGTGAGACAGGCAACCCCCTCCCTTTCCAGATGCTGTCGCAGAGAATCAAGAGGAAGTACGACATAGAGAAGATGAGTAAGGAAATCCCGGTCCAGGTTAATCTTTTCGACGTGGTTTTTTACAACAATGAGGATTTGTTTTCCGAGCCCCTGGAGAAGAGAAGAAGGATGCTCGAAAAGATAATAAAACCAGTCCCCGGAAAATTCCAGCTGGCGGAAAGGCTGATAACCAAGGACCTGGCAGAGGCTGAAAAATTCTATAAACGGGCGCTGAAAGCCAGGCAGGAAGGAGTGATAGTGAAGAACCTTGATGCACAATACCAGCCCGGCAGAAGGGTTGGATACTGGCTGAAGGTCAAACCCATAATGGAAACCCTTGATCTCGTTATAACAGGCGCTGAGTGGGGAACTGGAAAACGAGTCAAATGGATGGGTTCTTTCACAATGTCCTGCAGAAAGGGGGATAAATTTCTCGAGTGCGGGATGATGGGAACAGGGATAAAGGAGAAGGGGGAAGGCGTTACCTTCAGGGAACTGACCAAACAACTGAAAAGATATATAGAGGAAGAAACCGGAAAATCAGTAAAGATAAAACCTAAAATAGTAGTGGAGGTCGCTTATGAGGAGATCCAGAAATCCCCGAACTACTCGTCTGGCTATGCCCTGCGTTTTCCCAGGCTGATAAAAATACGTGTTGACAAATCACCTAAAGACGCTGATGAAGTCGGGCGGATAGAGAAACTCTACCGCCAGCAGAGGGGCAGGAAAACGTAATCAGGGAACAATCATATTTTAAATATATTCACTAACAAGTGGTAAACATATATAAAGCTTTCGTTGCAATTAATTATCATAAACAAGTAACAATAATATTTATAAAGACAGAATCGCAATTAACTATCAATCAGGTGAAAAAATGGTAGCAACCACAAAAACAATGGATGCCTTGAGAAGCATTGGTTTGAATCTCTACGAGAGAAAGATCTTTGTAGCCCTGTTAGCGAGAGGCGTAGCGACTGCCGGCGAACTTTCACAGATAGCAAATGTCCCGAGATCCAGGTCTTACGACATTCTGGAATCCCTTGCGGACAAAGGATTCGTTATAGTTCAGACGGCAAAGCCCATAAGGTATGTCGCTCTTGCTCCCAAGGACGCCCTTGAAAGGACCAAGGAAAACCTGGAAAAGAAACACGAAGAGATTATAAACAGAATAGATGAGCTTAAGAAATCTCCGGTAACAACCGAGCTCGAGACGATATACAAAGAGGGACTTAACCTTGTTCAGCCCTTTGACATGACGGGCACATTGAAGGGGAGACACTCAATCAACCAGCATCTGAATTCGTTATTCAAAAAGGCAAACAAAGAGATAAAAATAGTAACGACAGGAGACGGTCTTAACGAACTTTACTCAAACCACTACAACTCCCTGAAAAGGATCGTGAAGAGGGGAGTCAAGCTGAAGATACTCGCCCCTGTCAGCGAAACCACACCCGTGAAAGCCTTCTCAGAGATAGCAGAGATGAAGAACATAAAGAAACCTTTGAACAGGGTCTTCACAGTGGACGAGAAACATTTCGTGTTCGCTTTGACTGACGACAAGAAGGTCCATCACACACAGGATGTTGCCTTCTGGGCGCATTCAACACATGCCATAAAGAGCTTCGTTGAGCCTTTCTTTGACCAAGCATGGTCGGAGCAGTAAAAAAGACCTTTCCTTTTTATCATAGTCGTTAATAGAAACCTACCTCAGTTCCTCTTTCTTGAACTCCTTTGTTTTACCTTTCCTGGTCGCGCTCGAGGATAGCAGGCCCCATTCCTCTTCAGGGGTCTCAAGCAGGTCCTTTAATGGCTCGAATCTGTGGTCCTTCATTATCGCTTCCTGCCTGTAATAATCCCCCGCGGTCATCCTCACGCCGAAGAATTCGGGCGGAAGTTTATCCGGATGGGTGTCAATCTCCAGGAATTTCGCCTGAAGTTTAAGCGCATCCACCGCCTGCCTGAAGGGATCGTCCCCCCCTCCCCTCTCAAAAAGCAGGTAGACATCGCGATCTTGCTTGCCCATGCCCGTTTCCCTGAGGAAATACATGAGCTTGTAGAGAACCAAATCGCCGTACTCTATCGGGTAATGCGCATGCAGCGGGTTCGGGGTGTTCGAATGGACGGAAAGGATGTATTTTCCCATGTCAGGCGTAAGCTTTCTGAGCTCTTTGACCATTATGGAGGGATCGATCCCGTGCCCGGCAACGTGTTCCCAGTCCATGGTCATAAAGATTCTGTCGGTTTTCA
>Ga0180437_10005997_pt1 | contig 16428 bp, 10 predicted proteins | sample SS_ome_4_FD_132410 | JGI IMG/M metagenome (GOLD analysis project Ga0180437, IMG submission 132410) | Hypersaline lake sediment archaeal communities from the Salton Sea, California, USA - SS_3_D_1 metaG | ecosystem: Environmental > Aquatic > Non-marine Saline and Alkaline > Hypersaline >...
ATAATTCTCTCCTTAATTATCATTCCAGTTGGTTTGGAATTAGTCCCTGCTGAAGCCACAGCGGCCGTAACTGGATCTACGATATCCATATATGCTCTACCGATCTCAATAGTAAGTCGCTCGCTGTAAATAACAACTTTTTGAGATTTAAAGACTTTAGGGACATTAAAAAGAATCTCAGTGGGGTTTAAGGAATATAATCCACCAACTGTTGGTGTAACCTTGAAGTCAATGGCTCTATATGTACCAGGACGAATTCTCTCTATTTGCTTCCCATTACCTTTTCCCTCTTCAAATTCAGACGGGAAATCTGTTTTGACCTTAATATTAGTAACTTCGAAATCGGATTTATTTCGGATATCTACCGAAATAAGCCCTTCATGGTCAATATATAACGCCTTAGCTTCTCTTTCTATCTCAATGTTAGGTAGAACGAATACTGGAGTGAGATTGACATCTGTAGATGTTAGTTGAAAATTCCCTGCAGTTATTGTTGCTTGGGCACGTATCGAAAATACACCAACTTCAGCTGCTGGCAGTTCTAATTCTATTTCTTTACTTTCATCTTTCTTTAATGAAACTGAAATGTCTTCATTCAAAACAGGGAAGTGTAATTTCAACTCAGTTGGTAATTTTGCTGTTATAGTCAAAACAAGTGGGATCTTATTTCCAACTCTGACAGCTTCAACAGTTTCGACATGTATACTCGGCAATACCCTAAGGATAGGGATTCCCATCCTATTACATACTGGGCAACCTGTGCTTACTAGACTTCTGTTACATAAAACGGGATGAGTGCCAACTTGAATCATTTGTTTTTTGTTCAACTGACTAAACACGTCAGCCATGCTATCTTCAATGATTTTTGGTTTTGATTTTGAAGATTCCCATCCGCACGCCACGCAAATGACTTTGTAATCAGGAGAGCTTGAGTCAAAGACGCCTCCTTTTTGAAATTGCGTAAGAACCAGTTGCTTACCACATTGGGGACACATCGAATTCAATACAGTTTGACATTTAGCACCAGCAGGTGCATTTTGAAATCCTACCCCACAAGATGGACAGAATGAAATTTTTTTAGATGCACATTGCTTGCAAAACACGCCGTGTTCAGGACAGTAAAAGTTAGCGAATTTTCCGCAGTGTACGCAAATATAATTTGCCAATTTCTCCTTGGCTTTACCTTCTTCAATAAGTTTCGTTGATGTCAGTTTTATTGGAGTTTTTCGGAAGCGTGGAACAAGTGGAGAACCACAATAAGTACAAAATCTCAGACCTTCTCTTAGTGTTCTTCTGCAACTAGGACATGCCGGCAATATTTTTGTCCTCCAGTTTTTTACCTCTGGTTTTTTTTAGTTTTAGTACCACCATCTTGGTACTAATATTGTTACCGACCTCGTGGTATTTAAAAATTTTGAGAAAATTCTCCGCACTTCGATTATAATTGTTTCAATCTCGCGAAAAACATGTCCTGGTGAATATTAGGAATGTTACATCTATTACAAAGGTTTTTATTTTACATCAATTGATTTGCGACAAATAATTTAATGTTGGATTGCTTAACTGCCGAAACTACACCGATTTATTGAAAGATGCGCATTCGTTCTTCAGAACTATCTAACCAATAGCTAGAAAAAGTCTTTTCCAAAATTTTAGATATTTATGTCGGACGTAACATTTCTATAGGAGTTATTCTACTCTTAAAATTAGAACTACTATAAAATCAAATATAAAAGAAATTTTGGAGATTTGACAAAAATGGGAGTTTCATCGTACTTTTCAGGAAGAAAAATAATTGTTTATATAATAACAGCGTTTGTCGCATGGTTTGCATGGCTGGATAATATTATTGACTACTTATATTTCCTTGGTCTCTACGCAGATACATGGCCCTACTACGATGTCTTCACTTTCCCCGACTTTGCCTATAATGTCACGCTTGCGCTCCCCCTCATTGTATTCGGAATGACGTTGTTGCCTGAAGCCGAAAAATGGAAAAATATCATGCGTACCTTGGGCGTCATTGTACTAATCACAGCAGGTTTAATGGTAGTTAGCACCCTTGAACTTGTCCTCTACAGACCTTTTATCACAGCAGTTGTATTAATCGTTATGGCAGGGGTATTTGCAATCCTTAACTCTCCACTTAAGGATAAAGTAATTGGCGGCTACGAAATGTGGCAATGGGCAATTGATTTCTTCGCGTGCGGGGTCATCTTTGTATTAATAGGTCTTCTGCTACCTCCGGCTGTATTTACTGGGTCACTTGAGTATCCAGTACTTATAGGACCTTATGTCTGGGCACTGGTTTTCGTTGTTGCAGGGCTAATTGCAATAATCCTTGGAACAATCATGCCTGTCGAAACAGGTCTTGTTGAAGGTTTAATTGTTGGTGTGTTCGGTGCGATCGGTACGCTAGTCGGTTTGTGGTTATTCTTTTGGGACACGGAAGTTATACCCCCCGATGGATGGTACATTCAAATCTTAGTTCTATTCATAGCTTTTGGCTTTGCTGGCGGGTTCTTCAACCAGTTTAACTTCACAAAATATATCATGAATTCGCTGCAAGATTTTATCAAAATGAAGTTAGTGTTAGCTCTTTGGATCGTGGCGTTGCTTGGATCGCTAGCTCTATGGTTTATTGTACCCCTATGGTTCCCAGGTGGTATTCCTATCGTCCTTCGACAAGTTTTGATCTTTCTTGTTCCGTCGCTCATTGTTACGCCTATCGCTTTTCGTAGTGCTCACTTTTGGCAAGGACTTCTCATCGGTATTACCACGAGTCTTTCATACTTCAGTGCGATCATTCAAGGCGACCCATCTCTTGAGATTTTAGGACTTATCGGCTTTCCATTTGTTCCGTTAATTCGCTATTCACCTCCAGAGATATCCATCTATGTGGTCAATGGTTTGCTACTCGCGTTAGCGGCCCTATGGGGTGGTCTATGGGGGTCAGTTGGAAACTACTTTACAATGGCATATACAGAGATTCCTAAGGAAGGAGATATCGCGAAGAGATTCAGAACAGCATATCTATTTCGTGACCTATGGTCAAACTACTTTATCCACGGGAAAAATGTTGAACCTGAATTTAAGAAAACTGAGCAATTCAAGTTAGATTTAGATCAAATTATAGACATTGATCTAAAACAGACAGACTTACCTACATTCGGTGAATACATTTCTTTTCGCTACATGGACAGAAGTAAGCACTGGGAGACGGTTCCGATGCCTTTGAAAACGATTGGTGTCCAACCGATTGAGGGCTCAGACAAAGCACGAGTAGAATACAATAATAAGCACATTGGAGACTTCTATGATCCAAAGGTGCTAGCTGACAAATACTCCCCGGTATGGAGTCCAATGAATCTGGTATTTCAGCGTACGTTAGTTACCGCGATGCGTCCAATCATCTATATGCTGTTGATCGTCACATTGATACTTGTAGGCTATAGTATCTACGTTAATTTCACAGTAATTGGCGGTGGAATCGAATTTCTCGGACTTGCAGTAGCCCAGATAGTTGTTCTCGTCTTCTTATTCTTCTTTATGTTCCAGTGGTATGGCTTATTCGAACAAACTGTAAACGAGCGACCAGAAGCATCATCTAGTTTCTTAATCGTTGCTTTAATCATTGTAGTAATCATGCTGTACATAACCTACACAGTTAACAGCCTAGGGACGTTCATTGTCACAGGAGCTGACGAAGATCTCATCAGATTCGAAACTAACGGCCTGTATATAATGCTTCTTTTAAACTTCATTTTAGGTATAGGATCTGTTCAAGTGCTCGGCTCAGAAAACATGAACCTCTATTGGTATGATAAAAGACCCGAAACTTTTCCAATGCAATCTCAGGAAGACGCTCCTGTCTGGCTGAAAGGGAATCAGTACTGGGTGTTCAGAAATCTCTTCTGGTGGCCTTTCGAAATCACTGTGGGCAGTAAAGGGCTGGAACACGAAGATTGGGAACGGATAGAACTGTGGGTGAATGCAAATACAGGAAAACCGGAGTGGATTATCTCAGATTATCATTGGCGTGAGCTTTGGTATAGGGTACCAGAATTAGACGAAGAAATAATGATTAAGGTCACGTTCGCTACGAATTTTCACACACCAATACCTTCGGTTCTCCGAAAGGTTACATACGACAAATTTGTCGCACAATTCGAGGGTGCGGGTGCAGCGAGTGCCGTAATTAAATATGCAATTGGTGCAGCGAAATCAGGAATTGGTCGAGCGTTTGACTCAATCGGCTCTTCTTTAGGATTCAGAACTAAGGGCGAAAAAGAACGAGAGGCAAGAACCACTGATGGAATGAAAGCTCGTACGAAAGTGCTTGGAGACTATTTTGTCGATGTAGGAGGCCCTGCAAAGGGAATATGTGGAAAGCAAATGGCAGCTACAGACTTTAACTTCTTTAGGTATCCCTATGGATGCGCAAGTACTAAGGATGTCGGAACTGGTGGCGCAATTGATATTAAATACTATTATCGTGAAAAAGATTTTGTTCCACCGATCAAGGAACCTGGCACAGGATTCAATTTAAAAGCTGAGAAGAAAGATGGTCTTGGCTACAAAATTTCAGTAGACGAAACAGCCCAACAATTGTGCATGGATTGTGGTGAACCGTATAATGTCATGGAAACTACTATTTGTCCGGCTTGCGGAGCAAATAACGAAGCAGCGTATCGAATGCCAATCGAGTAAAAACTTTTTTTGTCTACTCTTTTTTTTATTTTAAAAAACAAGATGAAGGTTAAGAGATGACTCAATTACCTTGGATTATTGCTCACCGAGGAGCGTCGGGCCATTATCCAGAAAATACTCTTCATTCGTTCTTAGGAGCAGTTGAATTAGGTGCTACTTGTGTTGAGATGGATATTCAACCAACAGCGGATAAAAAATTGGTCCTATTCCATGACAAGACAATGGAACGTATTGTTGGTGTTCCAAAAAAGATCACGGACTTATCATGGCAAGAAGTCATGCAATACGATGTCGGACGTTGGAAGGCCCCCATATGGGAAGGAACAAAGATTCCGCTTCTTAGGGACATCTTGGAAAAACTTCCACGATCAATGAAATTGAATTTAGAGCTCAAATATTATTCCCCTAAAGATGATTGGTTTGAAAGATCAGTTCTTGAAGTTGCCTTGGAATTTGATCTTCCCAGTAGAGGCTATCTAGCTATTAAACATATTGAAACCGTTTCCTATTTGAAGGAACGGGCTCCTGACTGTCCATTGGGATTATTACAGAAAAAAAGAACCCCAAAAGAAACATTCGATCTTTGTTGTAAGTGGGATCTTCCATTTGTTCAAATTAGGAAAACAGCGTTAACTAGTGAATGGATTGATCGATTTCATGAGCAGGGCATCAGAGTTAATTTCTTTTACTCGGATGATCCAATCGAAATGAAACATCTTTTGAACGATCTTAAAATTGACGGAATTTTGACAAATTATCCCGACAGGGCAGTGCAAGTGTTCCAAGAACTTGGCTTGCCCCTGACAAAATACAAAGATTTCTCTTAGTGTTATACTTCTTTATAATCCCCTTCTGATTAATTCATCATTTTAAGTTTTATAATCATAAGCTCAATTATTCACTAATTAGAAAATCTAAAGATCTTTAAGATGAATATGAATATAATTAAATTATGGAAAAAATACTTGCCTGCATTGATGGGGAGCACTACTTGCCTGTCACGAAAGCAGCGATAGAAAAGTTAAATAATTTGCCAGATCAAGAAGTTGTTGCTGCGTTATTTCTAGGCGGCACCGAAAAAATTGGAGATCTTAATGAAATTGAGCAATATCTGAACTTACCCATTTATTTTCTTGACAAAAAGAGTAATTTCGAGGCCGTTTTACACAAAATAATAAAGCAGCGCAAGATCAATTCTGTCTTCGATCTTAGTGGTGAACCCATAGTGACTTCTCTAGATCGAATGGATTTTGCGTGCGCCGCTTTATATGAAGGATGTAGTTATAAAGGCGCAGACTTTCAATTCATCCCCATTGACTTTATAGAGGCTAGAAAACCTGTAATAAGTGTTATTGGTACAGGAAAACGAGTTGGGAAAACAGCTGTTGCAGGTTACATCGCACGTGTTATCAAAGAAACGAAATGGACACCTTGCATACTTACTATGGGCAGAGGAGGTCCAGAAACTCCTGAATTGATCCGAGGCGACCAATTAATTGTCAACGCGGAGTCTCTTCTTAAAGTTGCGCGACAGGGCAAACACGCAGCCAGTGATTATTGGGAAGATGCTCTAACTAGTAGAGTTATAACGATAGGTTGCAGAAGATGTGCAGGAGGGTTAGCAGGGGCACCCTTCCTGGATAATGTAGAAGAAGGAATCAGAACCGCTGAAAAATTAACTATCGATTTAATCATTGCCGAAGGTAGCGGACCAAGTATTCCTCCAGTGATGGCGCAGTCCTTTATTATTGTAATTGGTGCACAACAACCTCTTTCTAACGTTAAAGATGTTTTGAATCCCTATAGGATAAAACTTTCCGAACTTGCGATTATAACAAATTGCGAAACTCCCCTTGCGACTGATGATAAGATTCAAGAAATCTGCACCACTATAAAAGAGATAAATCCAAAGATTAAGATATGTTGTACAACTTTTCGTCCTAAAGTTTTAGGTGATATACAGAATAAAACTGTGTTTTATGCAACAACAATGCATATTGAAATGATGAAAATTGTAGTTAACTATTTAGAGCAAAATTACAATTGTAAGATATTAGGAACAAGTGTGCATCTCTCAGATCGCGCTAAATTGAAGGAAGATCTTAAGAAATTAACTCAAGCGGATGTTCTTGTGACTGAATTAAAGGCTTCAGCTGTTGATGTAGCGACTAAGACTGCGTTCCAGATGAGAAAGCCAACTATCTATTGTGATAATGAACTCCAGATAGTGGAGTATGCTGACGGAGAAATAAATTCAATTCAAGAGCTTGATTCGTATCTTATTGAGATCACGAACCGGATTGTAAAAGGAGGGTCAACTACCCCACCCTGAAGGGTAGGGGGCTTCCAGAGACAAGAGAGGTGAAGTAATGGGTGCAAAGCACATAATGATCAAAACAGAGAATTATGATTATCCCTACAGTAGGGGTTTGTTAGCAACACGCATGATGGTAACGGGTCTCGACTTAGTTGATGCATACAAAACCGCTGAAGCAATAGCTTTAGAACTGGAACTGCAGGATATCTGGGAACTTACAGAAGTCGAACTTAATGATCTCGTCAGTGATATTCTCGAAAAAGAGGGCAAAATACTTTATGCTGCTCGATTTCGTAATTTTCTCAAATTTAAGAGTAGGTATGAACCTCTGATCATTATGATTGGTGGTGCTACTGGAATTGGCAAGTCTACTATTGCATTGAATTTAGCATCACGACTAGCTATTAGCCATATAGTTGGAACTGATACTATTCGAGAAGTCATGCGAAAAGTATTATCTTCAGAATTGATCCCTTCATTACATTCGTCCTCATATGCTGCTCACAAATCCATGAAAGAATATGTAAGTCCAATTTACAATAAAACCATCATTGGTTTTGAGGAACAAGCGCGACTCGTTGTTTCAGGAATTGAGTCTGTGATTGCTCGTGCATTAACAGAAGGTATAAGTATTATTGTTGATGGAGTCCACATCTTGCCTTCTATAATGGATCCAAAACTGCTCAAATCACCAAATATTATACCAGTGTTTCTTCATCTTTCAAACGAGGAGGATCATATGAGGAGATTCCAAGAGCGTGCGAAAACGAAGGTAATGAGAAAACCACTTGAGGATTATTTAGAAAATTTTGATGGCATCCGAATAATACAGGACCATCTTTTAGAGCAGGCAAGATTACATGGTATCCCGTTTATCGAAAACATGCTAATCGAAACTACCATTAGAAAGATTTTGGATATAGTTTTTGAACGCATTGAAATGCTTATAACAACACCATTCAGAACCTGAAGAACACCTCAAACGCAAAGAGGGAACAACTTTGGCACGATTTGTCATTATGTCTGACTCCCACATCACAGAAGGTCAAGAGTTTAATAAAGATATTTTCAAAATGGGGCTAGACTTAATCTGTTCTATTAAAGCCGATTTTTATTTTCATTTAGGAGATATAGTCGAATCAGGAACACTTGCAGACTATAAATTAGCTGAAGAACTCCTCCTACCGATAAAAAACAGACTTATTTTCATTCCTGGAAATCATGATGCCAGAAATGTAGGAGATCGCTTATACGGGGAATTTTATGGAGACAGGGAATTTGAGATGGAAACAAAAATCGATGGGACAAAGTTTTATATCACTGGACTAGACAGTTCAATTCCGGATCAGAATAGTGGACGCGTTGGACGTCGATCTCGGCATACTCTTTCTAAAAGACTGGATCAACTAGATGACGATTTAATCAAAGTAGTTGTGTTTCATCATCATTTACTCCCAATTCCCAATACTGGAAGGGAGCGTTCTACTATCGATGATGCAGGAGATATGTTAAAAGTTTTGCTGGATTACGATGTGGATATAGTGATAAATGGTCATCGCCACATTTCTAACGTTTATAAGATAACTGACGGTAGCCATGAACTGATTGTAATCAACAATGGAACCTTTTCTGCTAATAAAACACGATATCGTGAACTTCATTCCTTCTCGATTATAAACGTCATTCCTGAGGAAGTAACAACAAGCAGAATTCAAATCTACACGAATAAAGAAAAGAAAGTTACCAAAAAGTATCGTCATCATCCCGCTTTGCGTTTTGGCGGCGAGAAACTGTGTCGGATAGTTCATATCTCTGACACTCATTTTACCCAAGGACGCGAATTTCAAGAAGCAAATTATGATAAAGCTGTAGAATTAATCAATAAGTCTGGGGCGGACGTTATAGTCCATACTGGAGATGTAACGAATGAAGCCTACCGAATGAGCTATAAGATAGCAGCGGATAAATTAAGTAAAATTCAGTTACCGAAAGTGATTGTACCCGGACATCGAGATTGCTACGCCATTGGGTGGGAACTTTTCCCAGAGATGATAGGTCCTATGGATCCAGTATGGGAGTCACCGAACCTTAAAATCATCGGGATAAATACCAGTTTACTTGAGGAAGAGGTCGGTTCTGTTGGAAGATTCGAACTGCAAAAAGTTCTAGATGAAATTCATGCCACAAAAGAACAAAAAATTGTAGTGGTAGCGATGCATCATCATCTCGTTCCAGTTCCTAATACCAAACACGTTGCATCCCTAACTGATGCAGGAGAGGTATTATCTGCTCTTGGAAAAAGCGGAGTGGATTTAGTGCTAACAGGTCATAAACACATAACGTGGAGCGTACAAGTTGAGGACGCCATTATTAGCAACTGTGGCAGTTTATCAAGTGCTAAAGTGCTCTCGCTTGCGGGGAATGTCTTTAATATCATCAATGTATACGAGAACGGATATGTTCAAATTGATGAAGTGTCCCTTGACGAAGATATGCGAAGAACCACAGGACGTTTTATGATACCAGTCCTAAAATAAACTGAACTTTTAGCTCATAACTTGAATTCATGCTGGGGGAAGTGCTTCCGTTAGGTAGGGTAGTTCACTATAATGCGTTCCACTCTTTTTTAATGAATAATTATGCAAAAAATCACCCAACGTGTTGGGGATAGTTCACGCAGATAACTTGCTTTCAAAAAAGTCGGCAACACTGATTTTTGGTGTTTCGTAATCAGATAATTCTGCACCTATAGTTTCAACAGCTACCGCACTAATATCCCATATATTCAACAAATCATTGTGCAAATATTTTTGGAGTATTTCTTTAATCCCATGTGGCTTTATGAGTTTGTGTCCATCAAAATATGCGAAAAAGGTATATACTCGGGTGCACCCTGGCGTAATTCCTCCATGATTTGCTTTTCTATAGGCGATATCATAGCCGTACCCTTCGTTAGCAGTTCCGATTACATGTCCAAATTTATCTCGATTATAACCAACGTCCTTGCCAAAGATGTTCTCTATTTCTTCATATTCCGGAGTGAAATGAACCCAGCGATTAGCCGGCATCCTTTTCAGCCGATCAACAAGTTCATGAATCTGTTTACTTCGTGAATGTATTAGGTCTTCGGTGAACCATATTCTAAATCCTCTTCGCCCGTCTGTTGCAATTGCATAATCGTTTTCAGAGAATCCCTTCTTGCCGGCAAGTTCGTGGATAGTTGCAGTAATTGGGAAGATTTCGGGTGTATCAGAGTTACCATGGTCAGTAGTCAAGATAAACAGAGTGTTGTCTCCCATCGAGAACAATAACTTACGTACCATTTCAACTGCATTGCGTAACACTTCTGCAGCTGTTAATGATTTTGTCCCATCAGTATGGATTGCCTTGTCTGGGCCACCGATTGTCCCAGTGATAACGCTTGGATTATATACGTTAATCAATTCTGCAACCTTTTTAGTGAGTACATCATCCATTTCACCGAATTTATCTACCCCTACATGTTCGCCTCCGAAGATACGCTCCCTGATTTTCTTGCGTCTTTCATTTAGTTCGTCAAATGGCTCTCTCTTCCCATTGTGATAGATTCCAGAAGGAATTGCAATCTGGTGGAATGGTGAATTAGATGTAGACAAAGACCCGTTTTCCTTAGTCATTCGCATGTATAACTGAAGGGTACGTTGACCTCCCTCATCGCCAGGATCTACGGTTTCTTTTGAAATCCCTCCTTCTGAAATTCCGCATCCCTTATTTCCGAATCCGAGCAAAGTGTGGCCTGCGTCCTTTAAATCATCAAAAACTGATCTATATTTCTTAAAAATGTCTAAAGGAGGGTTAATCACCTTCATTTGTTCGATATCGACAAATCTGTTGCCTACTAAATTCGTTTCAAACGGTGACAACCTATAACTAAAGGCAACGTGACCTGGTCTTGAAACTGAAAAAATATCTACAAGTGTGGGGACTTTAAACGCATTATCATCAATATAGTTAATAAACCCCCTATTAAGAGAACTAATTGCGGTTTCCCAGCAGTTAGTAGCTAATCCATCAATGATTACGTAGCACAGTTTCATCGCATTCACCAATATAAAAACAGCCTTGCTAAGTATTTATCCCTTTTGTCGATTACATAGAGGAAGATTAAGGGATAATATTCTCTTATCCGCGTAAACTGTGAAATGGGGCTGGTGTTCGTCCTCCTCTTTTAATAAGGATATCTGATCGATAAGGTTTTGTATTAAGAACTGGAGCTTTCCCCATCAAACCACCAAACTCTATCATTTCGCCACCAAAACTTTTAGGTACTGGAATAATTCTTACCCCTGCAGGTTTGTCATTTGCGATAGCTATCGCTATTTGATCTGCAATTATTGCCGAAATTGTTTCCTTACTTGTATCACCTGGAATCAGAACCATATCAATCCCTAGCGCACATACAGAACTCATGGCATGAAGCGTTGTTATATCAATTGCACCTCTTTTAGCAGCTTCACACATCCCTGCGTCTTCCATAACAGGAATAAACACACCAGATAGTCCACCTACGTAACTAGAGGCCATCGCTCCACCTTTCTTTAAAGCATCAGCAAGAATAGCTAGAGCAGCAATGCTTCCGTGAGCACCACATTCTTCTAATCCCATCGCCTGAATGATCTCAGCAACTGAGCCACCATTTGGATCTGGAGCAAGAGAAATATCAACAGCCCCGAATTCAATTCCTAGTGCTTTAGCAATTTGTCTGCCAATTAATTCGCCCACTCTTGTCACCTTAAATGTTGCTGCTTTGATTTCGTCAGCTAATTTTCCAATATCAGCTTCTTCGCCGATCTCTTGTATTGCTGCTTTGAGGACACCTGGTCCACTTATACCAATAACTACTGTAGCATCAGGACCACCTGGACTTGCAAATGCTCCAGGCATAAAAGGAGTGTCTTCCATAGCGTTTGCAAAGACTGTAAACTTTGCGCAGCCAATTCCATTAGGTGTTTCCTGAGCAACTTTGAGAACAATTTCACCCATTTTAGCAATTGCATCAAAATTTATACCAGCATTAGTTGTTGCCACGTTTACAAAACCGCAAACCGTATCAGTTTTACTCATCACTTCTGGCAGAGACTCAATAAGTATAGTATCTGCCTTCGTGAAACCTCTGTGAACAAAAGTAGAATAGCCTCCTACATAATCAACACCAGATTCCTTTGCAATTCTATCTAATGAGGATGCTATCTTAAAGGCAACACTAATACCCTCATTTATTTCTAAATCTTCAACCATCGGTCCTAATAACTGTGCGATAGGTGTAATAGCTAACCTCTTATTAACGATAGGAACCCCAAACCGTTCTTCAATTTGAGTAATTTCATCAATGAAGCGTTTTATGAAAGGGGGCATATTCGTTTCCATAAGTGATATGGTAACATCAGGATCATCGCGAGCATATTTTTGGATGTTCATTGCTAAAGTGGTTGCACGTATGTTCAAGTTTTCAAGCCAAAACATACGAACGGTATCTAAAATTTCACTTGGAGATAAAAGTAATGGCATATCTTTATACACTTCCTAAACGCGATTCATAAAATTGAAAACCTCTTCGTGAAGAGTAAAAATATGAACTCCTAATTCTTCACCTTTTTCTTTTAGTCTTTCTTTCAGTGCTTTTAGCGGCACAGTAGAATTGGACATATCGCCTAGCAAGATCATGCTGAAAAGATTTCTGTTCTTATAGTGTAAAATTGTACTGCTCATATCCTCAATATTAACCTCACATTCTGCTAGTACTTGGGATACACCAGCCACGATACCCGTTCGGTCACCGCCAATAACGGTAATAACAACTTTGTCTATTTCTTCTGAAGTATCATTATTTAGAGTTGTACTCATATTTTCTTCCTCCTGTTCTTGTTCTTTTAGTTCCTTTGTGTTTAGCTATAAAAAGAAGTACTACTGGGTCCTTATGCTCTATTTCAAAAGCACCACAGCACGGGATGCTAAATGAATCGGTATTCACATGTTTCTTTGGTGCATACGAAAAATAGTCTCTCACTCCACAGTTTGCTATGGAGTTCCTGTCTTTATCTAAATTCCTTGGTAGGGCATCCCAACCTCTCCAAAAATGAATTGAGATGTGTGTACGAAATAAGCTATATAAATCTTGCTCTTTTATGAATTCTGGATTAACTCTGACTAAAAACGCTATAACAAGATTAATAGCATCTTAATCAAGTAATCTTTGCTCACCACTGAGTTTTTGTATTTCTGTTATATTTTGTGATGCTTCGAGACAACCGAGGTATTTTCCACTAGAGTCCCTTAACGCGTAATATTCTATCATAATTTTTTGTTTCTCAACATTTGGTTCAATCGTGAGATCGATCCAGAAACGCGCTTTGTCCCTTTTTCCTTCTTTCATTTCACTTAAAATTCTTTCTACTTTATCAAGACTCTTTTTTGGATGACAATCACGAACATTTCTTCCAACAACGCCTTTGGGTCTCTTAAAAATTCGAGTTTCGTATTTATTCCATGCCAAAACCTCATCGTTCTCATCAAGAACTGAAAATTCAATAGGTATTGTTTCAAGAAGGGCTTCTAATACCTTTTCAGGCAATTTTCCAATCATTTTTATCTAACCTCCGCAAGAAGACTCCATCCGCCCGCCAGGGTGGGGTAATTGACCAGTCCTTCCACATTTTGTAAATCAGGATATATGATTCGGTCATATATATATGAATTCTTTGATATTAATAATGGAGCAAAGATGAAAATCTGTTAACCATGTTTTGCTAACTGATGAAATCTGCTAATTGAAAGAGAAGATCCCTCGCATCACTTGGTTTCAATTTTTCGAGTTTTTCTTTGGCCTCACGGATATATGATGCGAAAATCCATTGAAGATACTGTTTTTTTTCTAAATTAGTATCTAAGAGGGTTAAGAGTTCCGTTGAACTTTTCTCCCAGTCTGAGATATCATCTCGAATTTGATATGCAATGCCTAGTAGTCTAGCATAGTCGGATAGCACCTGGATTTCATCCTCCGTTGCACCACTAATGATAGCGCCAATTTTTGCTGAAGCCTCAAAAAGTGCAGCGGTTTTTTTGGATATAATGTCAAAATACTCATCTTCTTTTAACATCTGTTTGTTTTTGTAAGCCCTCAATTCTTTGAGTTCTCCTTCACACAACCTAGAAGTCGCTAGTGCCAGTGTCCTTGTAACTCTTGGATTCGAATAGTGAGCAGTTATATCAAGAACCATCGAGAGAATGAAATCTGCACTCAAAAGAGCCATCTCATGTCCATATAAAGCATGAAATGCCGCATTTTCTCTTCTTAAAGAATCCCTGTCAATTATATCGTCATGTATAAGTGATTCTAAGTGGATAAGTTCCACTGCAACAGCCGCTGGAAATGGATCCACTCCTTGTCCATTCATACATTCAAACGAGAGAACCAACAAAATAGGTCGTAAACGCTTCCCTCCTTTTATCGCGTTTGTGAGACACTTGTAACATATGGAGTCCTTACGCTTATTTAACTCACCTAATATGGCATTATCAACTTTGATACGATAATCATTAATCCTTGCTGGAAGAATATCTGAAGTGACGTTTTCTACAAATTCATCCATTTATCTCACCATTGAGTTTAACCGAAATAATTATTTTAATAGATAAACTTAATGAGTTTTTGTGGGAACTACATTTAATTTTTCGTCCTCATTGGACGCGTGGATAAAGCAAGAGGGATCTTCAGCCAAATAATCTCCTGTAGTTGTCCAAGCCCGTCCTCTGCAGCCTCCACACAATTTCCTATACTGACAATCACTACAACGTCCTTTAAGACGTTTTTCACGTTCTCTTAGGTCCTTGAGAACTGGAGAAGTTGTCCAGATAGTCGAGAAGGGTGTCTGGCGCACGTTGCCACAACTTACCTCGACGAATGGACATGGCCAAACCGCACCGTTAGGCTTTATATAGACAAATCCGCGTCCTGCTGAACAACCGTGAAAAACTGTTTCGGCTAGCCGAAGAAAAGCGCCGTTAGTGATACCATTTTGTTTCAATAGAAAAGGCCAATATTGAGGCCCCGCTACGGGCTCCATAATGGCTTTGGTGGTACGTTGAGCCTTCGCCATAAAGCGAATCAATCTTTCATTAGCACTTAAATCTAAAGCCACTTCTTGAATACCCCGACCACGTCCTACAGGGACTAATTGGTACATTAAGAGGATTCCTGTCCCCAATTCGTCAACGAGAGTCATTAACTGCTTCATTTGGCCTATATTGTATTCCATTGCAGTGATATTGATATGCAAGAGGATGCCTGCCCTTCGTAGAGCACGCATTCCCTGTAACGCTGCTTCAAAGGCGCCTGGCGATCCACGTACGGTGTCGTGAGTTGTTGCATCGAATCCATCTAAACTCACAGCGGCAATTACTACGCCATAGCGGCGTAGGCGTTGCGCTACTTTGTCGTCAATAAGGGTGGCATTGGTTGCCATAGTATTGGTGAAACCTAAAGCTTGAGAATAGGCTAATAATTCGAAGAGATCATGGCGCACTAGTGGTTCGCCACCTGTGAATGCCATCATGCGAAACTCTCTTATATCTGCCAATTGATTCAAGAGACGCTTAGCCTCATTGGTAGTTAACTCATCGACTGCAGGCTTTCCACCAGAAGTGTGACAGTGGATGCAGTTCAGATTGCAGGCGGTAGTCATCTCCCAGACTGGGTGAGATGGGAAGCCAATACACCCCATGCCTCGTGACCCCGCTGCACCGGGGAGGCACTTGAAAGCATAAGTGAGAAGCCATCGCGGTAATTCTCGCCAACGTGATAATGCACCTACATAGAACAAACTCATCGCTTGTCTAAGAATTAAGCTAGGTGGCCACCAATAAGGGCGCACCTTGCGCTTAGGTTGTTTTCCCCAATCAGGCAGCCATTTTTTCATGTAATCAACTCACAAAGGCAAGAATGTAGACTGCTGTAGTGCCTAAATTCACCAATAAATTGGCAGCACAGAGTTTTTCTAGGACAATTCGGTCTTTCCAGTACCCACGCATCATTAGAGCAACTAGAGTTATGGAAAGGATTAAAATGGGAAGATAAAACCACAGGGTTTTTATGGGCACACCTTGGTACAGAGACAATAGCATTGCCGACCAACTCCCTAGGCTAGTGAGACCATATATATAAGAAGTGCGTTTTCGTCCCAGACGTACCACTAGGTTAGTTTTTCCTGCTGTCAAATCGGCAGTATAATCTGGAAATTCGTTAAGTAAGATTACATTGAAGATAGTGAAACCAATAGGAACTGAAACCCAATGGATTAGTTGTACTATCTTCCCAATTTGGAGATAATAACTTACTGCAACTGGCAACCAGCCGTAGCAGAAAG
>Ga0180437_10005998_pt1 | contig 16427 bp, 12 predicted proteins | sample SS_ome_4_FD_132410 | JGI IMG/M metagenome (GOLD analysis project Ga0180437, IMG submission 132410) | Hypersaline lake sediment archaeal communities from the Salton Sea, California, USA - SS_3_D_1 metaG | ecosystem: Environmental > Aquatic > Non-marine Saline and Alkaline > Hypersaline >...
AATAGGATCGCCGTCGGCGACCTTGCACAGTTGCTCTTGAGTGAAGAGCCCGCCATCGGGGAATCCCGCGCCGCGGTTCTTGAGGTTGATGATGCACTTGACCTTAGGCTTGAGCTTAGCGCCGATGGTGTTGAGGAGAGTCTCGAAGTGCCCGTAGTAGGGGGTCTCGTCCGTGGCGGCCCCGGATGAGCGGATCGTGTTGAGTTCTCGCAGATACGTCTCAAGCGGGTCCAACGGCACGTCACATTCCTTTCGGGCAATTATCTGCAGATGCGGTTACACTCGCGGTAGCGCATTTGCCGTAAATTTACCCAGATACAGGCGGAAGGCCAAGCGAAATCTCCCGGAGCGGGCGAAAGGGGAAGCCGTAGGGTCGGTGCTAGGTTCTCTTGACGACGATGGCGGTTATGTCGTCGTGGGGGGCTCCGTTTGACTGGGCGAGTGCGGCGCCGATGAGGCTCTGGAGCATTTCGTCGACGTCACGGTCCGAAAGCTCCCTGGCGAGCTGGAACATCTTCTCCTTGCCTAGTGGATGGCCCTCATCGCTGCCGGCTTCCCACAGGCCGTCGGTGTAGAGCAGGAGGATGTCGCCGGGGTTGAGGCGAACGCCCTCGGCGGCAGGGAACTCGATGTCGTCGAGCACGCCGAGAGGCGGGGCAGTGCTTTCGAGGAACTCAAGCTCGTCGACGCCGTGGCGCATGATGACGGCGGGGTCGTGGCCCGCGCTCACGTAGCGGAGCTCTCCCCGCCGCACGTCGAGAGAGGCTCCGAGGAAGGTCACGAACTCCCCCGAGGGCATGTCTTCGATGAGGGTCCTGTTGAGTTCCTGGAGAACGTCGGAAAGGGGGCGGTCGCCGGCAAGCCGCGCGCGAAGCGTGGCGCGGAGTTCGGCCATGAGGAGGGCGGGCGCCAGTCCGTGCCCGGAGACGTCCGCGACGACCATGACAACATCGGAGCCGTTGTGGAGGATGAAGTCGTAGTAGTCTCCGCCGACTTTCATGGAGGGGACGCTGCTGGCGGAGATGCTGTAGCCGGGGATCTCGGGAGCGATTTGAGGTAGGAAGTGGCGCTGGACGCTTCCGGCAATTTCCATTTCGCGCTCGAGGCGCTCGCGCTGGATGTCGTTCTGGCGGAGGCGGGCGTTCTGTATGGCGATGCCGGCCTGGCGGGCGATGGCGCCGAGCAGTTCGAGGTCGCGGCGCTGGAAGCCGGTCGAAGTGCCCCTGGCATCCACGTAGATTACGCCGATGACCCTGTCGTTGGTTTGAACGGGAGCGCAGAGCGCGGCGTGGATCCCCGCCTGAAAGACACTCTGGGCGTTGCTGAACCGGTCGTCTGCGAGGGCGTCCTGGGTGGCGACGCAGACGCCGCTCTTGTAGCACTCATCGACAATGGTGCGGCTGTAGGCGAGAGAGCTTTTCGCCTGGCCGCGGGCGGTGACATCGAGGAGTTCGCCGGTTTCCTCGTCCTTGAGGAGCAGGGCCCCGCTGTCCGCACCCAGAACTTCGAGAACGCTGTCGAGAATGAGGGGGCAGAGGACGTTCATGTCGCGTTCGCTGCTTATGATGTTTCCAACGCGGTAGATGATCGCTAGGTCTTTGGCGGCGCGGTGATCATCCTGGACGGCAGAGATGACGGAGAGGCCGTCCGCGGGCATTTTGCTGACCAGGGTTGCGCCGACGCCATCGCTGGTCTCTTCCTCCTCGGGGGTGAATTTGAGCCTGGCCCCCCCGGTTTGGATCACATCGCCGGGGTTGAGGCGGGCGTGCTTAATTCGCTCGCCGTTGAGGTATGTGCCGTTGCGGCTGTTCTGATCCTCGACGAAGAATCCGTCGGGCGTGCACGACACTTCGAAGTGGAGGCGGGAGACCATAGGGTCGTCGACAACGAGGTCAGCCTGGAGGCCGCGCCCGACAAGGAAGCGCCCGCTTCCGGGGAGCCGGACCTCCTGACCTCTTCGCTGCCCGCTAATGAATCTGAGAAGAACCGCCATTGCTGACTCCGCCAGAAGATTTTCCGCCGTCACGCTTCTATGTCAAGGGGTATCTGCCGCCCCTGGGGTCTGAGGAAGCGAAGTCGCCGAGGGGTCGGGGCAACGAACTCGCCAGAGCCCGAACGCGGGTCAGAAGAGGCCGGTGATGAGATTCCAGAGGCGTGGGCCGTAGACCAGTAGGAGGATGATGGCAGTGATAAGGACAGCGACGGTGAGCGTTATTCTGGCGATGCGCTTTGCCATCCTGACGTTTCTGTCGTGTTTCTCCTTTTGGGCGATCTCGCCGTAGACGTTCTTAAAGGAACCCACACTAATGCGGCCGGCGGCGGTAGCGGGCGCGCGCCTGGCCATGCCCTTGCCTCCGAACTGGGCGTAGGTCCTAATGGGAGCAAAGGGGCCGGACTTCCCGGGGCTGGCGTGCACGTCGAGGGAAAGCTTCCCGGTGGAGATGTGCTCCCTTAAGGTTTCGAGGTTGGTCTTGTAGATCATGAGTCGGCCCTGCTTGTCGCGCCTCTTGAAGTACCAGATTTGAGGGCCAGTCTTCGGCTTGGGCGCTTCTTTGGGGGGAGCCTTCGCGGTCTTAGCTTTGGGAGGGCTCACCTTCTCGAGCGCCTCGAGCACTGCGCCGGCATCCGGGAAGCGATTCAACGGATCCTTGGCCATCATTTTGCCGATTATCAGGGAGAGCCGCTCGGGGATCTCCTGACGAGCCTTGTGCGCCGGCGGGGGAGGTTTCTTCAGGTGGTCCATGAGCACGTGGGCGGGGGTGTCGCCGGGGAACGGTACCTGACCAACCGCAAGGTGAAAGAAGGTGGCGCCGAGAGCATACACGTCGCTCGCCTTGTCGGCCCTCTTGGCATCCCGCGCCTGCTCGGGAGGCATGTAGTACGGGGTGCCCATTCCCGAGCCCGACTGGGTAAGTGCCGAGGCGCCGGAATCGAGCCTTTTCGCCAGCCCAAGGTCCGCCAGCTTGGCTACGCCTTCGTCGGTGAGGAGGATGTTGCCCGGCTTTATGTCGCGGTGGATCAGGTTGCGTTTATGAGCATGACTGAGAGCGCGCGTCACCTGGAGCATTATGTCAATGACCTTGTCCATGGGGAGCTGTTGTTCCTCTTTGAGGATTTGGGATAAGCTCTTGCCCTGGACATATTCCATGGCGAAATAGTGGGATCCGTCGACCTCGCCAACGGCGATGCCGCGAATGACGTTGGGATGGTCGAGCCGGGCGGAAGCGCGGGCCTCGCGGTAGAACCGGCTGACGAACTGCGGGTCGCGAGCGAGGTTCTCGGGAAGGAGCTTGAGCGCCACGGGCCGGTCCATGCTGATCTGGCGGGCCTTGTAGACGCTGCCCATTCCGCCCTGGCCGATCTTCTCTACCAGCTCGAAGTCTCCGATGCACTGGGTGCCGGAAGGTGGTTCTGCCGGGGCCGCCTCGGTTGGGACATCGTCGGGCTTCAGCAGCCCTTTCTCCACGGCGATGTCGCGGAGCGTCAGAGTCCTGCCCTGCTGTTGAAGCTCAGTCTGCGTGCTCAGGCACTGATCCAGGTCCTCGCGAGTTATCAGCTCGTCGCGCAAGACCTTTTCCATGAACTGCTCGTCTGCTGCCTTCGTCTCGTCCATAAGCTCCCCCCGCCCGGCCTCGCACTGAAAATGCCCGATAAAAGCTACCCGCCCCTTGGCCAAAAATCAAGGGGTTTTGTCCCTCTCCGGGGGGATCAGGGACGGGGTCCGCGAGGCAATTTCCCACGGCAAGCGGAGGTGTTCCAGACTGTCCGGGCGCGACGGGTGCCAACGGGATGAGAAATTGGGTTGACACCCGGGGGGAATGTGCTACGATCTGTGGGTTCGTGCTACTGCCCCGCGCTTGACATGCTCGAGGGGAGGGGTTAAGAGGGCGGGGCGTCGGGTGCAACTAGAGGAAGGAGATGCTGTATGTTATTCGGTCGTGGGCAAGTGCTGGTTGTTGCTGTCTTGGCAGGTCTGTTGTTGGCACCGGCGTACTTGGGCGCTGAAGCGCTGGAGCTGCCCGGCTGGGTTGAGAAGATAGACTTCTCCGGCACTATCGAAGTGGAGGCTTTCTACACAGAGGCGGACCCGGAAGGGGAAAGCGCCACGGAAGAGTCGGACATTGTGCTTGCGACCGTGGAGCTGAGCCTGGTGGTGCCGATTTGCGACTGGATAACCGGCGAGGCTGTGTGGCTGTTCGAGGAGGGTGACAGCGACTCAGGCGAATTCGACATTGCCCTAATAAGGCTGGGCAACGAGGAAATCCATCCGGTGTACTTCGAGGCCGGCAGGTTCTATCCCCCGTTCGGAGCTTCTGAATCGCAGTTCATCACCGGCCCGGTTGGTGAGGAGCTTGGGGAGATCCGCGAGACCGCCGCACGGCTCGGAGCACTGCTGGGGCCGGTCGACTTGAGCGTCACAGCCTTCAACGGAGACGTCGGCGAAACCGGCGAAGACGATGATCACATCGGGGACGTGGTGCTGGCGATATCGGCGGGGCACGAATTCGACGGCTTTGCAGTCTGCGGAGGAGCTGCCTACATAACCAATCTGGCTGACAGCGATGCGCTCACGGAAGAACTGGCCGTCGCAGATGAGGTCGAGGACAAGGTGTGGGGCGTGAACTTCTGGGCGAGCGTGTCGTATGACGCCTTCGGTTTTCTCGCCGAGTACGTCGGGGCGACGGATGATTTCGGGGCGGGCGATCTAGACTTCACGGGCGGTGAGAAGGCGAAGCCGGAGTCGTGGAACTTCGAGGGGCGCTGGGACGCGACGGACAGGCTCACGCTTGCGGCCAAGTACGAGACGGGCAACGACCTGTTCGGCTTCCAGCCGGAGGAGCGATACGGGGCCTGCGGCTCGTACGTTCTGTACGAAGGCGACCTGGGTGCGCTCACTCTGTCGCTGGAGGCACTGAGGGACGACTTCGAGAACGGAGATGAGGCGACCTCCGCCACCTCGCAGCTCGTATTTGAATTCTAACCGATTGCAGTCCGATTCGGTCAATCACCCGCGCATATCTTGGTCACGGGCAGGATGATTCGGGAGGGTCGGCCCCTGTCGTGGTAGATGGTGTTGTGGGCGATGTGGGGCTCGGCGTCACTAAGATACGGCTCACCGGTGTTGGGGTTAGGCTCGAAGCGGGGCGAGTTGCTGCTGGTCACGTGCACCGCTATGCGATGGCCCTTGTTGAAGACGAGGGCGGTGGACCAGAGGTCTACGGTGAATTTGTAGGTCTCGCCCGGAGTCATGGAGACCTGGCGGTCAAACCCTTCGCGGAAGCGGGCGCGGAGAGCGCCTTCGCTGACGAGCGCTTCGTATCCGTTTGGATAAACGTCGATCAGCTTGACCATCCAGTCGGTGTCCGGGGCGTCCGATCCAGCCCACAGCTCCACATCGATCTTGCCAACCACCTCCACTGCCTGCTTCAGGGGCTCGGTCTGGAATTTGAGAATGTCGTCCCGCTCTCCGACGGCGCGCTGATCCATGGGGCCCTTCTCGAGGAGTAGGTTGTTGCCGCCGATGGTGGGGACGGGGTTGCCCGGGTCGTAGGCGTATGACGAGTGGCTGTCTGTCTCAGCGGGAAGGGTGGTTGAGAGCGAGAGTCCTTTGTGCAGGTAGTACGGGGTGGGGCGCGAGGCGGGAGGCCAGCCGAGGGCAGTACGCCATTCGTTGCCGGGGGCCTCTGCATCCATGGTGTCGCCCATGAGGTAGTACCTGACGGGAGGCTCCTCGGTGATGCCGTTCTCCACACCCTTGAGCCAGTAATCGAACCAGCGCATCTGCCAGTCGGGCTCGGGCGATTTGGCGCCGGGGTAGGCGAGGTCGCCGCTGATTTTGCCGTGTCCGGTCGGACCTATAGTAAGCTTCTGATTGCCGCGGGCGAGGCCCTGTCCGCGCGACTGGATGTTGACGAACATGTCGAGGTTGGACTGGGTGAATATGTCGTACCAGCCGGTGTGTATGTACATGGGCACGTCTATTTGGTTGTAGTAATTGGCCATGTCGACAGAGGCCCAGAACTCGTCGTAGTTCTCGTGCCGCTTGATGATCGTCGCGAAATCCAGAGCGTCCTGCGCCTTAAGCCATCCTTCGGTCATGTTCTTGCGAAACACGCCGCCGTGGTAACCCATGAAGTGGTATTGGCTGCCGAAGGAGTTGGTGGTGACGACGCAGGCAAGATGAGGCGGGCGGCTGATGGTGGCAAGGTTAGCTGTGATGCCGGGGGCCGAGCCGCCCATCATGCCGACCTTGCCGGTGCACCACGGCTGAGCGGCCACCCACTCGACGGTGTCGTATCCATCCGCGTGGTCGGTCATGAAGGGGAGGTACTCGCCGCGGCTCCGATAGCGTCCCCTGCAGTCCTGTACGACAACGGCGTAGCCTTGCTCGAGCAAGTTCGCATACTTCGCATGATGTTCGGGCACGATCTTCTTGGTGAGGTCGGGCTCGAATTTGCCGCGGTCTTTGCAGTAAGGGGTGCGGATGAGCACGACGGGGAACGGCCCGTCGCCCTCGGGAAGGAACACGTTGGCGGCAAGTATCACGCCGTCGCGCATGGGTGCCAGCTCCTCGCGGCCCTCGCCCGCAATGGCGGGGGCGAAGACGCTGAGCAATATGGCAAGCGTCGCGAAAAGACCGATCAACAAGGTTCGACGTTTGAACATTTCTACCTCCCTGTCTTGAGCCCGGTCGGTTACGGGCAAGGCTTCGTATGGCACGCGGGGACTGAGATGCCAATTCTACCCTTTCGGCCAAGGCTTTTCATCGTTGAAAAGACAGCGCGCTAATGACGGTGAGGTCATCCGGCGATTCGGAAGGCTTGCGCGGGCGCGCGCCCTGCTGATATGCTCTAGTATTCACCTCACAACGGGGCGACGGCGCGGCCCGGAAGCGGCATTTTCAATCAGGCGCTTGAGACCAGAAGCCCTCGCGGCGATGGGAGGAGCATTGAGCAGAAGAGACACCTCACCGAACGCAGCCCCAGCAGAAGCACGAAAGCTCCGCGCGCCAAGACGCGAACCGAGACCCGATGACGTTCAGCCGATACGCGGAAAGGGGCCGAACATTCTCATGATCATGTCGGACCAGCACCGCGCCGATTGGCTGGGCTGCGCCGGTGCCGACTGGGTGGAGACGCCGCACATCGATTCGCTGCTCAAAGACGGTGTGCTGTTCCGGCAAGCGATCTGCAACTACCCGCTGTGCGCCCCGAGTCGCGCCGCGCTGGCGAGCGGGCTGCGCGCAAGCCACGTTGGAGTGATGGCCAACGACTATATCTACCCGTACCACGTTCCCACTTACTACCAAGCGCTGCGGGCGGCAGGCTACCGCGTGGGATGCGTGGGAAAGACGGATCTGCACAAGAGGGATCACTGGGAAGGGGAGAACGGGGACCGGCCGCTGATGTATCACCTGGGGTTCACCGATCCTTACGAGTTGGAGGGAAAGCAGACGGCGGCCGGGGACCATGGGGGCCCCGCCTGTCCGTATCAACACTACCTCGTGAAGAAGGGGCTCTTCGAGAAGTTTTCCCACGACTACAACGTGGCGCGAAAGGAATACCCGCGAAGGTACGGGGCCGACTCGGTGCTTCCGCTGGATGCGTACGAAGACGCTTTCGTCGGGAACCATGCGTGCGGGTTCCTGGAGACGGTGAGCGACGAGTCGCCGTGGCACTACTTCGTGAGTTTCGTCGGACCGCACAACCCGTGGGACGCGCCGAAGGAGTACGCGGACAAGTACCGCAACGCGGATATGCCGGAGGCAATCGTCGATTCACCGGACGGCAAGTCCAAGAAGTTCGTGAGGGCCGCCGAGAGGCACAAGGACATGACGCGTGAGGACCTGGTTACCTCGATGCGGCACTATGCGGGAATGATAACTCTCATTGACGATTACGTGGGAAGGATGCTGGCCGTTCTGGAGAGGCGCGGCATGCGCGAGAACACGGTTGTGATGTACTGTTCGGATCACGGCGAGATGATGGGCGACCATGGGCTGTTCTACAAGTCGTGGTTCTACGAGGCGTCGGTGAAGGTGCCACTGCTGATTTCCGGGCCGGGCGTAACGGCGAGGGGGATGAGCGACGAGCTGGTGGAGCTTCACGATCTCGCTCCGACGTGTCTGGAGATGGCGGGGGCGGCGGCGCTGGGGCCGATGACTGCGAAGTCGCTGGTGCCGCTGCTGCAGGGCGAGAACGGATCGATTCGGGACTGCCAGATCAGCGAGATGAAGCGGTCGAGAATGATTTTCGACGGGCGGTACAAGATGGTCGAAGAAGACGCGGGCCCTTCGGAGCTGTATGACCTCGAGGCCGACCCGAATGAGCTGAGCAACCTGGTGCAGGCGGAAGCGACTCGGGCGAAGAGGATGAGTTCGGTGCTGCGGGAGATGCTTGCGGCGGAAGAAAGCTCGTGACGTGACGCGGCGAGGAAGCAGAGAGACAACGGGGAGCGCTTGATTGAGCGAGGCAACGGCGTTGCGCGTGGCAATGGCGCAGATGAAAGCGGAGTGGGGTGAGCCGGAGATAAACATGGCGCACGCGGCCGAACTGATCGCTGAGGGCGCGGCGCTGGGGTGCGCGATTGTGGTACTGCCCGAATGCATGGATATCGGGTGGACGCACCCGAAGGCGGCAGGGCTGGCGCGACCAATTCCCGGGGAGTACAGCGAAACGCTGGCGGAGGCCGCGTGGAAGCACGGAGTGTGGGTGGTGGCTGGCCTCACGGAAAAGGCAGGCGATCTGATCTACAATACGGCGGTGCTGCTCTCTCCTCACAGGGAGATCGCGCTAAGGCATCGGAAGATAAACATCCTTAGGATCGCGCAGCCGTACTACGCGATAGGGGACAGGCTCGGGGTGGCGCACACGCCGTTGGGAACGATCGGCGTGGACATTTGCGCGGACAACTTCGGGAACTCGCTCGTGTTCGCACACAGCTTGGCGAGGATGGGGGCGAGGATCATCCTCTCGCCGTCGGCGTGGGCGGTGGATGCCGATCACGACAACGAGAAGGAGCCCTACGGGAAAGGGTGGAGGGAATCGTACAAGACCATCGCGACGATGTACGGCATTCCGGTGGTCGGGGTAAGCAATGTGGGGCCGATACCGGAGGGTCCGTGGGCAGGAAGGAAATGCATCGGGTGCTCGCTTGCAATGGGTCGGGACGGAGAGATAGCGGCCCAAGGTCCGTACGGGGAGGATGCGGAGGCGGTGACCCCGGTGGACCTGGAGGTAACTCCGGCGGAGGTCAAGGGCACCGAGATCGCCAAGTGGCTGAAAGACCGCGGGTACCGAGTACGGTGAGCGTCATTCCCCCGTCTTGATTGCCCTGACCTCGTAATTTTCGTGGCGGTTGTTGGGTGGGGCGAGGCGGGCTGCGTTGGCGGCGGTTTCGAGCAGCAGCTTCCCGTCGCCGTAGACTCCGAAGTGGCTGAATTCCCCCCATTCGTTCCATACGAAGGGCCGGTCCTCCCAGATCAGACCCGACCAGGAGATGGTCACGGCATCCTCGTCACGCTCCACGACAACTTCGCGAACCGGCGGCGGTGCGTAATCCTTTTTCTCCTTCAGGTAGTACGGCTGGTCGCGGAGGGAGGCGAAAAACTTGCGCCAAGCCATCTCGAAGTTGGTGTCCTTGGTGACGTATCCCCAGTGGCCGCCGAAGGTGAGGCCGGTCCAGCCTTCCACCTCGACATAGTGGGGGCGGTACTTGTGCATGATTTCGAGTGCGCTCAAGTAGTCATCGGTGGAGGTGGTGTAGAGCGCGGGTGGAAGCGGGTAAGGATGGTACTCAACGAAGGCCCAGTTCTGCGAGTCGACCATGGCGAGCGCTTCCCCGATGCGCTCGTAGGTTTCGTCCATAAGGCTGGGCTTGCCATAGATGGTGTATCCGACGGAACTGTAGGGCCCTGCTGAGACCCAGGGAGGGTCGGCGTCGACGAACCGGCGTGCGGCACCGTTCTTATCAGTGCCGAGCAGTATGACGGAGTTGAACATCCTGTCGATCGGGATACCGGCCTCGAAATACGGCTTCTTCATGTCGTCGATGTAGTGCTTGATGAGCATCTGACGGAACCCGGGGTTGAGGGGGTCTTCGTTGTTCCACGCGAGCCAGAAGGGGTCGGACTCGTCGTAGTCCACGGGAGCGCAGAAGCCGCCGGGAGTGTGGCCGGTCCCTTCTGCCTCGGGACGGGGATTCGCGTCGTGGGGGAGGGGCTCCGGGAATCTTTCCAGGTCCCAGTGGAGTAAGTCCCAGGTGGTGAAGGGGGTGCGGTAGGTCTCGTTGAAGGTCTTGTGGGACTTGCCGTCTGCCTTGTCGGGAGATGGGTCGGAAGAGAAGATCTCGCCGCCCTTCCGTCCCTGGCCTTCGAACTTGCCGCCCGGCGCGTACTCGCCGCGATGGGTGAGCCAGTCGCGGAACTCGGCGACGGCGAAGGGAGAGTAATCACAGATGAGGTTCTCGGGCCGCCCGGTCTCGAGCAGGCTGGGCTCGCCGGGCCCGTTAAGGAACACGTGAGTGCCTGCGTTATTGTCTCCGGCGGAGGCGATCCTCTCAGCGGCCTTGGGCGCTCGCAGCGCGGCGTCCTTCAGGATCGGCTCCCATAGCGGCAGCGCGTAACGCGACACCGTGACGTAGGACGGGCCGAAATGCGTTTTCCTCTTCGTGGCCGTTCTGCCGTCGGAGAACCACTGGAGCAGTCTGCGGTCCTCCTCGACAGCCTTCGACAGCGTATCCCCGAGTACCCTGTAGTAAATGCGATGCCAGCCCGTGACTCCGCCCGGGGTTGCGTAGTGGTATTTCTCGACCAGCTCGGGAAGCTCTCCGCCGCGGAGACCGAAGCGGCAATAGAGCCGCTGCGGACCCAGTCTCTTGTAGAAGTCCTGGAGGAATTCCTCCTGGAATTGAACGACGGCGTCCTTGTCCTCGCCGTGCTTCTTCCAGGCTTTGCCGAAGTCGTAGCACCTGAACGTGACGAAGAACGTATTTTCGTAGGTGGGTTTGGGAAGGGTTTCTCTCTGCATGGTTTCACCACTCTCCGGTTGTGAGTAACCTACGGCAGCAACGGCGGCACTCAGCAGCAACACAAGGCTGGCGCGATAATTCATTGTGCATGGCTCCCCTCTCGTTAGAGAAACAGGTGCTCACTCATACACGAAAAGGGGAGGGGAATCAACCTTGCGCCGATAGTTGCGCCGTTGGCCATGCTCAAGGCGCAGTGTGTGCTGGGCAACCAGCGGTCCCCGGGTAGGTTCGGGGGGCGAGGTTATTCCACGATCACGGCCGTGCCGTAGGCGAGAAGCTCGGCTGCGCCACCCATCAGGGCAGAAGTGCTGAAGCGGACCGCTACGATAGCGTTGGCGCCCAACTCCTCGGCTTGCTGGGTCATGCGATCGAGAGCCTGCTCGCGCGACTCACCCATGAGCTTGGTGTAGTCGGTTATCTCGCCGCCGATCATGTGACGGAAGCCAGCCTTGATGTCTTTGCCAATGTGCCGTGCGCGAATGGTGTTACCCCTTACGACCCCCAGGGTTTGCTTGATGGTCTTCCCGGCAATGGTCTCGGAAGTGGCCATTATCATCTTTCGATCTCCTTCGAGTACTTATCGACCTTGCGAACAGCCAGCCTCTCGCGCAGCAGCGAGACAAACAGGATCACCGTGCCGAAGACGGCTGCAAGCACACCAACTTTGAGTATTGTGCTGACTTCGGGGCTCTTGATCGTCTCCTCTACCAGCTTGAACCCTCCATAGCAGAGCAGCACTATCGCGCCGAGAGAGAATAGCACCCATCCGATCCCGCGTTCCAGCCGATTGTAGACGCCGCCCCAGTAGCGCGCAAGCTCGGCGTCAGTGGGCTCCTTGAACTTCAACATATCGAGTTCCTCCTTCAGCTTGGCGAACTCATCAAGGTCTTTCGCACATCTCTCGCAGGAGGCGAGGTGGCTTTCGAACAGCGCCCGCTCTTCGGGTGGAAGTTCGCCATCGAGGTATGCGGTTATAAGTGATTTGAATTTGTCGCAGCTCATGGTCTCTCGTCCGCTAGTTTGTCCTTGAGGGTCTGACGGGCCGTATGGAGTCTGGACATGACGGTCCCGACAGGTATCTCCAGGGCGTCGGCGATCTGCTTATAGGACAGCTCCTGGAAATGCTTCATAACGATCACCTCGCGCGATCGAAGAGGAAGCTGCACGATAGCGGCCCAGATGCAGTCGCGGCGCTCGTTCCGCTCGGCAAGGAACACCGGGTCCGATTCCGCTTTGGGGTCAGGATGAAAGTCTTCAAACTCAACCGCCTTGGGCCTGCGCCGCCTGAGCCGGCTGATGCAGACGTTTCTGAGTATTCGCGCGTACCAGGGATAGAAAGGGGCTTTGGGGTCGAACCGGCTGATGGCGCGCCATGCACGCACAAAGGCCTCCTGCGAAGCGTCGAGCGCATCCTCATGTCCCCCCAAGATGAGGAAGGCGGCCCCTCGGGCCGCGCCCGCGTATCTCTTGACGATTGCGCCAAATGCGTCTTTGTCTCCCGCCTGACAACGCTGAATCAGAGCAGCTTCGGTCTCTTGCATTCCGCTCCCTAAATCAGTGCTTGCCGACATAATATACGCCAACGGGTTGCGCGGCATTCATCCGTGCGGCCAAGTGAAGATAGCGAATTCGGCAGCACCGTGCAAATACTCATTGCTGACCTAGGTTGCCCGGCGAGCGCCTGGGGGCGATAATGGCAGCTCCGGCGCTGCTAGGCCCACGGCTCAAGGTCGAGGAAAGGAGTTGGCAGGTGGGCGATATTTTCCCGGAAGCCGCCCCGCTCCGGGGGCTTCCGATTCTGAGGCCGTTCATGAGACGGCGCGCATCGAGCTGGGACCGAACCGGCGGGAACCGCGATTTCGTCACCATACCCGCCGGCGGAGACGCGGTGATGGCGGATATCAGCGGCGCGGGAATGATAACCCACATCTGGGTCACAACACGAAGCGACACGGAGGAGCACATTCTGCGGAAGCTCGTGCTGCGGATGTTCTGGGACGGGGAGAAGGAGCCGAGCGTGGTTGCGCCGGTGGGAGATTTCTTCGGGATGGGACACGGCAAGACGCGGAATTTCGTTTCGCTGCCCCTGCAGATGAGTCCTATGGACGGGCGGGGGCTGAACTGCTTCTTCCCGATGCCGTTCTCGAACGGGGCGCGAATCGAAGTGGCACACGAGGGGTCGATGGACCTGCCGTGGTTTTTCTGGTACGTCGATTACGAGGAGCATGATTCCATAGGTGACGACCTTGGAAGGTTTCACGCCCAGTGGCGGAGGGAGAACCCCACGGAGGCGGTGAACCCGCCACAGGACAGGGATAAGGTGAACCTGGACGGGAAGGAGAACTACGTCATTTTGGAGGCGGACGGCCGGGGGCATTACGTTGGGTGCTTCATGAACCTCGTTTCGAAGAACGCGCAGTGGTACGGCGAAGGGGACGACATGATCTTCGTCGACGGGGACGAGATGCCCACGATGGTGGGAACGGGAACGGAGGATTACTTCAACTGCTCGTGGGGAAACCGGGAGCGGTACTCAGCACCCTACCACGGCCTCCCGACGGTCAGCTATCGCGAGCCCCGGGACTGGACGGGAAAGCACTCGATGTACCGGCTCCACATCGAGGACCCAGTGTACTTCCAGAAATCGATAAGGGTGACGATCGAGCACGGGCACGCAAACGCGCTGGCGAATGACGTTTCGAGCACGGCCTACTGGTACCAGACGGAGCCGCACAAGCCGTTCGGCATCCTGCCGGTGGAGCAGCGTCTCCCGCAGAAGGATTGAAGGATCAATGAACAGTAGAGAGAGGTACAGGGCGGCGGTGATGTTCGAGGGGCCGGACCGGGTGCCGGTGAGGCACAGCGTTTTGCCCGGGGCGAGAATGCGGCACGGGGAGAAACTGAAGAGGCTGCTCGAGGAGTTCCCCCAAGATGTGAAGCGGCTGGGCCTGCCTATGCCGCAACGCGAAGGGGATGAGCGGTCGTCGTACGGGGACCACTGGGGTGTAACGTGGAGGGCGACGGAGACGGGAGAGTGGCTGGGAGTTCCGGTCGGGCACCCTCTGGAGGATATCTCGGCGCTGAGTCATCACCATTGGCCTGACCCTCTGAAAGAGGGCGATTGGGAGGCGGTGGAGAAAGCCATCGCAGAAGACAAGCACGAGCACTATCTGCTCGGCGACGGCGGGAACCTGTTCGAGGTCTTTCAGTGGCTGCGAGGCTACGAGAACGCTCTGTGCGACTTGGTCGCGGGGGAGCCGCACGCAGAGCTGATCCTGGACAAGATAACGGATTACAACATCAAGAAGGTCCGGCGTTTCGGCGAACTGGGCGTCGACGCAATGGGGTTCGGCGACGATTGGGGAACACAGCAGGACCTGATAATCAATCCGGCGCTGTGGCGGAAGTTTTTCAAGCCCCGCTACAAGAGAATGTTCGATGCGGCGCGCAGCTACGAGGCGTTCGTGCATTTCCACTCGGATGGGAGCATCACCAAGATTATTCGGGATCTCATGGAGCTGGGAGTGAACGTTCTCAACCCCCAGTTGCCGGTAATGGACTTGGACTGGTTGAGCAAAGAGCTGAAAGGGAAGGTGGCGGTTCGAGGGGGTTTGGATCGGCAGAACGTTCTGCCGTTCGGCACGCCGGAAGAGGTCCGGCGGCACGTGCGGGAGGTGTTCCATGCGTTCGGAAGCAAGGCCGGCGGGTGGATAGGCGACGGGGAGCTGAACGCCGACGTGCCGCTGGAGAACGCCAGAGCGATGTTCGAAGCCATCCGGAATCTGATGTGAAAGGGCCATTTGGGCCGATGGCGAGCGGATGTCTTGTCGCTTGAAACGGCATCAGCCGACGTGATATTCTTAATCTACACACTCCATACGCGGCGTCGGGTGCCGTGCTTCGCCGACACAACTTAAGGGGAGGTAAGAATGTCGCCCTCCCGACCAGGCAAAAGGGGGAAGGCGGCCGGTAAGCCTAAGGGCAAGAAACCGGACCTGGAAGCCCTCAAGCGCCACGCGGCCGAACTTTCCGCCCTCCAGGCCGTGGCCCTGACGGCGGCGGCCTCGCTGGATCCGAAAGAGGTTCTGGACAAGGCGCTGGACGTCTTGATGGACATCACGGACGCCGACGCGGGGGCGGCATTTGTATGGGACGCCATCGGGCAGGCGTTTCGCGCGTCAAGATATCGCAATCTCCCAAATGAAGTCCTATTCGAGATGCGTAGTTTTCAGGTCGGCGAGGGCATCTCGGGCAACGCCGCAGAACAACTCGAGCCGATCATCATACACGACCTCACCTTGGACCCCCGTAACGTGTTTCCCGGATGTGTAGAAGCCGGACACCGATCCATTGCCGTGATACCGTTCGTGGCTGCTGGAAGGTCGTTGGGCCTGGTGAGACTGATCAGCGAAGTCACTGGAAGGTTCTCAGAGAAATCTCTGGAGTTCTTCAGAACGGTGGGGAGTTCCGTCGGGCTTGCGCTGGCGAACGCCAACGTGTTCAAGGAGACGGACGAGCGTCTCCGCAGGAAGACGAGGCAGCTGGAGGAGCTGTCGAGAATCTCGAGGCAGTCGACCTCTTCGCTCGAGCCGGAGGAAGTGTACGCGAGCGTGGTGAAGGCGGCGGTGGGGTTGGCGGGAGCGGAGAAAGGGGCGCTCCTGTTGGTCGAGCCCGCGGGAACGAGGATGCGGGGCGTTGCGGGTCACGGCATGTCTCGCGAAGAGGTGGAAAGACTAGTCTGTGACCATGCGAAGGAAGCGGCGGAGCAGGTAATGAGGCAGGGTAGGGCCCTGAACTGCTGCAAGCTGCGCGTGGAAGGCGGGACATTCAAAGACCTTTGTGAGGAATTGGGCATACGCACGGTCAACTGCTTCCCCCTCTTCGAGGGCACTAAGCCCATCGGCGCACTGGTGGTAGCGAACACGTTGCAGCGGCTCCAGGAGGACGATGCCGCGGTGCTTTCGGGGTTTGCCGATCAATCCGTCCAGGCGATCCGCAATACGCTGCTGTACGAGCAGGAGCGCCGGCGGGCGAGAGAGATGTCGGCGGCGAAGGAGATCGCGCTGGCGGGGAGCGCGTTGGTGGAGCCCGCTTCGACGTTCAAGACCATATGCCAGGCCATTCAAAGGTGGCTTGGCTACGAGATGGTATGGCTGGGAGTAATAGACGCGGGCTCGAGAGAGATGCGGCCGATGGCGCACGCGGGATCGGACGGGGCATCCCCCTCCGCCATCCACCTTCAGACGGACGAGAGCATTCTGGGAGAATGCGTGCGCGAGAGAAGGCCCGTTTGGGTGAAAGACTGCGCGAAGAAGCCGAGGTACTGGCCGTGGACGAGCAAGGGAGTGCGCGCGCCGGGGGCGGCCATAGCTGTCCCGATAGAGCTCAAGAGAGAGATC
>Ga0180437_10005999_pt1 | contig 16426 bp, 14 predicted proteins | sample SS_ome_4_FD_132410 | JGI IMG/M metagenome (GOLD analysis project Ga0180437, IMG submission 132410) | Hypersaline lake sediment archaeal communities from the Salton Sea, California, USA - SS_3_D_1 metaG | ecosystem: Environmental > Aquatic > Non-marine Saline and Alkaline > Hypersaline >...
ATGGAGCGGAAGACAACATCATTGGAGTGATGACCAGCGGGATCTTTTTTCTCCATCGTGAGTCGCTCAAAACAACTGAAGACTTGCGCCCCTTGATCAATAAGCCCTTTTTCGCCCCTGAAGCAACCGCTGCGCATTCGCTTCTCGATCAAATGTATGAGAAGAGGGAGTCGCTCGCCATTTTGGTGGATGAGTATGGCGCTTTCTCGGGGATCATCTCCCTTGAAGACCTGGTCGAAGCCGTGGTTGGGGAGATCTTTGACCGGCGAGATGAACAGAGTCGCTTTACCCGGTCAGGGGATGATGTGATCATTGCCAGTGGAAAGCTCGAAATCATTGAACTTGAGAATCTTTTTGATGTGGCACTCAAAAGTGAGAACCATATGGTGACGGTGGGTGGATGGCTCACTGAGCAGCTCGGTGATATCCCTAAGAGTGGTTACAAGACCCAGTGGAAAAACCTCCGCTTCCATGTCCTCTCCTCAGATGAGAAGAGGGTGAGGCGAGTCTATATCCGGAGGGTAAAAGAAGGGTGAACAGCTGGAAGTTTTACCTTTGGCTCACGATCCTTTGCCTCCTCGTACAGGGGATCTTTGCCATGCTTGAGATTGCTTGCGTCTCGTTTAACAAGATCCGTTTGCAGTATTGGATTGCGCAGAAAAAGCGGCGAGCCAAGTGGCTTGGGTACTTGCTCAACCGTCCCACCCTTCTTTTTGGAGCGACGCTCATCGGGGTCAATGCGTGTATGCAGCTCGGCTCGGAGAGCTCTCGTCGCTTCTATGAGGCAGTCGGCCTTTCTCCTGACTGGGCACCCCTATCGCAGATTCTCTTGGTTCTTATCTTTGCGGAACTGGCCCCGATGTTTGCCGGGCGCCGGTTCTCCGAGCATGTGGCCATGCTCGGTGTTCCGCTCCTCTATGCAGTCTCGTTTATCCTCCGCCCGGTGATCCTTTTGCTTGATTGGCTTTGTCGTGGGATCAACTGGCTGTTGCGCAGCCCAGTGAGAGAAGGGCACTACCTCTCGAGGGAAGAGCTTCAACACATGTTTGAGCAGCGAGAGGAAGAGCAAAGGCCTGCCAAAGAAGTGAACACGGTGGTGAGCAATATTTTCTCGCTCAAAGGGAAAGTGGCCAAGGACTTGATGGTCCCACTCAATGAGATCCAGATGATTCCCTCGTTTTGCACCGTCTCGGAGATGCGCACGCTACTCAACTACAAGTATACCCCCTATCTCCCTATCTACGATCGGGATCCTCGCCATGTGCTTGGGATCGTCTATCCAAGAGACCTTCTCCGCATCGAAGAAGAGCAAAAGGTACGCACGTATGCCCGTCCAGCTTGGTTCATTACCGAGAGTAACTCAGCCCTCCAGATCTTGAAGCAGTTCAGACGGAATAACCAGAGCGTAGCTGTAGTTCTCAACGATGCGGGGCTTGCGATTGGGATCTTGACCCTAGATGAGATCATCGATGCGATCTTTGGTCGTACTGACGACTGGGAGGCGTTCGGAGATATGGCGCCTCGGATGCACCACGTGGTGGTGGATAAGTCATTCCCAAGTGACTTTTCAATAGAGCAGTTCAATCAGAAGTTCCGCGTTCATTTAGATCCGCAAGGAACGACCACCCTTGGCGAGCTTGTCGAGAAGGCTCTCGGCCACCCACCAGAAGAGGGGGAGAGTGTCCATATCGATCAGTTTGAGCTCACGGTTGAAGAAGCTCCACTCGTCGGCCTCCAAAAAATCCTTGTCAGAACAGTATACTAAAATATCTAGTTCCTGGTATAAGCCTCGTCTGACTATATATAGAGAGGTGTCAAATGCGAATCGAACAATCATATACAAGCTTTCAACACAATGTGCCCCCAATGGCCCCTATCACTTTTGAAAGGGGTGGCGAGAGTTCTACATTAACAAGCAGCAAGAAGTCGGAGTTTGACCTTTGGAATACCGTGAAGCTCGGCTGGGAGTGGATCTTTGGAGCGGCACAGTCGCTCTTGAGCCTATTCTTTTGCCGCCCCTTTTGCTGGGCAGAGCAGTCGGTTGATTTCGGGCAGTTCCAGCTAGATTGTTTGCGGATTATGAGCGGGACTACGGTCGACGAAAAAATTGAAATCTTCGAACGCCTTCCTTCCAAATTTCAGAAAAGGGTTCTTTCTCACTTCTCAGCTCTTTCAGACAACAAGAGCAAAGTCACTTCGTTTGAACAAGTGGTTAATCACGATAAATTTGGTGAGGGCTTTATGGCACTGTCTGAGAGATTTTTCTTTGTTGGGGTTTGCAGTCATCTTGGAACCGTCTTGAAGCGCATCTCCAAAAATCCGAGAGATAATCTCCCTCTTTTTAATGAGACATGTGGCGCAGTTCAACAGAAAATTGCAGAAAAAATGGAAACTGTGGACAAAAGAACAACGCAGCAGAAAATTCAAATGATCCAGGATAAACCTAAGCAACATCTCAGTAAGCCGAACTTCACTACCTGGGTTCAGGAAGTGAGGAAGGATGGACAAACGAAGATTACTGAAGCAGAGGAAACGCTTAAAGCTCAGAAGCTACTATATGAGTCCTAGAAACAGCTAGGGCATCATTGATTTCTTCTTCTGTCGTAAATCTTGAAAAGGAGAATCGGACCGAAGAAAGCGCTTCTTCTTTTGATAAACCCATCTCCATGAGAACTCTTGAGGGTTCTGCGGCTCCTGATGAGCAAGCAGACCCCATGCTAGCGGCCAGCCCCTGCATGTCGAGCTCGATCAGAAACCCCTCCCCATCGATTCCTGGAAAAGTGATGCTTGATGTATTCGGTACCCGCTTATCTTTAGCCCCATTGATCTTAAGGTGAGGGAATATCCCAGCCAGCTCTTGTTCCCAAAGATCTCGGAGCTTTTCCATCCGAAAGGCAGCTTCTGGTAGCTCGGTTTCGAGCAGCTCGATCGCTTTGGCAAGGCCGATGATCCCCGCGAGGTTCTCTGTGCCACTTCGCCGAAGACTTTCCTGTCCTCCTCCGATAAAGAGAGGTTTGATCGGAAAGTTTTTCCGTGCGACGAGGAGTCCTACCCCTTGCGGTCCATGGATCTTATGAGAAGAGAAGGCGATCGCAGAAACCCCACCAGGAAGGGTGAAGGGTTCTTTGCCGAGGAGAGCTACCCCATCAACGACAAAAGGGATCCCCGCCGATTTAGCAAGAGCTCCAATTGCTTCGATCGGGTTCTTTACCCCCGTCTCGCTGTTTGCTGCTCCAAGGACAATTGCGGATGGGCGGAGTTCGAGCGCTTTTTCTACATCAGCTAGCTGGACATGCCCCCTCTCATCGATCGGAAGATAGTGGATAGGGCATCCAAGTGCTTGAAGAGGCTCATAGACAGCGGGATGTTCGATCGGAGAGGTGAGAATGGGGCCTCTTCTATCCAAGCTTGTGATGGCCAGATTGAGAGCTTCGGTGGCTCCCGAAGTAAAGATCACCTCGTTTGGTCGTACACCCAAAGAGGAGGCTACCTGCTCGCGGGCCCTGGTGAGCCGCCTTCTAGCCCCTTGCCCAAAAGAGTGGATGCTTGAGGGGTTCGACGGCCCAAGATCCCACTCTTCCACCATTGCAGTGACCACTCGCGGGTCGATCTGTGTCGTCCCATTATTATCAAAAAATATCTTCTTCATCGAGACAATCATATCATTTTTCCGGTTTTTGCTGGAAAAACGATCCAGAAATCTGGTAGATTTCAGTCTCGTATTCGTAATTCAAAATAAGGTTTTATATTATGTTTGGAAATATTCATCCTTCTCTAGTCAGTGCTTTAGGCGCTTGGACCTTCTCTCGTGAAGCGAAGAGAGATTTTGAATCTGCCTCATCGATCATGCAAGAAGAGAAACCGGAATGTCCTACCAAGAAAAATCGACTCAGATGGGGTCAAGCTGGAATTCAAGGTGCTGCATCTTTTTATGCTGCAGCGGCTGGGGTAACTGTTTTAGGTATGGTCTCGAGGGATATATCCGTTCAGAAAACGATTGCTATTGGGGCAAGTATTTTGGCCCCTGTGACATTAACTACCCTATTAAGGAGAAACCATAAATGGGCAGTGGAAAAAGGGGCTAGAATTCTCTCTTTTGGGCTTTTAGCTCGGGTGTGTGTGGAACTTCAAGCCTATCTTTCAGCCCCCGATCAAACTCCAGTGTTTAATGCGATGCAGCTTGCCTTTGTTGGATTTCTTGGCATATCTAGCGTTTTGAAAGTGGTGAAACTTATGAAACTCGATGATCCTCAATACTTTTTGGTGCCACAAGAAAAAGTCACTCGCCTCAAAGAGAAGGCTGTTAGTTGTCTGGTCGGAGCTTTTGTTGCCGGGGCAGCTTCTGTTTTATCGGCGGTTCAACTAGGCATGTCTTCTGAGCAAAATAGGACCTATCTAAATCATACGATGGATGCAGTGACTGGAATTGCTTTGATGTCTATGTTAGCTAGTCAAATCCCTCCGGTAGTTTCTGCGGCTACTCATGCGAATCAATATCACCTTCTTGGAGCTTATGGGGTTTATGAGCTACTGGCTGAGCCGCTGGAGCGAGCAGTGCCCCACATGATCACGATTGCAGCTCTACTTGCCATTTCCAAAATTCCTTCGCTAACAAGAAAAGAAGTCCCTATTTCGGAAAGAAGGCCTAAAGGGGATTGGGGTCTTTTATATGATATTGTCCCTACCTCCTTTACAGGGAGACATGTTGCTCCAATAGCAATGGGCGCTCTTGTAGAAGTAGATAGATGGATTACTTCGAAAATTTCGATTGCGATTTCCTCCTCTTCTTCCTAATATGCCCATAGAAGGACATTAAATGGGAGGAGAGTGATGGGGCAAGAAACAAAGGGCACCTGCTTTAGTTGTCACGAGTCGATAACAGAGGCCGAGGCGAGAGCCCACCTTGAAGGGTGCAAGGCGATTGAAGGAGACTCTGAGGGCTTTCTTCTGAAAGTCTCTTCGGAAAAAGATCCCTCTTTGTATTGGATGTTCCTAGGGATATCTAAGGGAGCAACTCTCCATACGTTGGATCAGTTCCTAAGGGAAACTTGGCTCGAGTGCACAGGCCATTTGAGTATGTTTACGATTGAGAAACTTCATTTTTCCTCTCATGCGCGAGGAGACTTTGACAAATCCCCGATCGATACTCAGGTGGGAGAGCTCCTTTCTCCTGGACTGAGCTTTACCTACCTCTATGACTTTGATAATTCAACCCATCTTAAGCTTGAGGTCGTTTCGGAGTGGGGCCACTGTCCTCAAGGGCAGATTGCTCTTTTGATTCAGAATCACCCTCCAGCAGTTGACTGTAGAGAGTGTGGAAAAGGGGCGGATCTTTTGTGTGATGTTTGTTTTGGCTCAATCTGCTCTGCTTGCCAAAAGGGGCACGCTTGCAAAGAGCACATTCTTAAGCCTATTCTGAACTCTCCACGCAGAAAGATTACCGCAGCTGAATAAGGAGCAGGGTGATGTTGTCTTCGCTTCCCGCTTTCTTTGCGTCGAGGACTAGCTCTTCGGTTGCTTCTTTGAGTGATGAGGTGGATTCGATGGCAGCGAGGAGTTGCTCGTCGCTCAACCGATCGGTAAGCCCGTCAGAACAGAGGAGATAGAGGTCTCCCGGTTCGATGGAGGCAGTTTGGATTTCTGGGGTGACCGTTTTCTGGGTCCCTACCGCTCTTGTGATCACATTTTTATGTGGAAAGCTTCTGGCGAGTGATTCGTCGAGCTCTCCCTTAGCAATCAGCTCGGCTTTGAGAGAATGATCTTCTGTAAGCTGGGTGATGCGCATTTTTCGGATCCGGTAGATCCGGCTATCGCCCACATGGCCATAGATGAGTGTCTCGTCATGAAAGAGACACGCGCAGAGGGTAGTCCCCATCCCTCTCAGTTCAGGGTCATTTTGTGCGAGTTCGTGGATCCAAGCATTCGTCTTCTCGATTCCTGCTTTTAAGATCTCTCCCCACTCATTCGAAGAGTGGGGGTTATGAGACCTTTCGTTGACGTAGTTGCAGAGGTAGATCACCGACTCATTGGCGGCAACCTCACCTGCTTGGTGTCCACCCATCCCGTCGGCTAAAATATAGAACTTCTGCTTGGGCATCTGCGCCCAAACATCTTCATTATTTAGCCGACCAAGACCAATGTCGGATAGGCCACAAGATTCAAATTCCATCAGCAATAGCATCACCTGGAAGGGCTTCTTGAGGACTGGCTACCCGGCCCATGAAGAGGATGGTATCATCTTCAGCCGACACTAAGAGGAACAGAAACGGTCGCTCCGCAATGAACGAGGCTTCTGGGCATACCTGTGGAGGCATTGCCGTTAGACCCATGTGGGAGGTCGTTGCAGCAGCAGCGGTTACCCCTTTCTCGTGGAAGGAGAAGAAGGTTTCCTGGAGGCAGGTTTGCAGATAGAGTTTCTGGTCTGTAGACATCCCTTTGAAGTTCGCTCCTGAAGAGAATGCCGAAGTAATGCCCATATCTTTCAAAGCAGGGTCAAGGGTGACTTTCTTGGAGAAAGAGAATTTAGGCACTTGCACCTGCATAGGCGTAAGGGCTCGACTTTCTTTCCACTGAGCAAGAGTTTTTTCACTCAAAGATTTCTCAAGCTCTTCCAAAGAGCTTTTGTCGCTTGGAAGGAGGAGGAGACACTCGACGGAGCTAGTGTCTTTAGTTCCTCTAGCAAAGGGGAGGTAGACTCCTTGCGTCTGCCCATCTTCAAAATAGAGGAACTCCTTGGACTGCCTCATCATCTCCACTTGGATAGGGGAGCCTTGCTCAGGATAGAAAGGATCGTGGTGGGTGTTTTGAGGCATGAACGGTGAAATCCATCCTTTTTCAAAGTAGACTGTGTTTGCGAGGATCAGTCTTGTGGCTGAGTCGATGTCAGACTCTTCGATGAGTCCTGAGATCTTCCCGCCAGTTTGGTTTGCAATCCATCCGTTGATGGTGGAGACCGCTTCACTTCCCATTGTGTAATTGACTGTGTGCAATTCTGCATCAAAGAGATCCTGGGCGATATTTTCAAAAGCAGGAGTAAATGCCGTCCCTTGGTGGGCGAATAGGCCTGTAGTCATGTTGAGGGGGTAGTCACGTGCATAGAGATGTGCGCAAGATTTATCGTTTACTGAGAGGCCAAGAGTGTGTCGAAGCTCTTTTTTTGTTCCCTTGTAAGCTCCATAACTGAGAAGAAGTAAGTTATTGAAAAGCCCATAGGGAGAAAAGGCTACATTTTCTTCCCCTTTTTCCAAATGAGAAAAAAGAGAAAGGGCAAAGGCATTGCTCTTGTTTTGAGCAGGGCCAGCAAAGCACTGAAACGTGAGAACGAGAAACATACTGAATTTTTTGATCATAACAACTCCGGTAAGATGATGATTCTAAGAGCACTGACGGCATTAAAGGTCATGTGCAGGCCTACGGAGGCCCAAAGAGATCCCTGACGCTCGTAGATCAACCCTAAAAATCCACCAAGGATAAATAGGGAGAGGATCAGGGAGATATTCCCCAGCCCTTGGCTGGAGGAAAAGTGGAAAAGGGCAAAGCAGAGGGAAGAGATGAGAATTGCTGGTTTGGCGCCGAGCCGTTTTTTGCAATAGGTCTGGAGGAGCCCTCGAAAGAGAAGCTCTTCCATGAGGGGAGCGAGTACTAGGACGGAGAGGATCGCAAATGTGAGGGAGATGGGAGAGCTCATTGCTGCTTTGACAAATTTGACCGCGGTTTGCTCGTAGTACTCGAGGCCGAAAATAGACTGGAGGATTTTATCGACGATTTCGCTGATGACAGAGACGATGGGGAAACTCAATAACCAGGCGAAAATGCCAATAGCAAAGTCTAAGAGAACCGGGTTGGAAGGGGGCGTGCGGTTTTTCCAAATCTTAGCAAATGCCCCTCGGTTCAACTTGTAGAGGGTTCCTGCCAGGACAACGAAAATGATCAGCATGAGGAAAAACTGAAAGCCGGTGATAAACGAGATGGGGAGCTCACGAATATCGGGATTGGCTTTGTGCAAAGACAACAAGATAAAGCGGGCGAGGAAAGGGGCAAATAGGACCATGAGCCCGACATAGAGTCCAAAGAGCCCAAAGAGTTGTCCTGTCGAGACAATGGGGATCGACGAGCTAGCTCTTTTAGGGAGTTTGAAAAAACCCTTTTGGTAAGCGAGCCAGTTTAGGGCAACAGCCCAAATAGCGACAAAAAATATCATCCGCGCGTTCTCTTTGAGGTTGTCTGTAAGCAGCTTTCACTAGGAGATAGCTCTGGTGAGCTTGCGTAGGTGGAAGAGGGGTGTTCTTCGGGGTGAGGTGCGTTTGCAGATACTCGCTTCATTGCCAGGGAAATATAATCCTCAATGTAGGTGGCGACCTCACGAGAGAGCTTTGCATGGGCGAGGCCTAAGGGGCTAGTTCGGAACTGAGCGTCTTTCCATTTTGGCTTGCCCTTCTTTGTGAGGGATTCTGGGAGCAGGGTAGTATGGGCGATCACTTCTTGGTAAAGTAATTCTGGGGATTCTCCTCGGATGTCTAGGATTCGGACGAAAATTCCGATGGAGAGTTCTGTTGGCCTTTGGGAGATTTCTTCATGTTCGATCAGATCGGTTGCGACGACAAAGGAAGCTCCACGAGTTTTTGCTTCGGCAAGGCTGCTCGATTCTTGGAAGCCGATCCGTTCTTTGAGATGAAGCCTTGCGAGAACTGCTTCGGAAAAGGAGGCGGTAGCATCAAAAGAAAATTGATTTTTGGTTTTGTCATTCATCGGCAGGAAAGCGAAAACAGGGCGAGTATTTGAATAGAGAGAGGTTCCACCCTGCGTATAGCTGACGCCTGAGGTGCAGCTGGCAAGAATGACTAGGAGCGGGAGGCAAAGGTTTCGCATCTCCGCCAGTGTACCAAAAGAGGCGAATAGGTCACAAGGGAAGGAGTTTTCCAATCAGGCAGCTATAGGGTGCTAGAGAATATTCTGGCCCGACCTGAGCAGGAATTTTTAGAAGATCTTCGGGAGAGGGGAGAGAAGTATCGACTATCCGGCCCCATTTTTTTCCTTCGGGGAGATGGATCGTTGCGGGCAGGTGGTGAGCATTAAAGGCGACATAGAGATCTCCATGGGTGTAGGCGACAAACCGGCTTTCATTGCTCCAGTCTGGAGAATCTGGCTGGCTTCCATGCCAAACTATTTCTTGCGCAGGGGGCAAAGGGTTCCTTTTCGGAAATCGATCATCTTTTGGTAGAAGCGGAAGAAGTCCCCCCTTGCCTCGAGCTCATCCCATAAAAAGTAGTTGAGCCGGTTGTCCTGGCAGTAGGCATTGTTGTTCCCCTCTCGAGTGTGGCCATATTCATCTCCCATCAGGATCATCGGAGTGCCGGCTCCGAGGAGGAGGGCGCAGACAAAATTTCGCATTTGTCGCTCACGTAGGGAGAGGACTTCAGGGCTGGTGGAAGGGCCTTCTTCGCCACAGTTCCAACTCTCATTGGCATTGTTTCCATCTCGGTTCTCTTCCCCATTTGCCTCATTGTGTTTTTCGTTGTAGGAGACGAGATCGCATAGCGTGAATCCATCGTGGGCGGTGACGAAGTTGATGCTTTGAAAGGAAGAGTCGGCCAACACCTTGGCAAATCCCCCCGCCTGCCCATCGGTCCCTTTCAGGAAGCGGCGAACCTGGTCTCGATATTGACCGTTCCATTGGGCAAAACGATCGGCTCTGGGGAAAGAGCCCACTTGGTAGAGTCCTCCGCAATCCCAGGGCTCGGCGATCAGTTTCGTTTTCGCTAAAACCGGGTCGTTGCAGATCGCTTCGATGAGGGGTGAGTTTTCTAGGACTTCGCCATTAGCGCCGCGGCAGAAGATTGAAGCGAGATCGAAGCGGAATCCGTCGATGTGGTACTCGGTCACCCAGTGGCGCAGAGCGGAAACGATGAGTTCTATTACGACCGGATGATTGCACTGAACGGTGTTGCCACACCCGGAAAAGTTCATGTCTTCCCCGTTTTCATTCAGGAGGTAGTAGATTTGGTTGTCTAGCCTTCGAAATGAGGGGCACGAGCCCGTGTGGTTGAATACGACGTCGAGGACAACTTCGATCCCCGCTTTATGGAAAGCTTTGACCATTTCCTTGCACTCTTCGGAGGCTCTCTCTGGGTTTGAGGCAAAGCGGGTCATTGGGGCAAAAAAATGAAGAGGTGAATAGCCCCAGTAATTGCCGGAGCTCTCATCAAATAGGTAGATTGGGAGAAGCTCGACGCAATTGATCCCGAGAGCTTGGAGGTGGGGGATCTTTTCGATCAGACCGAGGAAAGTCCCGGGGTATTTGACCTGACTGCTTGCATCCTTGGTAAAACCTCGTATATGCATCTCGTAGATGAGAAGAGATGCAAAGGGGAGATGAAGAGGAGCATCTCCTCCCCAGTTAAAATCGGAAGGTCTTTGGATTCTGCAGAGAAGGGGGCTTGGCTTCTCTCCCCAGTGTCCCTCAGAGTAAAGTGCTTTTGCATATGGGTCGACGAGCCAGTCGGGTTTGTCATCAACTCGGTAGGCGTAAAGGGCGTCTTCTGGAACGTCATTGATGGCGATATGCCATACTGAGCCTGTTTTTTTTAGGGGAAACTCTTTCTTGAGCATCCGGTCTTTATCGAAGAGGCCAAGAGTGACTTTGGAGGCCTGCTCTGAATAGAGAGAAAAATTAATTGCTTCGCCATCCTGAGTGGGTCCTAGCTGATTTGACATGGTCTATCCTATAGCAAGCCTCTGCTTTTCCCCACAAGGAACTCTCCATAATTATTTTTTGTGCCGGTTAGCTAGATTTTTTGTTGCACTTTTTTCCCATCCCTGGGAAACTCCCTTTTAAAGTAAAAAGCGTTTTTCCAAAGGAGGCCATTTAGATGTCATTAGAAAATGCCAAGCAGAATTTGAAGGAATTCGGCAAGGAACTTAATCTCGAGGGGCTCGTTTTTGATGAGAACCACACCTGTATTCTCGGAATCGATAACACCTTTTCTCTTCACCTTACGTATGAGCCAAATTCAGATCGGCTTTACCTCTACTCTCCGATCCTCGACGGCCTACCTAAAGATGAGAAAATTCTTCTTCGTCTTTACGTATCCCTTCTAGAAGGTTCGATGCTTGGTGGTCAGATGGCTGGAGGAGGCATTGGCCTCGCCGTTCCTGAAGAGCTTATCTTGATGCACGCAGTGATCGAAATGGGACCAGGGACCGATGCGAAAGCGCTCTGCCGCTTTGCTCCTGTCTTCGTCGATGCTGTTGAAAAATGGCGTGAAAAAGCGAAGAAAATCAGCGAAGGGCAGGAAGTTCCTCGCGAAGGACCTCCAAGTGGACCACCTGTTCCAGGACCAGGGCCTACTCAGCCTGGTGGTGGCGGAGCTGACCGTTTCATCAAGATTTAAGTTCAAAAGAAAAGAGTTCTTTTCTAATAAAACACCTCATGTATTTGGGGTGTTTTTTTTATGTTTCTTTTTCAAGAAGGAGGGTGATTTCCTCTAGAGATTTACCTAGCTCCTCATCCCCTTTTTTTTCGGCAATCTGCTTGATGTTAGCCATCACAGTCGAGTGATCACGGCCGAAAAATCGCCCAATCGCCAGATAGGAGAGGGCTAGCTTCTTCCTGCATAGATACATCCCAATTTTCCTTGGAATAGAACACTCTTTGGCTTGGGATTTGCCCAGGATCTCCTTGGAGTGGATTCCATAGTAGACCGAGATGGTGCTCAGAATTTTTTCTGGAGAGAGGCGAGTCTTCTCCTCTTCTTGTCGAAGGTCCTTGAGAAGAATTTCGGCGATTTCGAGGGTTATAGGTTCGGGCTCCCGGTAGCGGAGCATGAGCGCCTCTAGCGCCCGCATCATCGACTTGGTCGATGAGGCGAAAGTGGTGAGGAGGTAATCGATAACGGGAGCGGGGAGGGGGAAATGGTGCTGCCCAGCTCTGGACTTAAGGACGGTTTCCATTTTGGCAGAGGGGAGAGGGGCGAGAGAGAGGACGATTCCCCACTCAAATCGGCTGGTGAGTCGAGGTTCTACTTCTTCGAGCTGGCTTGGAAGAAGGTGACTGCTGAGGAGAATCTTCTTTCCCGACGTGTGGAGGGTATTGAAAGTGTGGAAGAGCTCTTCTTGGGTTGCATTTTTGCGAGAGAGGTGGTGGACATCGTCGATGATGAGGACATCTTGGTGGCGGTAGATCTCTCGAAACTTCTGCATCTGGGAGCTTCGTATGGCTTTGACGACATGCTGAGTGAAGGTCTCTGCGTGGACATAGAAGACGGAGAGGCCTTGCTTACGGAGTTTATGGGCACAAGCCATCAAGAGGTGGGTTTTTCCTACACCTGCGGGGCCAGAGACATAAATCGGGTTGTCGGTGGAGGGACTTAATTTTTGGAGGAGGCCAGCAACAAAGCCGTTTTTTTCATCGGAGATGAAGTTGGCAAAAGTTGCACTTTCGTCAATTGGATCCGACTCGATTTCAAAGGGATCTTGCTGGGCTTCTCTTTTTTTTGGTGCCGTTTTTTTCTTGGAGAAGTGGACCTTGATCGGGTGGGCGTTGTTGTTGCGAAAGGTCTCTTTAGCAAGTTTGCGGACATGCTCTTCAAACCAGGAGATTTGGAAGGAGTTTTCCGCTTTGAGGAAGAGGTTGCAGGCGTCGAAATCCACAATCTGGAGGGGGCGTAGCCATTTGTTGACCACCTGTTTCCCCATCGACTCTTCGAGACGGCTGAGAAACCCCTCCCAAGCTTCCATTACTTCTTCTCGATCTTTTTGCCTTTCCCTTCAGCAAGCCTTTTTTGGATCCACCACTGTTGTAAGATTCCAAGTAGTGTTGTGGAAATCCAATAGATGTTCAGGCCTGAGGGGAAACTGTAGAAGAGGAAGGTGAAGGCAATGGTCATTACGTTCCCCATCATTTTCTGCTGTCTCTGCTGATCAGAAGTCGCAGTTCCAGCTTTTGTCTTGCTGGTGAGCCTCTGCTGGAAGAACATGCAAAGCCCTAAGATGATCGGCAAGAGGTGGAACGAGTTCCCGATGAACGGGATCGGGTAGGTCCAGCTAAAGACGATGTCAGGCGCTGTGAGGTTGTCGATCCAGCCCGGAATGAACGTCGCTCCTCTAAGCTGGAAGGAAGACTTCAAGAGGTTGAGCATCCCGAGGATGAAGGGGAGCTGAATGATCATTGGCAAGCAACCCCCAAAGGGGGTAGCGCCTTCTTTTTTACAGAGGGCCATGATTTCCATTTGGCCCTTCTTCGGATCTTTTTTGTTCTTCTCCTGGATTGCTGTAACTTTGGGTTGCAGCGCTTGCATTTTGGCAGTCGATCGCATTGAGGCACTATTCAGAGGATAGAGCATGAGTCGCAGTGCAATCGTGAGAAGGATGATCGAGAATCCCCATGACCCGGTAACAGAGTGGAAGAAATTGATCAGGATCGAGAGGAACTTCGAGAAGGGTTGAGAGATGAACGAAAACCATCCGTGGAAGGATTGGCAGCTCGTATAGTCGGGGTAATAGCCAATGTCTGGATTGGTGTAGGTTTGGTCTAAGCGCTCCAGGATCTTTTTATCAAGGGGGCCAGCAAAGACACGCAGCTTTGTCTCTCCTTGGGCAGTGGGGAGAGGCAAATACATTCCATATGCGGGGAATTTATCTACGGGGAATCGCTCATACTGAGAGTCGATGATGGAAAGGCGGCTTGGAGCGATTTCTCCAGAGATATTGAGGGCTGTTAGCCCTGGACTCACTTTGGTTAGAGGGTCGATGATTAGCCCAAAAAAACCATTCCCATTGCATATCCAATCGGGGGAGATGTGGTTGAATTCAATGCTCTCTTTCGGAGCATTGATTGTTTCTACTTTCCGCTTCTGGTTTCTTGTGACACGGTATTTTAGGGTGGGTGTAAACTTTCCAGAAATGAGTTCAACATCAGGGAGACCTGAAGTGATGGAAAGGCCTCTAGAATCTCCTTCGATCTTGATATTTAGATCGAAGCAATAAGGGGCTATATAAGGATGTTTTTTCGAAAAGGTATAGGTCTTTGTGACCCTGCGATTTCCCTCTTTTAGCTCAAACTCAATCAGGTTCTTTTCAAAACGCTTGAGGCTATACACTTTTGTTTCAGGGGTATACTGATCTCGGTAGATGTTTAGTGCGTAGTAGTGGGGGTTTAGTTTTGTGATTAGGTTTTGTTGTTTCCCAATGATATTCCGGCGAAGGAGGGGATAGTAGCCTCCATAGACAGGCTGGGTTGTCTCTGCTATAGCTCCTCCTTTTCCATCGGGCTTATAGAAGGGGAACTGGGGAAACGTGTCATTTCGGACATAGTCTTCATGGATGATCCGGTCGGTTTCAATCGGGTGGATCACACTTGCTTCGTTGGTTTCACTTTTGAAGGGAAGGTTGATTTCGCAAACAGATCCGTTCAAATTGGTGAAGACAAGCTGTTGATATTCGTTTTCAAGTACGTAATACTTTTGGGCGGAATAGTCTTCCTCAAGGTCTTTTTCTTGCGGGAACGTAAGGACTGCATGGTCACTAAAACCAGGCTCATCATTGAGATGGACAAAGAGGTTTTCTTCCGCATGATAGACACCATACAACTGATAGCCAGTATCAAGTTTAAGAAGAGCTATCGAGTTTTTAGGGGGGCGACTATCGAGTTTAATCTTTGCATTTCCCTCAGTCATTCCAGAAATGGTGTATGCATCCTGTCCATTAAAATAGACCATCTGGATGGGGTATTGTCCTTCTTTTGGGACGATAGGAATTCTCAGTTTTGTAAGGGGATAAAGGGAGTAAAGGGCAGGGTCTCCCAGTCCTTGAGGAGCCACCTGCATATTAAATCGTCTCGATGAAACTATTTTTTCGCCTTCACTCTTAACATAGACATCTTTTGGAGGGTTTTTTTCCCATGCGAGGGCAACACGCTGTCCCTCCTGTCTAAGGGAAAGGCTGGCAAAGTCTTTGAAATCCACATCGTAATAGAGAGGTGTGATGTCAAAAGCTTTTCTTTGAGCAGGGGTGACAAGAGAAGGAGATTTTGAGGTTTGCGCGATCTCAATTTGGACTTCGGGTTTATCGTCAAAAAAATTTCCATCTTCGGGACTAAAGGCAAACCATTGCCGCATAAAGAAGAAAAGGGCTGTCATTGCGATGACAAAAAAGAGAGTACGTCTATCCATCTGAGTCCGTGTAGTGTTAAAGTACACTATCGTATCAATTCAATGGATTTGAAACCATGGAAAGTTGAACCTGTTGCAAACGTTGGAGGGCTCTCTATCGCTGAGATGATTTGAAAAAATTTGTAGTTTCGCGCTGGTTTGTAATGCTCTGGTAGGTTTAAAATGTTTGGCATTCCTTAAACATACGGGAGGAAAGCTATGAAGTTAGGTGAAAAGCTGACTACACTTACTGGAGAAAACACAGTTCAGGAGCTAAACCGGATGCTTAAAAGAACCCATGTAGGCATTTCATGGCTAGGTCGAAGGCGAGTTTGGGTTGAAGGGTACAAAGGCTCTGTTCAAATCAATGAGCTAGCACAGAAATATTTGGAGGCTGCACCTTTTAAGATGGAGAGTGATGCCAGTTTGCAAGAGAGATTAAATTGTGATGATCTTTGGGGAAAAGTCCAAAAGCTCTATGGAGATAGTGACGAAATGCTGAGTCGAACTTTATTTTATAAATATATAGTCGATTACATGGAGTTTAGACCCTACTGCCGTGCTTGTGCCGGAGATCCACAGGCAATCATTGGGCTGGAGTGTGGTGGAAGAAGAACAGATATCTTCGAGTTCAAGCCAGAGAGATTCAAAAAGTTTTGGTATGAGTCTGAGAAAGTGGGTAGCTCCTTTGCGATGGTTGATGATAAGGAGTTGATTGGGTGGCAAGCGAATCGAAAAATGGTTGAACGTGTAGTCAAACAAAAGCCGGGACTCCACCTTTGCACTCGCGTACAGTCCTTGATCAACCATCTAATCTTCTGTTTGAATAGCCTTTCTCAAAGAATAAACTTCTCCCTTAGGAGCTGGAAAAGGGCGGGGGGAGTTTCTTAGCTATCTTCAGAGAGATGGGGGTTGCGCTCTAGGAACTCGTGAAAGAGGGAGGTGGAGCGCAAGTCTTCAAGCCACTCGTCTCCGAGAAGTTCTTCCAAAGGAGGAAGGGCATGGAAATCAGCTGCTTTTTTCAAAAAGAACATCGCCTTTTCAAAGTTTTGAAGGATGGAGTAGAGACACCCAAGCTGATAATAGGCTTGGGGGTTTCCCAAGGTGGCAGAGAGGGTGAGCTTTTGCTCGGCTTCTTGCATCAGAGGATCCACGTCGGTGAGGACGGGTGTGTGGTGGGCAATATGGATCAGGGCGATTCCCCAGTCGAGGATCATCTGGTCGTTCTCATCTCCCTGTTTGAGGCAGAGGCGTAGGTGGTGGATAGCCCTGTAGAAGTA
>Ga0180437_10006000_pt1 | contig 16424 bp, 16 predicted proteins | sample SS_ome_4_FD_132410 | JGI IMG/M metagenome (GOLD analysis project Ga0180437, IMG submission 132410) | Hypersaline lake sediment archaeal communities from the Salton Sea, California, USA - SS_3_D_1 metaG | ecosystem: Environmental > Aquatic > Non-marine Saline and Alkaline > Hypersaline >...
TAAAATATGGTAGCACATGAAATTTGGACAGGACTACTTTTACTTCTAACATTTATTCTAGTAACCTTAGCGGGTGTTTTTCTCGTATTCGCACAATCTGATGTGACAGGAATTCCTGAACATGATGATGCTGACAATCCTAATCAGTCTTTACGTACTGCTTCTAGCAATCTGATTGTATCTTACATTCTTGCATTCTCAGCAGCAGCTGTTCTTTTAGTCTTATGTATTCTGTATTTCTTTCAAGGAACTTTACAATGGTCAGAAATCCCACATGCACTGATTTATATACTTATCGGAGTTGCTACTGTAGTCAGTGTCATTTTTGCTTTTGTTGCTTTAAGTGATATTGATGAATCTGGAGTAAAGGATAATTTGGAAAGCAGAGCCAGAGGATGGATTATTACAAGTATCGTACTTATTCTCGTGGGTCTTCTCGTTCTTATTATCTCTGGTGCTTGGAGAGTCCAACATGTTCAATCTCAGAAACAAGTAGCTCCAACTGTAACAAAAAAGACTGAATTTACAGTTACTCAACCTACCATTGAACCTCCATCAGATGCAGCTCCAGCATCACCTATTTCTATGTCACCACAAGTTTAAATCCGCCGATTTATCAAAAAATGGATACTTTTCAAAAAATAGATAAAATTATGTTTTTTCATAAACCATAATTTATACTTTAAATTAGTCACCTATAAAACACAAAAATCGTCGAAATGACGTTCTAATATAGATATATACGTTTAGTTTTTAGTTTTATTTAGTCTTAAAGAGATCTTATAAATGTAGATTTGAAAACTTTTTAGAGAAAAATATAGGTAAACTATCCATTTGTTTGTTTTTAACAATTAATTGTTTTCTACTAATGTGAACATCTATATAATTATTTTCTATATCATAAAATGATAATATTTTATGATATCTAAATTAGTTTTAAACCTTAAATAATCATATGTAAAATAAAAATGAGATTATGTTTAAACATGATTGTTAAAGATGAGGCTCATATAATTGAAGAAACATTGAACAGTATTAAAGATTATATTTGTTTTTGGGTAATTTCTGATACAGGTTCTACAGATAATACTAAAGAAATTATCAAAGATTTTTTTGCTAAACACCAAATTCCTGGGAAATTGTTTCAAGAAAAATGGAAAGATTTTGGCACCAATCGAACTCTAGCTTTAAAATCTTGTCAAAAATATCGAAAGAAATTTGATTATATTTGGGTATTTGATGCAGACGATTTAGTGGTGGGTGATTTAGTTTTTCCCACAGATAAAACACCAGATATGTATGGTTTAAAATACGGAGAAGGATTTACATATATACGACATCAACTTTTTTCTTCTAGAGAAAAATGGAAATATGTAGGTGTGTTGCACGAATATCCTAAATGTGTTTCTAAAAGCAAACCAGTAATTGAAGTTATCCAAGGAAATTATTATATTGATTCTCGAAGATTAGGGGCTAGAAATAAAAATCAAGACAAATATTTACGGGATGTAAAAACTTTATTGAAAGGATTGAAAGTCGAGCCTAAGAATGAAAGATACATGTTTTATTTAGCTCAAAGTTATATGGATGCTGAAGATTATGAAAATGCCATTATATGTTACAAGAAACGAATTTCCATGAAAGGTTGGTTTGAAGAAGTTTATTATTCCTATTATCGTATAGCTACATGTATGCAAAAATTAAACCGGGAATGGTCACATATTGAAGCAGCTTTTTTACAAGCTTGGCAAAATTTACCTTCTAGAGCAGAGCCTTTATATGAAATATGTAAATATTACAATGAAAAGGGTGATTTTCAGAAAGCCTATCCTTATGCTAAACAAGCTGTAAATATACCTTTTCCTAAAGAACAAATATTGTTTTTATTTAAAGAAGTGTATGATTATAAAGCAGCTTATGAATATGCTATTTCTTCACATTATGTTAAAAAATATAAAAAATCTTTTAAAATTAGTAACAAGATTCTTCAAAGCAACTTACCAGAATTGGATAGAAAAAAGATGGAAATTATTCGAGACAAAAATATTCCATTTGTTTTAAACAATCATGTTAAATATCCAGTTAAACAAATTTTAAATATTAAAAACAAACAAAATACACAAAAAAATATAATATTTAGTATAACTACATGTAAAAGATTTGATCTATTTTCCAAAACCATAAACTCTTTTTTAAATTGTGCTGTAGATTATTTAAAAATCGATCATTGGCTATGTGTAGATGATAATTCTTCCGAGGAAGATAGAGAAAAAATGCAAAAATTATATCCATTCTTTCAATTCATATTTAAATCTGAGAAGGAAAAGGGTCATGTGAAAAGTATGAATATTATTTATAAAGAAATTCGGGATTATAAATATGTATGTCATATGGAAGACGATTGGCAATTTTTTGAAACTAGAAATTATTTGGGTGAATGTATACAAATTTTAGAAAGTAGAAGTGATATAGCTCAAATGTTGTTTAATGTAAATTATGCTCAGCGAGAAAATTGCCGCAGAATTGTAGGTGGTTTTGTTAAATATGATAAAGATTTAAGATATATAGAACATGAACATTATACAGAAGGAAAAGAGTATGATGAATTTATACAAAGGAATAAGGGTAAAGCTACACAAGCTTATTGGCCTCATTATTCTTTGCGTCCATCTGTTCTGAAAGTAGCTGCTTTAAAAACTGTAGGTGATTACCAAAATGAAACTGGTCATTTTGAAATGGATTATGCTAAACGTTATGTGAAAGTTGGTTATAAATCAGCATTTTTAGATACAATTTCTTCTTATCATATTGGTAAATGCACTTGGGAAAAGGGAGAAAATTCTTATACTTTAAATGGAATGAAGCAATTCAGTGAACCAGTTGCAAAAATTAAAAAGGAAATTCAAGAGGAAGATGACCATTGGTTAGTTGTTAATAATTTAGATTCTTTTGGTAATGATATTAAATTTATGAATACTAAGGAAATTGAAATTTTGAAAAAGTTGGCTTTGACTGACCCCAATTGTATAGGTTTTAACAATTTAGGTTATTTAAAATCTAAAATTTTACCTGCAGAATTATGGAAAGATGTATCTTCACAATTTCCTAATTTTAAAATGTATATTTTAAAAGAAAGATATCAAATATAATTATTTAAACAATAATAATTATATGAAAAATGAAAAACATAGTTATTAATTTAGAAAGAAGATTAGACCGAAAAGAAAATATACAAAAACTCTTTTCCCATTTAGAATACGAATTTTATAAAGCTGTAGATGGGAAAAAATTAATAGCTGATACAGAAATTTTCCAATTGTTTAAAGGGAATGATTTCAGATGGAGAAAAGGTATTTTAGGCTGTACCTTGAGTCATTATAATCTATGGAACAGTTTAATTACAGACAAATATGATAGCTATTGTATATTTGAAGATGATATAAGTGTATCTGAAAATTTTTCTCAAGAATATTTAGATAAATGTAAAGATTTTGTAAATTTAAATGAAATCGATATTTTATTTTTAGGATATAGTATGATGAAAAATGTAAGACAAAAATTTGACCATATATATAATAGGGAAGATACAGAGGTTTCTTTTCACCCTTATAATAAAAATTTATATATTGGTGGATTTTTCGGTTATATAATTTCTAAAAAAGGAGCTAATAAAATGTTAAAGTATATTCGGGAAAATGGGATTAAACATGGTATTGATTATTTAATCAAATTAAATTCAGATTTAAAAGTATATGAATGCCAACCGTTTATAGTTAAATCTGATTGGTCAGATAATCTTAAATCAGAAGTTGATAGTGATATTCAAAAAGATTATGATTATTTAAAATTGGGAAAAGAATTTTATGAAATTTTAGAAATAAATGGAAATAAATATAAATTTTACAGAGGTTTAGATTCAGTAGGAAATGATATACACAGAATAAGAAGTAGAAATGTTTCACAAATTGAACAATTAGCTAGACGAGAAGAAAAGTGTGTATGTTTTAATACTTTAGGATATTTAAAAGAAGAATTTTCAGAATTAAGTGTTAGTCTTTGGTTACATCCTGTAAATGATGGATTATATGTTAAAATACCCTCAAAAAAAGAAAATGTGATACAGGTTAAAATGTTGTGTAATTGGTGTTCATCTACTCAATTATGTAAAGAATGGAATCATATGAGTCAAGGAAATTTTACTTGGAATAACATACACATAACTGATAGCGATTTAGCTGATTATTTTGTGATTATTAATAAACCCTTAAAAGATACTGATTTTTATATTCCTGAAAAAACTATTATATTTCATATGGAACCTTTTTGTTATGCAGAAGAACAAAAGTGGGGAGTGAAAACTTGGGGCAAATGGGCTAAACCGGAAGGATTTTTACAAGTGCGAAGTCATGATAAATACATAAATAATGCTTTATGGCAATTAAATATGACTTATACTGAATTAAAACGTGAAAAAATTAAAAAGATGGAAAACAATTTTATTTCTACCATCTGTAGTTCCAAATATTTTGATCCAGGGCATATTAAAAGAATTGATTTTTTGAAATTTATAGAAGAGAAAAATGATACACAGGTACAAATTCACATTTATAATTGGGATAATAATCATCAATTTAAAAATTATAAAGGAAGTCATCCTCCAGGGTATAAAGATGCCGGAATTAAACCTTACAAATATTATTTTATGGCTGAAAATAACTCAGAAAAGAATTTCTTAACTGAAAAAATGTGAGAACCACTTTTAATGGAAAGCTTATGTTTTTATTGGGGTTGTCCTAATGTGTCAGATTATATTCATCCACATGCTTATGTGCAATTGGATTTAAATGATTTTGAAAAATCTTTTCAAATTATAAAAAATGCTTTACAAGAAAATTTATGGGAAAAAAGATTACATATTATCAGAGCTGAAAAACAAAAAGTTTTAGAATATTACAATTTTTTCCCTACCTTGGAAAGAATTATTTTTGAAAATCCGGTAAATTATTTAAGTTTTATTCAGGGCAATGTTAAAAATATTTGTTTTATTCATAGTTGTAATTTAGGCGATTTAACTAATTTAGAAAATTTAATTTCTAGAATTAAAGATACAGGCTTATTACAGAATTTAGATTATTTAATTATTAATAACATAGGTGCACCTATATATAAAAACTATGGTGATGAAATTCATATTATAAATTATTCTGAAAATACTAAATTATTTGAAATTCCTACCATTAAACTAATTTCAGAATTCAGTCAAACATATGAAAATGTGAATCTTTTATACTTGAATACTAAAGGAGTTTCTTATAAAGAAAATAAAAATGTATCTGCTTGGACCCATTTCATGTTAGATAAATATGCTGAATGTATGTATAAATTAAAAGAATATGATGCTGTTGGTTGTAATTATTTAAAAGAACCCAGCCCACATTTTAGTGGAAATTTTTGGTGGGCTAAAACAGATTATCTTAGAACAATTCCCACAAATAAATTAAAGGAAAAACATGATGCAGAACGGTGGATTTTATCAAATACCCCCAAATTTTCATACTATACATAATTTAAATATAAATCATTATACTTATATTTATACTGAAGAAAATTACATGTATACAACAAAAAAGATCTATTAAATACAAATTAAAAATAGAAGTCTAAAAATTAAGGATCGAAAATTTGATACATTTATAGTATAATATAAGTCTTTATTTGTTAACAACTAATGTATCTAAATAGTCCACCCAATTCTTAAAAGGTATTTCTAATATTTTTCCAACTCTAATCAATACCAAACTATGAGTTATAAGCCAGACATTCTGATCTTTATATTTATCCATATGGTTTAAATGTTCTCCAACTCTATTTTTAAAATCTCTCCATTCTTCATGAATAATAGCTCCTTTTTTAATAGTGCTCCTTTTAACATCTGGACTCTTTTCTGTTTTCGGGTAAAATATCTACCTAATTTAGGGTCTATAATTTTATCAATCTCACAATTATGATATTTAGTTAATGTTTTCTTCATAATTTTAGCTGTCTGTCTGCAACGATAAAAAGGTGAATATAATATTAAATCGGGCAATCCATATTCTTCTACAAGCTGATCAACTTTCTGTTTAACTGATCTTTTACCCTGATCAGATAATCTCTCATCATGTTTTCGACTTGTTCTAATATCATTTCCATGTCTGATATAAATATGTTTGTGAGACATGTAATAGTATATTTAATATATAGTAGATTATATTTGTTTTTTAAATATAATCTTAATTAAGGTTTTGTTAATATATTTTTACTCATTGTAGATACTTCATAGTTTATAGCTTCTTTAATAGTATATTTCCTCCTCTTAATCTTAAAACCAAATGAAGAGTACTTTCTTTTTGAACATTATAATCGGCTAACGTTCTCCCATCTTCCAGTTGTTTTCCCGCAAAAATAAGGCGCTGTTGATCAGGTGGAATTCCTTCCTTATCTTGAATTTTTTGCTTTACATTTTCAATTGTATCACTTGATTCTACTTCAAGTGTGATAGTTTTACCAGTTAATGTTTTTACAAATATTTGCATTTTAATATGGAAAAAATATTTTAATAAATATCAATTTTCAACCATATCTTCCCAAAATTTATACAGAGACATTGCACCCAAAATAAGAGATGTTGTCAAAGATTTATTTGTGAAAAACTCTCCCAATGTTTTACAACTTAAGTTAGGTTCTGTACAGGAACAGAATTTTGCACTTTTAGTCTCTAGAACTCTTTTAATACATCTTATAATTTCCATGTATTCTCTACCGAAATTTCTAACAGAATAAACACATAAAATATCATAATAACCAATCTCTGATAACATCTTCTCATACCTTTCATGACTACCCTTTTCATCCTTAAAAACAGTTATATTCTGATAATTCATCTGTTCTAATTTCTTTCTACACCATTTTTCTTGTGATTCTATAGTAATTGTGGGATCAGTGATTTCAGAAATATATATGACAGCGCGATTTTCGGACATTTTGATTATATATAAGTAATCTTTATATATGAATATGAACAATATTATAACGATATGTTTACACAGTTATATATTTTACCGTATTTGACAATATAAAAAATTAATAAAGAAACTATATATACATTTCGTTCGCTTCAATTAATGTTATGGATAATGTTATATTTTTTCTTGCATTTTAAATTCAAATATTTAAAAATCAATAAATAAAAATACAATCATTTAAAAAACAAACAAACGATATATTATTCTTGTTATATAAACGTTAGTTAGTGTATGTTATACTAAAAATTTTTACAAATAGCGAAATTTTTAACATATGTTTGATTTATTTTGTTATAAATAAATTAAATTTATAATAAATGGATAGGGAAAAAGAATATAAACATGCAGCAATTTATGCTAGAGTTTCTACTAACACTCAAGCAGATAAAGGAACTGGTATTGATTTACAATTAGAAAGATGTAGGAATACGTGTAGAGAAAAGGGATATGAAATCATAAATGAATATATTGATGATGGTGTATCTGGAACTAAAGATATACATAAGCGCAAAAAGTTCCCAGAACTTTTAAAAGATGCGGCAGATGGGAAATTTGACGTTTTAGTGTTTTTTAGTTTTGATCGTCTTGCAAGAGATTTAAGAGTCTTTTTAAGTATTGTTGATGAATTAAGAAAAATAAATATTAAAATAGTATCCTGTAAAGAAGATATTGATACAACCACCAAAAATGGAGATTTTATGATGAATATTTATGCAACAATCGCCAATTTAGAATTAGAAACTATCAAAGAAAGACTAAAATTAGGAAGAGAACAGAAGAGAAAAACAAGAGGATATGTGGGGGGAAGAGTCCCATACGGCTATAAAGTTATCAATAAAGAAGTTTTTATAGATGAGGAGAAAGCTAAAATTATTAGAAAAGTTTTTACTTATGCGAGTGAGGGGCAGATGTCTTTAGCGACTTTAGCTAATATATTTAATGATGAGAGAGTTCCGACTCCAACAGGTAAAGGAAAATGGTATCCTAGCACTGTTAGTAGAATATTGAAGAATGTAGATAAATATAATGGATGTATTATGAACGATAACGATAATGATATATGTTGGCCTAAAATTCTTAATTGAAATATAAAAAGATTTTTTTAATAAAAAATGAGAGATACAAGAAGATCTATTAAACATGAAAATATAGTGAAATATTGGAAATATAAAATTTCTGAAAATCAGATTAATGTTAGTTGGGAAAAATCATTAACTCATTGTTGGGTGTGTGGTAAGGAAGGTGAAAAAGGAAAGTTGGAAAGATCTCATATCATTCCTCATGCATTGGGTGGAAGATGTTACGAAGATAATTTAATACTAATGTGTTCTCTTTGTAATGGAGATAATCCTGAGACTATATATTATGATGATTTTTGGTTATGGGTAAAGAATAGAAATAAAAAAATAAATGTAGTTAATCCTGATCTATTAATTATAAATTATGAACGGATGTATGGAATATTTAATATAACTTATAAAATATTGCTTAGTTTATATGGTGATGATGTTGGAAAAATGTTTATAGATTTTCTAAAAAACAATAAAGATAAATTTCAAGTTGGAGTGACTTTGACGGGTGGAACTCAGGCGGTGGCGTTTCGAAAGTTTTTCGACTACCATTATAATAAATATTATGAGTAATTATATTATTAGTTTTAATTACATACAGCACAATAAAGACCGGTCTTTTGTTTCTTATTTAATTTCTTAGGATTATTCTTCTTTTTAGGTTTAGGAGATGCCTTCTCAGTACCTTCTCTTCTATATATTGAGTAGCAGATAGCTATTCCTTGTTTCTGTTCATAACCTTCCTCTTTAATCATGTGAGGTATACATCTTTTTAAGAAATCTTTCTCTGTTTCACCTTTTTTAGGACGAGGCATAATTTAATAATAATAAATTTAAAATAAAAATATTTTAAATTTTAATGGATCAGAATACCAAAATTCTAGGCCATCGGGGGATTAAAGGACTTTTATTGGAAAATACATTTCCAAGTTTTAAGGAATCTTTAAATTGTTCCGATGGGTTTGAATTAGATTTATGGTTAAGTAAGGACAATATTCTTATTATAAACCATGATTCTACTTTTGACCGTTTAGCTTATAAGGATAATTATTACTCTATTTTTATCGAAAAACGACAAATAAAAGATTTATATTGGTATGAAATAGAAAAAATCACACTCATTGACAGTATAGAAAGAAAATATAAGGTTTTGAGATTGGATCATCTGCTCCAAAATTGGTCGGATCTTCAGAAATCGGATGTATTAATTAATTTAGAAGTGAAAGATCCAAATTGTAGTACGATTCTTGGTGAGTTGCTAAAGAAAATGAAAAGTTTGGGAATATATCAGTTTAACCAATTTTTAGTATCTTCATACCATCCTGAAGTCATAAATCATTTCTTTAGTTTGAAAACTCAAATTTTGACACAAAATCGAAGCAAACATCGATTTAATCAAAAGAAAGAAGTTGATCTTAAAGAAAATTCTGGAAAGAAATCGTATAATGTAGACTTGAACGATTTTTCTACTGATTCTATATGGGTGGGGTTCATAGTTGATAGTGAGATCTTAGAGGAGAAAAAATGTAACTCACTCATAACTTATATTGAAAAATATGAATTTGACTATTTGATTTTAGGAAAAGAGTTATTATCCGAAGTATTAGATATTGATCTTGATTATAAAATAGGAACATTTACGGTGAATGAATTGGAGCATATACAAGATTGTAAAATCAAGTTAGATCTGATTATATCAGATAGACCTGATAAATTCACGCATTAAAATATATATTATTTAACATATATTTAATGTAAAATTATGATTGATTGTTCTCATAAACAAATAATCCAGTATTGGATGGCCATATAGCATCTGTCATATCTTCATCAATAGGAACACTACTAGCATTCATAATTATTTGTCGAAATTCTGGTTCAGTTCTTTCTGTAAAAATATCTGGAATTCCTTGCATAGTAAATCCTACAATACAATCTGTATTTTTTAACCTATATCTAGTACAGAAGACCAAATTGACAAAACCTCTGGGATCTATTTCAAAGTTATAAGTTGATGCACCTGCACCTCTATATTTCTTAAACATGTCAATCTTTTCAAGAATCATCCCCTCGCCCTCTGAAGCAGATATTTCTTCTTTTTGTACTTTTAAACAAGTTTGATAACAAAAAGTTACAAAGGCCTGAAGAGCAGAGGTTGTTGTATATTTTCTACATTTATCTTCTCTTTTGATTCGTTTTTCGCATTTATAACAATCTTTATTCGGACAAGATTCGTATTTATAGGTTTTAGGTCTAACATGTAATGCTAAATTAAACTGTGGACTTATAATAAATTGATCAATACGATTAGTATAATTATCATCTTCAGCCCTAACAAAATTTGCATTATCGAAAGTTGTTGGAATGTTAAATTCAGGAGTAAATTGAACAAAACCTCCAGATTCTGCTTCAAGATATTTAGGAAGAAAGGCAGGTTCTAGGAATTTAATAAAAATCTGACCAAACGCATCTTCGGCAAATTTATATCTGAAATTGGGTGTGATACTTCTAAGAGTACCATCGGGATTAATACCTATATCAAAATTTCTGTAGTCGTCAGGTGCTAATATATCTTCTAGCTGAGAAAGCAGCTGACTTCCCCAATATATAGCATAATTAGTTCTAGTATTGGCAGGTTGATTAACAGTCAGTTCATACAAACCACTTATAGCGTTATTCAATTCTGCACATCCTGTAATATTCAAACCTAGACTGCCTGTTCCAGTTACTTCATAGGGAAGTCTGTAAGTATATCGAATATTTAATGCATCTGCTGGTCTACCTCTACCTATTCCTCCGATTTGAACAATTATTTCTTGCTTCACCATTTAAATAATATATTATTTATTTTATTAAATAATATATTTTATTTTAAACAAGTTGTAAAAGTTCTGGGAATGTATTAACCCATGCATCTCCAGCATCAGTCTGGTCGGTGACCTTTATCTGAGCTGTCTTACTTGTAGGGTTAATGGCCTGTAAGACCATACATTTTGGATTAGTATTATTGGTAGTTGAGGTCAAACACCATCTATTCGCTAACCCATCATGATTGTAAGTCCAAGTATCTTTTACATCATCACATTCACCAACACTTAGTACATCATTATCTACAGTTAAACATAAAGCGGCTGTATTTTCAATATCTGATTCGTCAGCAATTTTACCATTAACTAAATGCCATAACTTTACATCTTCACTTACCTCTGTATTTTGACTAAACACAACATTGTTTGACCCTTCCCTAGTAATTTGCCCTACCTGTAAAATATCATTTATAATAAAGGGATTAGGATTGGTTGATGTAGAAATAGGTTGTGTACCTTCCATATAAACAATCTGGTTATATACAGCGTAATTAGCTGTGTGAGGATTTCTCACGGTCAGAGTTGTGTAATATTTAAGACCGGGTTGAAGTTTAGACACTGTAGCTTTAGTTCCTCCGTTTGTAACAGTACCACTTGTAAAAGCATTAGCATTAGATAAAGTTCCATTTGCATTGTAAATGGGTGGGTCTAAGGTGGCCCAGAGTTGTGCAATATCTTCTGTACTTCCTGTTTGATTCCAAGTTGCTGTAATCTGAGTAGGTGAAGTCACTTCTACATTAGCACCAACCAAGGCAATTTGCCTATTATTTTCAGTTTGTCTGTGACATAATACCAACCAAACAATTAAACCTGCAATAACTAAAAGAGCCAAAATAAATAAAATAATCCAAACGATATTTGAGCCTCCTCCTGTCTGTGTAGGTTGAGATGTTGTAGGTTGAGATGTTGTTGTGACTCTATATTCTGGAGATTGTAAATCAGACATAAATAAAATTCCTTTAATTGGTTAAAAAATATTTATTCTTAATATTTTTTATAAGTTTCTATTTTAATTCAATAACAGAATCATAAAATCCTTCTACCCCCTCATGATCTACACATATCACAGTTTTATTAGGAATAGATTTAATAGCACTAATACAAGATTCCTTTAAATTAGAATCTAAACTACTTACACATTCGTCCAACATAATAATAGGCGAATTGCTTACAGAATTTAAAGCTAATAATAGTGCTAAAGATACTCTATCTCCTTCACCTCCGGATAACCCATTAATATTATCATATTTAACCCCTTTGTATGATATTTCCAAATTTAGTCCTGGCTTAATATTATTCTTTTTACTTTTGAGTGTTTTAAAGAGATTTAATCTGAGTTCTATAGGTTCTGTAAAGAATATAGGTAAAGTTGTTTCTAGGACTGTATTAATATTACTGATAGTATCCTCCAACTGTTTACATTCAGTCTCTATAGCTTTTTGTTTTAACTTGGTTAAGGCCTTTACATCACCATGCAAAATTAATAATTTTTCTCTCTTCTCTTCTAAAGATTTGGAACGTTTCTGACATTTTTGACCCCATAGGGCATCCTCTACTTTTCTCTTTTTATTTTTTAACTCCTGATGACAGTTTTCATAATTAGTTTTAATCGGAGGGTTTAATTTGGACTTTAATTCATTTACTTTAGTCTGATATTCGTATAGATTGGTGGATAATTTAGAACTCTGAAGATGAACATCCTGATGTTTTTGATATTCTGTTTCTAATGTGGATAATTCTGATCTTTTAGCTGATATATGGGTCCTAATCTGTGAGGAGGATTCATCCGGATAGGGTAATTCATTTAATTCCTTATTCAACCTTTCTCTTTTATCTTTTACCTGATTATAATTAAAGATATAGGTTAATTCCTGACTAGAATACTCTGGCAAATGAATATATATGATTTTAGATAATCGAGAGATCAGATTTCTTAACTTATCAGTATCTGGTCTTGTTTGTATATGAGTTTGTACTTCTTCTAAATTTACTGATTTTAATGAATCTGAAATACTCTTATACGTATTCTTTAGAAAAAGTAATTCTCTCATATCATTAATTCTCTTAAAATATTTATTATACTCGTTTTCCGCTTTAGCAATATCCGAGTAGGTGGTGGGGTTACCTTCACCCAGTACAAGTTGAGAATTCTGATATCTGAGAGATGCTTGACATGAAGGGCAGGTTAATAATTCTAAACCCTTCTTAAGTTCATTTATTAAAATACTTTTTTCTCTTAGCATCGATTCAGCGTTTTTAATATCATCTTCAGAGGTGGTTATAGTATATTTATTAATCTGTTTCTGTACTGAAATTAATCTATTATAACTATCCACATATTTATCCAAATGATTTATATGTTTTAATTTTTCGGATAATTGGGAAATAGTATTATCTATGATTCCTTGATTATATTCGATACCTAAACTTTTACATTCCTTAGAATATTTATGGTATTCCTGTTCTCGCCTGGATGTTTCCCAGATCTGCTCCTGAGTCACATCAAATAGATTATCGGGAGTTTTCATATCTATTATCTGAGTCTCTACCATATTAAGTTCATCTTTTATCCTTTCATATTGTATAATAAGAGGTAATAGACTTTCCATCTTTTGTATCTCATCAGTTAATACATGTTTCTTTTGTGAATATTCTTCATGAGATATAGGGATAATCTCTTCTGATGATAAAGATAATAATTTTTTATTTATATCTATAATCTGAGAATTAAGATATTGGTAACTTCCTAGGATTCTCTCCTGTTCTATCATTTTTTGGTGTAAATCTTTCTCCCGTAATTCCATATTAGATATCTCCAACCTTAATTGTTCCAACTCAGAATCGGATAAAACTAAACTAATAGGATTTTCAGATAATTCTTTTTTATATAATTCAATCTCAGTAGTTAATGCTTGTTGATCCAATAAGAATCTCTGATTAACACTTTTTAATTCTTCAGAGATTCTTGATATATATTCTTTTGGATTTTCTCCACTGAAAGATAAAAGATTTAATAAAGACATTCGATCCGACCCTGATCCCGATAAAAGACTACAACGAGATTTCTGTTCAATATATGAACAGGCTCTCCACAAATCTTTATTACCAAATTTGGAATCTATAATGGGTTGAGCCACCTTATCCTCATATTCTTTATCTCCTATACTAACTTTAAGTAGTTCTGGATTTTTCTTACGATGAATGATCATATGGTTTAGATATATAGTAACCGATAAATTTTTTGTTATCCCTGCATTATTATAAATACCTCTCATATTACCATATAAACACCAATAAATAGCCTGTAAAATAGTACTTTTCCCCACACCTGATGGACCTTTTAATAGAACCATCTCATTAGAATTAAACTTATACTCTACATCTATGTGACATTTAAATCCAACAATTTTAACATGCATTTTAATCTATATTCAGCGATTATTGATCCAATCAATTTCATAGTTATTCATTAAAAATTGAGGGATTAATTAAAGGATTTATTTATAATAATTCAATATAAAAATTAATTTTATTTCTAAAATATGTCAGAAATTCCTAAATCTAGAGAGGAGTTGACCAAGTTGAGAAATGTAGATTTAAAAGATATTTTAAGGTCTCTAAGTCTTAAAGTGAGTGGGAACAAAAAAGATCTGGTCCAGAGAATTTTAGATCATATGAAACCCATTCCACCTATAGCATCTACAAGTTTAGAGACAATGGAAGATCCTACAAAACTTCCCCCAGTTCCTTTGAGAGAATCATTACCCATAGAAAGAAAAACAGAAATAATTTCACAGACAGTTACTTTACCCCCTTTAGCAGTTCAAGTAAAAGAAAAAGGTAAAGATGTATTAAATAAAGATATTATAGAAAAAACGGAAGAAAAAGTAATTATAGAATTACCCAAATCACCCGGAGTTGAACCTAGTGTAATTATAACTCCTTCAGTTCAGACTTTACCTGCTTTGGGAGCTGAAAAGGTTCCTATTCCGGAAGGACTTCAGACCACTTTTCCAGGACAAGGAGGGCTTCCGGGAGTTGAAGAATTAGAAACTCTCCGACTTGCTCAGGAAGGAGTTTCTAAAGCTAAATTGATTGAACCAGAAGCATCTTTTCAAAAAGGTGTCACTGCAAAACAACCGGAAAGAACCTTACCTCCCGTTGGTATCACCCCACCACAACCTGATATTTCATCCTTGGTGATTCCTCCAGTATCTTCCATCCCAGCAGAATTGGAACAGGTGAAAGTCCCCCCTATTAGTCCTATTACTTTACCAACATTAAAAGAATTTAAATTACCACCTGTTAGTGAAATTAAAGAACCAGAAATTAAAGAATTAGTTATTCCTAAACCTATTACCACGCCAAAAGAAGTACCTTTACCTACCAAAAGACCTAAAGAAGTTACACCTAGCATACGAATCCCTAAAATCAAAACAACTGCGGTTAAACCATCACCAAAAAGAATTTCTAAACCTAAAGCATTTGTACCTCCTATAGGTGGGATGCAATTACCTGAAGAAACTACAGTCATTCCAAGTATTCCTATCACTTCACCTTCAGCTCTTCAAACCTCTAAGATTGCTGTAGCTAAAACAGAATCTGCTCAAGTTATGGAAAATATTAAAACTATTGATATTAATAAATTAAATGTTGGGAAAACCAGAAAAGGAGATGGTAGTTATTCCGTTACGGAACTAAGAAGTATTGCAGGAAGTATTAACCTAATTAAATCAGGTAACAAAAAACAATTGGTGGAAAGAATTAAAGCAACCATCAAAAAAGTAAATCCGTCAGCATTTGACTAAATTCGATTGATTTATTAATTATATTTTTCATAAAATATAATTGATTATGGAAAAATTAAATAAAGACGAATTGTTTTTCATAGGTTTAAGAATCTATTGAAGAGTTATATCAAATGAAAGAATTATCCTTAACTCGTAACCAGATAAAAGAGATACCCAAAGAGATTGGACAACTTCACAATTTACAAATATTATGCTTAGATCATAACCAGCTATAAGAATCTAAGAAATGATAAAATAAATGTAAAAATATATTTATTTTAATTAGAAATGAATAAATTACCTAAAGACGCTTTATTTTCATTGGCTCTTGAATTAAACCTACCAGATCTATTAAGGTTCTGTACCTCAAGTAAAAGAATTAATGATTTGATCTGTCGGAAGAATGATATTTGGATTGCTAAATTAAATAGGGAATTCCCTAAATATAACCCTATGTTTCAAAAAGATACTCCTAGACAAACCTATACTTTATTATATGATTTAACTAAACTGAAAAATAAGTTAAAATTAAAAGAATCTATTAGTGATATTTATAATATAAAAGCATTAAAATTATCATATAAGAGATTAAAAGAGATACCCAAAGAGATTGGACAACTTCACAATTTACAA
>Ga0180437_10006002_pt1 | contig 16416 bp, 14 predicted proteins | sample SS_ome_4_FD_132410 | JGI IMG/M metagenome (GOLD analysis project Ga0180437, IMG submission 132410) | Hypersaline lake sediment archaeal communities from the Salton Sea, California, USA - SS_3_D_1 metaG | ecosystem: Environmental > Aquatic > Non-marine Saline and Alkaline > Hypersaline >...
CGGTCTGGGCTTCAGCGCCCTCGTCGTCGGTGGTATCTTGGTAGCGTTGCTGAGCTCAGCCATCAAGATCGTCCAGGAGTATGAGCGGGGCGTGATCTTCCGGCTCGGCCGTCTGGTGGGGGCCAAGGGGCCGGGACTATTCTTCATCATCCCCATCGTGGACCGCATGGTGAAGGTTGACCTAAGGGTTGTGACGCTGGACATCCCTACCCAGGAGGCGATCACCAAGGACAACGTGACCCTGAAAGTCAACGCGGTTGCCTACTTCCGCGTGGTCGAACCCTCGGACGCCGTCGTCCAGGTAGAGGACTATCGCAAGGCTACCTGGCAGATCGCACAGACCACTCTCCGTAGTGTTCTCGGCCAGTCGGAGCTCGACCAATTGCTCACCCATCGTGAGGCGATCAATGAGAAGCTCACCCAGATCATAGACGAGCAGACCGAACCTTGGGGCATCAAGGTCAGCATCGTCGAAGTGAAGGACGTGGAACTGCCTGAGACGATGAAGCGGGCCATGGCTCGCCAGGCCGAGGCCGAGCGGGAGAAACGAGGGAAGATCATCCACGCGCAGGGCGAGCTCGAGGCTGCTCAGGCGTTGAGGGATGCGGCCGGAAAGATCGCTGAGGAGCCTGCCGCCATTCAACTCCGGTACCTGTCCACCCTCACCGAGATCGCCGTGGAGAAGAACTCCACGATCATTTTCCCGATTCCGATCGAGTTTTTCAGGGCCTTCTCTCGGATATTCGGCGACGAGCAGGAAACAACATAGCGACTCGGGAGACTGGCCATGGATCGGTGGGAGTATCAGATCACCACGCACTCGGCGGGAGAGGTGCTCAGCGTCCGCGCGGAGCTCGGCCATGCTCCCGATGCAGCAGGACCCACGGTCGTCTACTGCGACACTGAGGGCCAGTGCTTCCTCGACCAAGCCCCTAACCCCTATGTGGAAGCCATCGTTCACATCTTGAACGAGAAGGGCCAACAAGGATGGGACTTGGTGCAGATTACCTTCAGGGAGACAGATTTCATCTGCATCTGGCGAAGGGAGTTGTAGCCCTTCCACCCACCCGGGCACTCATCGATTGGAGGACGTCCTGGCTTGTTTGGGGTGTCTTCTCAGTCGAGTCAGGGCACGAAACTCAATGGAAACCGAAGGCCTGCCAGCGACGTATGAGGCGGGCCTTTCGGTCCCCGAGTTGGCCTCGCAGGCAGGCGGATTGCGGCGTGCCCTAGGGAATGATGGTCTCTGACACGGGGACGACCCTCAGGCGCAGGCTCACCTCTTCACCGAGCTCCTTGGTCAGGGCAGTGATGAGATGATCGCCAATCTCGGGCCCTAGCTCACGGCTTGAGTAAACCGTCACCGACAAACCAAGCCTTGCTCCCCCCTGCTGCAAATCGATACCCTCCAGCGATACGCCGTCCAGTCCGTCCAACTCCTCGGCGAGCACCCGGCTGATCACCTCTTCCTTCTGTGTAGCCTGTACCGACCTTCCGGACACAAAGCCTAGAGGCAGAGCGACAACCAGAAGAAGGAGCATGGAAACCACCAGCCCCCGGCGCAACTGGCCTTCCCTCTCTTTGACACCTCTCACCGGGCGGAAACCCAGCAAGAGAAAGTTGACCGCCCCGGCGAGGGTGATGCCCACGAGGTTGGTACCGAACAACAGCATCCCCCCACCCGCCACAGCAAACCGTCGGGCCGCCAGTCCGATACCCACCACCCCCAGAGGGGGCACCAGGGCAGCTGCAATGGCCACGCCTGGCAGGGCCGCCGACACGTCCTTTCGTGAAACCGCGTAGGCCCCTGCGGCCCCAGATGCGAGGGCAATCATCAGATCCAAGAGGTTGGGCGTAGTCCTGGCCAGGATCTCCTGTGTCGGTTCGCCCCAAGGAACAACGGAAGCCAGGAACAAAGCCACCACCACAGCCAGAAAGATGCCCTTGATCGTCGACTCCGCGGCATCGCGCAGGAGCCGAACATTGCCCAGCGCGATAGCCAGAGCCATGCCGATGATGGGACTCATCAGGGGAGCCACCAGCATACCGCCTATGATCACCGCCGCACTGTTCAGAAGCAATCCCAGCGTCGCTATCGTTGCGGCCAGCGTGATCATCACGAAGTAATCGATATCAGTGCGGGCTCCTTCCCTGATCTGCCGGTAGACCGTTGACCTCTCCTCGGCCTCCAGCGTGGGCAGCAGCTGGTACATCGCATTCCACACCCGCCTGAGCCAGAACTGGGGCAAGGGGGCTCGCTGCTTGGCTATCATCACCGGGACCGGCGATTTCCGAGCAATCCGTTGAGGAATCGTCCCGAAAAGCACCCTGTCGAAGAGCCCTTCTTCGGAGGCGCCGAGAAACATGAGGTCGTACTCCTGTGCCTCAGCGAGGATTCCAGCCACCACACCCGGCGCAGTGATAACCTTGGCGTTGATCAGATCCTCATCCCCCATACCGTGCACCGTGCGGGCTATCATCTCCCTACCGTGCTCTCGGTCTTCTGCTGTCGAACCCTCCCGACACACGTATAACACGGTAACCTGCGCTCCGTAGGGCCTCGCCAGCCTTAGTGCGAGCCGCGCCGCGATAGACGCATGCGGACCACCGCTCGTCGGTAACAGAATGCTGTTCACCTGGGCGTGGCCGTCGCCCTTTACCACAATGACGTCACAAGGCGCGTTTTCCACCACGGGATCCAGTGTCGGGCCCAGGACCAGACCTTTGCGGTCTGAGTAGCCTTCCCAGCTCAGAAGAATGAGATCGCACTTCTCCTCCACGGCGGTGTCGATGATCCCCTGAGACACGCTACGCGCCACCCTGGTGATGGGGGTGAGGGTCGCAGAACCCGTATCCTCGGCGCCTAGCGACCAACTGAATACGGATTCAACCCCCTCCGCCATCTTCGCCCCCTCGCGGAGAGGCACTTGGGCGGGCAGCGTAATCACCCTCAGAGGAATAACCTCAGCGCTTTCTTCGTCGCCAGCCAGTGCGACTGCCAGCTTGATCAGTCTCGACTGCCTGTCGCCAGGGGCCAAAGGCACCAGAACCCGGTGCGCGGCCTCCACTGCCCGCTCCCTGGGTCTGAACACCACGACGCCTTCCTTGCCGGCGATGTACCGTCCTCTGGCGTAGAACGCATAGATCACCAAACCAGCCGCGAGCCAGATGATGCCCGCCAACAACGCCGTGGTTCCCAGAATCGGCAGAAGGAACACGCTGAGCACAACCGTCAGTGCCGGAACCAGTGGGGGAATCGGAAGCCGGAAGCTTGATGGCTCCTTTTCACCCGCGCTGCGCAGCCCAATAGCATCTCCCAACGCTATCATGCTCATCAGGAACAGGGCGCAGAACCCCCCCACTCGGGCCATCGTTTCCAGATCTCCCCGCAGCGCGAGCAAAGCACCCAGCGCGCCGACGAGCGCGAATAGAACGTACGGGGTCCGAAAGCGATTTGCGCGGCGCCTGAGCAGCTCCGGAAGCAGATTGTCCCGCTCCATCACCTGGGCCTGGCGCACCACCAACAAGAATCCAGAGTTCAGAGCCATGGGAACCAGGACCACCGCGAGTAGCGGCAAGAAGATCCCATAGCCTCCAAGGCACTCCTCGGCCAGCTTCGCCACCGGCAGGCGGGCGTGACCGAGGTCCGCGCTGGTCAGCGTACCTGCAACGGCCAAGCTCAGTACCACCAAGAGCACGGTCCCCAACCCCACAGTGGCTAGAAACGCTCTTGGGATGGTCCGTCTGGGACGAGGGATCTCAGCTGATGTCAATGGAATGGATTCCAGGGCCAGGAAGCCCACAAGAAGCAGCGACAGGCCCGTCTGGATGCCCAGATAGCCGTGTGAAGAGAAGGGGCGGAAATGCGCCGCTCGAACATGGGGCAGACAGAGAACGCAAATAAGCAGCAGGACGGCCACAGCGGACCAGGTCACGAGATCACGAACTCGCCTGTAGCTCCACCCGCCCACAATATTGTAGGCGGCCACCATGACGATCAGCAGTGCGGCCACCACTGTTTCGGGAAGCCGGTAGCCGGACCACGCCTCGAATATCGTGCTGGCACTGGAGGCGAAACCGAGGGCCAGGATGGCACACAGCAGCAAGCCGCCCAGCATGATGGCCCAACCTGCGAGGAAGGCCATTGGCCCCCGGGTCGCCTGACGCAGCAACACATACGCCCCGCCTTCACGCCCCCCACAGAGCAGCAGCTCGACGTAGACCAGTAGAGTGAGTGAGCAGACCGCGCCCAGGAGCAGGTACGACATCGCAGCCGCGCGTCCTGCCGCTCCCACGGCGGATCCCTGGAGCGTGAACACCAACGCGGCCATCAAGATGGCCAAACTGCGCGAAACCAAGCGCGCGACGCTCAGCTCCCGGCTGAAACGCACCTCAATTGGAGCTACTTCTTCGCCCACAGGAATCACCTCTGAAGTCAAGCGCCTCAATCGTAGCACAATCAAGAATGAATGCCCAATATGTGACGTGTCATTGCGATGGCCCCCCAGCCATGCTATAATCCCGACGGTCGCTGCCCCGGAGAACAGGCGCGATCTTGCGCTGGAAAGAACAGGACGGGAAACGTGACAAAGTACATATTCTGCACCGGGGGTGTCGTGTCGTCCGTGGGGAAAGGAGTAACCGCGGCATCCATTGCCCGTACTCTTAAGAGCAGGGGCATCTCGGTGTCCGTCCAGAAACTCGACCCCTACCTCAACGTGGATGCCGGGACCATGTCGCCCTATCAGCACGGTGAGGTCTTCGTAACCGACGACGGGTCCGAGACCGATCTCGACCTCGGACACTACGAACGCTTCACAGACGAGAACCTCACAAGTTCGAGTAACGTCACCACGGGCCAGGTCTACTCCTCCGTCATCGCTAGCGAGCGCCGCGGCGATTACCTGGGCAGCACTGTGCAGATCATTCCGCACATCACAGATGAGATCAAGCGCCGGGTGCATCAGGTCGGCCACGAAAGCGGTGCCGAGGTGGTCATTGTGGAGGTGGGCGGAACGGTGGGGGATATCGAGGGACTGCCCTTCATCGAGGCCCTCCGACAGATGCGCAGCGATGTGGGCCGGCAAGACGTTCTTTACGGTCATGTGACCCTTCTCCCACGGCTGGCGGTTACCGGTGAATTGAAAACCAAACCTACCCAGCATAGCGTCAAGGAACTGCGGGGCATGGGAATCCAGCCCGACTTCATCCTCTTGCGCGCAGACACCCTACTTTCTGACGGCGTGCGGGCCAAGGTGTCTCTGTTCTGCGACGTTGACGAGTCGGCGGTCATACCTCTAGTCAACGCAGAGACGATGTACGAAGTGCCGCTGATCATGGAAGAGTTGGGACTCGGCGACCTGATCGTGGAGAAGGCCGGCCTTGCGAACACCGAGCCGGATCTGGACGAATGGCGCAGCGTAGTGGAGCGCATTAAGCGACCCGAACGACGCGTCACCGTTGCTTTGGTGGGCAAGTATGTGGAGCTGGTCGACGCTTACATGAGCATCAGGGAAGCACTCTACCACGCCGGTGCCCACCATAACGTCGGTGTGGACATCAAGTGGGTGGAATCGGAGCAGCTCCAAGAGGAGCACCCAGGTCCGCTGGCGGGGGTCGATGGCATCGTCGTACCCGGCGGCTTCGGCTACCGGGGTATAGAAGGCAAGATAGCCGCAGCCCGGCACGCGCGTGAGAGCCAAATCCCGTTCCTGGGTTTGTGTCTGGGGCTCCAAGTTACGGTTATTGAGTTCGCGCGCTCGGTGGCAGGCTTGAAGGGAGCAAACAGCACCGAGTTCGACCAGCACACTCCACATCCGGTAATAGACTTCTTACCGGAGCAGCGGCAGGTCTTCAAGAAGGGAGGTACCATGCGGCTGGGCAGCTATCCTTGCCGTCTGGTGCCGGGGACTCGGGCGGCCCGAGCGTACGGTCAAGAGGTGGTGCACGAACGGCATCGACACCGGTACGAATTCAACAATGAATATCTAGAGATGCTGCGCTCCAAGGGCCTCACGGCCAGCGGGCTTCTAGATGGCGCCGATCTAATCGAAATCGTGGAAGTTCAGGATCATCCATGGATGGTCGCTACCCAATTCCATCCCGAGTTCAAGTCCCGTCCTAACAGGGCACACCCTCTCTTCCTCGGCTTTCTCTCAGCAGCGATAGAAAGGCACGACGACAATCAGACATCGGCGGCCCCGTAGGAGCGCCGGGCGACTTGATCCCGCTGGCTTCAGAGGAAAAGGCGTGGGAAGCCCCGATTTTCTGGTGATTGGTCACGTTTCCAGGGACCGTGTAGAGGGAGGCTACCGGCCAGGCGGCACGGCGACGTATTCCGCACTCACGGCCAGGAGCCTGGGTAGGAGGGCGGCGGTCATCACCAGTGCCAGCCCTGACCTGAATCTGGATGAACTCTTCTGCGACATCGAGGTGCTTTGCGTTCCGTCACCGGTCACGACCACCTTTGTTAACATCTGCGAAGCAGATTCGCGGCAGCAGTACATAGAGGCGGTCGCGGACAAGATCCCGAACGGGAGCGTCTCGCCTCACTGGAGAAGCACGCCAGTCGTACACCTAGGACCGATAGCCAACGAGTTCGATGAAGACATGATAGACCTATTCCCAGACTCCCTCCTGGGCCTCACACCGCAGGGCTGGCTGAGGCAGTGGGACGGCCAGGGCTGGGTATTTCCCCGCCCATGGAGGACAGCCCGCCGGTTCTTGCACCGCATAGACGCTCTTTTCGTCAGCGAGCAGGACCTGGCAGGCGAGGCTACGGGCCTAAGATCGGAACTGCATCTTCCCCGCATGGCCGTGGTCACAGAGGGGGCGGAAGGCGCGACGCTGCACTACCAGGGACATTCGACCCATATCGCCCCCCGCGAGACCCAAGCGATCGATCCCACGGGCGCGGGGGACATTTTCGCCGCGGCCTTCCTCGTAAGGCTGGCGGAGACTGGCCATCCCCACGAAGCCGCCCGCTTCGCCAGCGTGGCTGCCTCCCTCTCAGTGGAGCAAGCGGGCGTCGCCTCGATCCCGGATCGTGCGCAGATAGAATCGTACCTCACGAGTACACCATGACACGCATCTATTCCTTCGCGAACCAGAAGGGGGGAGTGGGCAAGACCACTACGGCCATCAACCTGGGTGCATACCTGGCGGCCCGGGGCAAGAGAGTCTTACTGGTCGATATCGACCCTCAGGCCAACGCCACGAGCAGCCTGGGCGTAGACAAGAACGATGTCCGCCTATCCATCTACGAAGCTCTCATCCAGCAGGTTCCACTTGGCCGGACCATTCTGGCCATCGAAAGAGCCCAATTGGAGCTGGCACCCTCTGCGCCGGCCCTGGCCGGTGCCACTGTAGAGTTGATACGCCTGCCCGAAAGGACCCACCTCCTGCACAAGGCACTGGCGACCTTGGATCGAGAGTACGACTACATCTTCGTTGACTCGCCGCCAAGTTTGGGAATCTTGACCGTGAACGCCTTGACGGCAACCCAGGGTGTCGTCATCCCGGTGCAGTGCGAGTACCTATCCTTGGAGGGCCTGGGCCAGCTAGTCCACACCATCAATCTCGTGCGCAGCGATCTCAATCCCCAGCTGAAGATCGCTGGCTTGATCATGACTATGTACGATGTGCGAACCAAGATAGCCCAGCAAGTGGTAGACGAGGTGCGCAAGTACTTCGCCGGCAAGGTGTTCTCCACGATAATCCCGCGAAACGTCCGCCTCAGCGAAGCGCCAAGCTACGGCGAGACAATACTCACCTATGCCCCGAGAAGTAGTGGCGCCCTAGCGTACGAGGCGTTGGCCGAAGAGTTCCTGCTGCGCACGGACAGGACAGGAGGTATCTAGATGCCCGGAGACAGACGCGGTCTGGGAAAGGGTTTGGAGGCCCTGATCCCCTCCGCTCCCGGAGTGACCGAGGTCGAGGTGGATAGTATCGTCCCCAACCCACGACAGCCCCGTCAGGCATTCGATCCCCAAGCGCTGCAAGAACTGGCTAGCTCCATCCGCGAGCAAGGTCTGGTCCAACCATTGGTGGTCACAGAGGTAGAGGCGGGATACCAACTCCTCATCGGCGAGCGGCGCTGGAGAGCGGCCAAGCTGGCCGGGCTGGACGTAGTGCCCGTAGTGGTCCGAGATGTCAGCCCTCAGCAAATGCTGGAGCTCGCCCTGGTCGAGAACCTCCAGCGCGAAGACCTGAACCCATTGGAGACCGCGACGGCCTACCAGCAACTGGTCGAAGAATTCGGCATGACCCAGCAACAGGTCGCCGACAAAGTGGGGAAGAACCGCGTTACGGTAACCAATACCCTCCGCCTGCTGAAACTCCCCGCGCAAGTGAAGGATGCTCTCCTTCAGGGAGAGATCACCGAGGGGCATGCCCGGTCCATCCTTCGACTGGAGTCGGAACGGGCCCAACTGGAAATGCTGAAGCAAGTGGTCAAGGGCGGTTTGAGCGTTCGTCAGACAGAGGAGATGGTGCGGCGGATGGCTGAGACGCCAAAGGCCAAACACGTACGAGACCGCAAGTCGCCCGAACTGAGAGCCCTTGAGGACAAGTTCCGCCAGGCCTTGGGCACCAAAGTGAACCTCACCCGTGGCAGGAAGGGAGGCAGATTGGTCGTCTACTTCTACTCCGAGGAGGAGTTGCAGGCCATATACGACCTACTGGTCAGTGATTGACCTCCCTCGTCGCACCATGCCCCCAACAGGCGGCCCCGGTACCTCCTGGCTAGCACGGAAAGCGACTCCGGCTGCGGTCTACGGTAGCACACCCATGGGATCAAGTAGCCAACTGCCTCTGCTCACCTCGAAGTGAAGATGCGACCCGGTCGACCGACCGGTGCTGCCCATTCGCCCTATCAGCTCTCCTTGCGCCACATGCTCGCCAGCCCCTACGTAGGATGCGCTCAGATGGCCATAGAGCGTATGATAATCACCGGCATGCCGGATCACAATCATGCGCCCATACCCCGGGTATTCCGTATGCCCAGCCACCACCACCTCCCCGGCCGCGGCCGCGTAGATGGGTGCCCCAACGGGTGCCGCCACATCTATCGCATGGTGGCACGCCCACTCCCGCTGGGTGATGCGACCACGCGCTGGCCATTGCAGAGAAATCTCCCCCGTCTCCACCTCTCCAGGCGCGAAGTGCTGGCTTGAGTACACCATCTGGAGACCAGGCTGACACTGGCTGCCCAGTACTTCGCTGATCATGGCCAGCACATCGCCCACCAGAGTGCCGATCAGGCCCAGCGAGCCAAGCACCAGAAGCGCCACGAGGACGATCACCAGCGCGTACTCGATCAAGGCCTGCCCTCTCTGGCCCGGGCGCTGCGCGTCTGCCTGCGACCCCATACTGCGGTGCGTCCCTTCAGTTCTGTATTGGTGGCCCGGCGTTCTCGTCAGTAGGCACAACAGGCCGGAAAACATCTCGAAACGCCGAGGCACACTCCTCGGTGGCGAAAGCCACCATCCTGTCTCCCGTCCTCAGCACCGTATCGCCATGGGGGATAATGACCTTACGCCCGCGCTGAACCGATACCACTATGCAGTTCTCGGGCAGGCGTATCTCCTCCAGTCTGCGGCCCATGACCGGCGACTTGAGCCCGATCTCAATCTCCACAAACTGGGTACCGCCCAATTTGCCCAGCTTGAGCCGCTCCGCTCTTTGCTGTGCATCGAGGCGACGCAGAATGGCCAGGTTGTACGCCCGGATAACATCGTGGCGATGCACAACACCCAGCAATCGACGTGGATGATTCCTGTCCACGACGGGCAGCCTGCCCACGTCGCGAATACCAAGCTTCTTCAATGCCCCCCACAAAGGCTCGTCCGGATAGACGGTGAGCGGAGGAGAAGTGGCGATGTCTTCCACGGTTAGATGGCTGATGTCCCCGCGGTGCATCGCCTCCTCTAGATCTCTGTGAGTCACCACCCCATGGAGGTCACCGTTCTCGTCGAGCACCGGGAAGCCGTGGTGGCGAGTGCGGTCAAACTCCTCCGCCAGATCCGCCACGCTCATGGATGTGGCGACCTCATCCAAATCCGCCAGCGGCGTCATCGCTTCACTGACGAAGACACCCTGCATCACGTCGATGTCACGACCCAGCGCCAGGCGAACGCCTCGCCGGGCCAGCTTCACAGTGTAGATCGAATCGTGGCTCAGCTGTTCCGCCAGGAGTGTGCAGATCACGGTGCTCAACATCAGAGGCAGGATGATGAAGTAATCATCGGTCAGCTCGAACAATATGAGGATCGCAGTGATCGGGGCCCGCGCAGCTCCTGCAAACACGGCCGCCATCCCCACCAGCGCATAGGCACCTGCCGTGGCCGTGCTCTCCGGGAAGACACCATGAACCACGGACCCGAAGGCACCGCCAAGCATGGCACCCATGAACAACGAAGGAGCAAACACACCTCCCGACCCGCCCGAGCCCAGAGTGAGGCACGTAGCGATCAGCTTCGCTACGAGGAGCACCACCAGCACCGACATGGCGCCCGGATTGAGCAGGGTACTCTCCATCGTTTCGTATCCCACCCCGAACACCTGCGGCACCCACAGGCCGATCACTCCAATCGCCAGCCCACCCACAGCCGGTTTCAGGTACTCTGGCAGGGGCCAACGTTCAAAGAGGTCCTCAGACTTGTACAGGAGGACTATGAACACCGTGGCCACCACCGCCGCCACCACGCCCAATACGGCATACAGCGGGAGTTCCCACACACTAACCAAAGAGTAGGGAGGCACAGGAAAGGCAGGGACGTCTCCCAGCAGGACCCTGCTGATCACATTCGCCGTTACCGAGGAAATGACCACCGTACTGAAGTACCCGACACTGAACTCCTGGAGAATCACCTCCAGGGCGAATATGACGCCAGCAATGGGAGCGTTGAAGGTCGCCGCAATACCCCCAGCAGCACCACATGCCACCAGATTGCGCACTCGTTCATCCGAGAGATGGAGCCACTGACCAATAGTGGAGCCCCACGCGGAGCCAATCTGTACGATCGGCCCCTCCCGCCCCACCGAACCACCAGTGCCGATGCATATCGCAGAGGCCAGGGCCTTCACCAGGCCGACAACGGGACGGATTCGCCCGCCACGAATGGCCACCGCCTCCATCACCTCCGGAACCCCATGGCCCTTGGCCTCGCGGGCAAAGAAGTATGTCAGCGGACCCACTATCAAACCACCGATTGCTGGCACGAGGACTAGGGAATAGCGGCCCAGCCCCCCAGAATCCTGGGCAATCCATCAAACGAGAAACTGGTAATGGACTCAATCAACACGCGAAAGCCAACCGCTCCGAAGCCGGCCCCTATGCCCACGACCGTAGCCGTCACGAGAACCACCGCGCGCTCTGGTGGCTGCCGCCGGTCCAGCCGACGGGCCGCGCGCTTGGTGGAAGCCTCCCACGCCTCTCTGACTCTGTTAACCATCTTCATCTTTACTGGCTTTCACAACCTCCACCGGCGTATTTCTTGCCCCGCAAACGCAAACAGCCTCCCCACCGCCGGTAGTGGTGGGGAGACCTGCACACTCAATCTTAGCGCAGTTCCAGTAGCCAGGCAAGTCCCATCGCCCTGGGCTGCGACCGACTTGGGGACTTAGCTACGCCGTAGGTATGCTCATCGAACCGCGGCTCCCGGGAGGCAGCCCTTCACTCGATGGACGGCCTCTCATCCACCCTCCCCATTCACCACCCTGTCTGCCTCCCTCTGCCGGGCTGCCTCAAACAGCATAATCCCGGCGGCCACGGCCACGTTCAGTGACTCGACGCCTTCGGCCATGGGTATGGTGACCCTCTCCGTAGCCAATCCCTGAGCCGTCCTCCCTGCACCATGCGCCTCGCCCCCAACGATGAGAGCAATAGGCCGCCTCCAATTCACCTCGTAGTAGGGAGTTCCTTGCCGGGCATCGGCCAGCAGAACCCCCCTTTCCTCCACTGCGCGCCCAGCCTGCTCCCAGTTGAGATCCCTCTGTATCGGTAGACGGAAGTGCGCACCCATGCCTCCCCGCACCACCTTGGGGCTGAACGGGTCCACTGTCCCCCGTATGGTGATCACCTGCCCTACATCCGCAGCCTCGGCGGTGCGAAGGATCGTCCCCAGATTGCCGGGGTCACGCACCGCGTCCAGGACCAGGGTCAATCGGGATTCAACAGGTTCCAGTTCTGGGAAGGGAGCCACGGCTAGGACACCCTGCGGAGTCTTGGTGTCCGCCATGAAACGCATGACTCCCTCACTCACAGACATGACCTCAGTGCTGGTGGAAGTCAGCCCTTCCACAAGCGCACTGGCCCTCGGATTGCCGAAGCCCTCCTCTGTGTAAAAGAAAAAGGCGGGCTCGTGGCCCGCCTTGATCATCTCTTCAATCAACCGTACGCCTTCGACCACGAACTGCCTTTCACGGTGACGGTTTGCCCTGCGATATAGAGAGCGTACGTACCTGACCTTCGCGTTGGTCTTGCTGGTGATCACTGCCCTGCGTGCGCAGCCTTTGCCACCTCAACTAGCTGGCCAAAGGACTCCGCATCATTGACAGCCAACTCTGCCAGCATCTTGCGATCCAGTCCAACCCCGGCTACCTTCAAGCCTGCCATGAAGCGACCATAGGGCAAGCCGTGCTCCCGGGCAGCCGCGTTGATGCGGGTTATCCACAGCCGGCGGAAGTCCCGCTTCCGTCGCCGACGATCGCGATAAGAATAAGTCAGGGACTTGAGCATCGCCTCGTGGGCTCGCTTGTAGAGAGAATGCTTGGTCCCCCGCTGTCCCTTCGTCAGCTTGAGCACCTTCTTGTGGCGCTTGCGGGCTCTCGGCCCTCCCTTCACCCTTGTCACTTAACCACACTCCTTGACAATCCATGACTACTGCGCGGAGATGCTAGCTCTTTTTCGCCAGATAAGGTAGCAACCTCTTCACTCTCTTGACACCGCCTGGGTTCGTAACTTCCTTTGTCCTATCGAAAGAACGCAGCACTCTCCCAGGTTTCTTCCGGCGCAGATGGCTCTTTCCAATGTGAACCCGACGGATTTTGCCCGAAGCCGTCCTCTTGAATCTCTTGGCCGTCGTCTTGTGAGTCTTCATCTTGGGCATCGTGCCCTCCCGAACTAACCTGACACTGCCTGTGGCAGCGTACAAACGGGCGCCGGTGGCGCCCGTCTCAAGTCCCGTCACTTGCCCTCGGATGCCTAGCCCGCTCTACTTCTTCTTGCCAGCAGGAGCCAGGATCATGAACATACTCCTGCCCTCCATGCGAGGTGCATACTCTACCACCGCGACATCCTCCAAACCCGCCGCGATGTCGCGCAACATCCCCTGAGCTATCTCAGGGTGTGTTATCTCTCGTCCCCGAAAAAGCACCCGCACCCTGACCTTGAAACCCTCGGTCAAGAAGTCACGCATACGACTCACTTTGAAGTTGATGTCGTGATCACCCGTCTTCGGTCGAAGTCGTATCTCCTTGACCTCTACGGGCCTCTGTGCCTTCTTCGCCTCCCGAGCCTTCCGGGATTTCTCATAGCTGTACTTGCCCCAATCCAGCAAGCGACAGACAGGGGGATCCGCTTGGGGGGCAACTTCAACCAAATCAAGACGATGCTGCCGGGCGATTTCCAGGGCTTCCCTGACAGGGACCACGCCCAGCCGCTCGCCCTTCTCTCCGATCAGGCGCACCTCATTGGCCCTGATCGCTTCGTTGATACGTTGGCTCTTTCTGATGTTCCTCACCTCGTTGTGGTACCGCGAGTGACTGGCCTAATGAGCATCCTCCTAGCATCCTGGGGACAGTAACGAGATACGAGTCGCCAAAATGATCTTCTAATGCGCTAATATACCATATTTGCGCTGACAAGTCAAATGATCTGTCTAGAGCAGGTCGCCCCGCAGCAGGTGCGGCGCATCCCGCTCGCTCACCTAGCCCCCGACAACAAGCAACATCAGAACCACGCTGTCTCCATCCTTCAGCGGCACATCAAGATCTTCATGGACCACCCATTGCTCCTCGTTGATCAGGATCTGGATGATGCTGTCCAGGTCCCCTTCCTCATCCAGAAGAGCCTCCCCCGCTGCCGGGCCATGCTGCTCGACTAGGTGATCCAGGAGGTCAGCGACTGTGCCTCCCGCAAAAGAGACCTCAACTCTCTTGCCCCCAATGGCCTTCGCGAGAGTCGGTAATGCCATCAAACGCACCTCTACCTTCACGCGCTCACCACCCTCCTTCCCGGGCGCATGGCCTTCAGCTGAGCGGTGAATTCGTACCTTCGGCACGACGGGCAGAAGCGCAGATATCCGCCAGCGCCGTCTTCTCCCTTCATCCTGCTCTCAATGTACTCCACCGTATGCAGCGGTACCACGAACCTGCCACACCTCTCGCAAAACAGTCCGTGCTCCGTCACACCTTCCTCAATGGCCAGGGCGCGCACCCCCTCAACGAAATCGCGGAACCTAACGCCTGCCGGGCATATCTCCGTACAGACGTCGCAGGTCAAACAGAACCAGATCCCCACATCGGTCAGCAAGTCGAACCCCAATAGACCCTTCTCCACGATTCCGCGCGGCGACACCTCGAAGGAAAAGTCCTCAAAAATCTCGGTCATGGGACACGCAGAGGCACACTTGCCACACTCAACGCAGAGGATCGCCTTGGTCTCCTTCATCAACGAGTTGACAGAGTTCTCCCGCATGCGACTCAGATCCTCAGCTAGACTTCAAGAGCTCCCGGAATGTTCCTCAATTCCTCGAAGTCGAAGACGGGCCCATCCCGACATATGTACTTGTCGCCGATATTGCAGCGGCCGCACTTGCCCACGCCGCATTTCATCTTCATCTCCAGCGTGGTGATGATGTCGGCCCCTGCGTATCCCAGTTCGTCCAGAACATCCACGACCAACTTGATCATGATCGGCGGTCCGCAGGTGAAAGCGACCTGGTTCGACGGCGAGGGGTTGATCTCTTTGAGGAAAGGCGGCACAAACCCTACCGGCCCATCCCAAGTCTCGTCCCCTACGTCCACGGTCACGTGTAGGTCCACGTCAGGACGCTCGTCCCACTCCTTCAACTCCTCCTTGTACACCAGGTCTTGCGGGCTTCGGGCGCCATAAACGATCTGCACAGCTCCGTATCGATCCCTCTTGTCGAGCACGTACTGGATCAGAGACCGCAGCGGGGGCAGTCCAATACCTCCTCCGATGAAGAGCAGATCCTTACCCTCGATCTCCTCGGTGGGCCAGGAGTTGCCCAAGGGTCCCCTGACCCCGAGCTTGTCTTCCACCTCTAGATCATGAATGGCTTTGGTCACCGTGCCCACAGCCCGAACGCAGACCTCCAAGGATCCCTCCCTCGTAGGCGACGATGCGATACCAATGGGACACTCTCCCACACCGAAGATAGACAGTTCAAGGAACTGACCCGGCAGGTGCTTGAAGGTCTTCCCTATCTGCGGGTCGTCAAAGGTGATAACATAGGTACTGATGTCTGGCGTCTCAGGTCGTATCTCTTTGACGGTGGCAATCGAAGGCAAATAGATATTATCGCTCACTTACGCCCTCCTTGGCCAGGATGTCCTTGATGACCTCGGTGACTTCCACACCGCCCGGACAATGCACCAGGCATCTTCCACAGCCAACGCATGCGTAGCCTGTCGCATACCTGGATGGAAAGGTACTGAATTTGTGGAAATAGCGGTTCCGTGTCCGCTCGCTTCTGGTCGGGCGCGGGTTGACCCCGCTGGTCATGAGCGCGAAGTCATTGTACATACAGGAGTCCCAGCAACGGTACCGCACCCCATTTGAAGTCGATCCTACATCCGCGATATCGAAGCAATGACACGTCGGGCAGACATAGGTACAAATGCCACACCCCAGGCAGGGAAGGCTCACCTTCCCCCAATACTCATCCTCCCAGAGGGCGTCCAGTTTCTCCTTGAGTTCACTCACGTCCAGTGTATCCATCTCCACCGGTGGCGGTTGCAGTTCCTTCTCCTCGTCCTCAGTAAGCGGAGAGAACAGACCCTCACCCAAGGCTACCAACTTCTGGCCCTTGTCTGTGCTGACGTCCACCAAGTACAGATCTCCCACGTCAGTCAACAGCACATCGCTTCCCTCCGGCGACAGGGGATCTATCCCGAACGTGGTGCAGAAGCAGGTCGACCGCGGGGGTGTAGGGCAAGCCAGGGCTATAGTCGCCGTCCTATTGCGTCTTTCGGAGTAGTAGGTGTCTTCCAGGTCGTCAAGGAAGACTCGGTCGAGAAGAGAGAGGCTCCGAATGTCACAGTTCCGAATCCCTACAATGACCCTATCCTTCCCCAGAGGCTGCGCCCCCTCCAACTCGATTTCCTCTCCCCTCTTGGGAAACGCAAAAAGACCTTCCACCTGCGGGAAGAACAGACTCTTGGGCGGAACCA
>Ga0180437_10006003_pt1 | contig 16414 bp, 10 predicted proteins | sample SS_ome_4_FD_132410 | JGI IMG/M metagenome (GOLD analysis project Ga0180437, IMG submission 132410) | Hypersaline lake sediment archaeal communities from the Salton Sea, California, USA - SS_3_D_1 metaG | ecosystem: Environmental > Aquatic > Non-marine Saline and Alkaline > Hypersaline >...
CGGATCGAGTCGGTCCAGGTGACCCAGCACAAAGAAAAGCAGTTCTATTCGGCCATCGACGCCACCACGCGGAAGATCGTCGAGAAACAAAGCGTCCGCGGCATCGACGCGACCAGCAGCGCCACGATCACCTCCGAAGCGATCATCAACGCCACGGCCAAAGCGCTCAGCGGCGGGATGCAATAGGGCGACACCATGCGGCTGAACCACTTCCTGCCCTTTCGTAAGAAGGCCGAGCGGGGCCCGTTGCGGCGGAGCCTCAAGCGGCTCGGCCCCACGTGGCTCGCCGCCCCCTTACGCCGCATCATCCAGGCCACGTGTCTAATTGCCTTCCTCTGGCTTTTCTGCTACGTCTGCTGGCCCTATACGGCCCGGCCGGCACGCACCTGGGGCGGCTGGTTGCCGGCCGAGGTCGATGCCGAAACTGGCCGCGTGACCGCCACCAACGAACAACCTCCGGCCGAACCGATTGCCGCGGGTGCCGTGTTGCACGTGGTGGATACCGGCAGCGGCAATGGGCAGTATCTCGGACCGTTTCGCGTTGCAACCGCCGGCGACGTGGAACTTCGGCTCCAACCGTCAGAGAAGCTCGAGGCCGAGCAACTCGACCGCTTGCTGATGAGCTTCGGGCCGTGGCTGCTGCGGGAAACGGAGCCGGGCAGTTGGCCCTCCCACTACGCCGACGAGCTGGCCGCCAAGGAGACCATCGCGGCCGAGACGTTCCTGGCCATCGACCCGCTGGTAAGCCTCTCGACCGCACTGGCCGCCAAGGCCTGGGTATGGTCGCTCAGTTGCGCGGGCGTGATCCTGGCGATATGCCTGATCGTGCCACGCGGCTTCTGCGGATACGTGTGCCCGTTGGGAACATTGATCGACGTGTGCGACTGGGCCCTGTTCGGGCGCGCGAAGTGGTCTCGTGTCACGGTAGACGGATGGTGGCTCCGGACCAAGTACTACCTGCTGGCGGCCACGCTGGCGGCTTCCCTGCTGGGTGTGCTGATCTCCGGTTTCGTGGCGGCCATCCCGGTCGTGACCCGCGGCATGGCGTTCGTGCTTACGCCGCTGCAACTCGGCGCCACGCGGGGCTGGCACCAGGTGCCGCCGCTGGGCGCTGGACACTACGTCTCGATCGCGCTGCTGCTGGCCGTTTTGGGCCTGGGGCTGTTGCGGCCTCGCTTCTGGTGCAAGTACGTCTGTCCCACCGGGGCCGTGTTTTCGATCGCCAATCTGCTCCGCCTGACGGAGCGCAAAGTCGACGCAGAATGCATCGGCTGCAAGCAGTGCACGGAAGTCTGTCCGTTCGACGCGATCGAGCCCGACTTCACGACGCGAGCGGGCGATTGCACGTTCTGTCAAACGTGCGGCGGCGCCTGCCCGACGGGCGCCATCACGTTTGCCCCGCGATGGAGCCGGCTCGAGTCGAAACCGGCGGACGCTCCGCCTGCGGACGAAGCAACGACCGGACGGCGGGGGTTTCTTGCCGCCACGATCGGCGTGGTGGCCGGGACCGCCGGCGGTGCGAGCGCTGCGGCGGCCATTCACGGCGGAACCCGGCGCGACGATTCCGGCACGTCTGTGCCCGTGCGGCCGCCGGGCAGCGTTCCGGAATCGCAGTTTCTGCAGCTTTGCATTCGCTGCGGAGAATGCTATCAGGCCTGCCCCAACAGCGTGCTCCAGCCACAGGGAATCGCCCACGGGCTGGAGGGATTGTGGACGCCGCACGTCGTGGCCCAGTGGTCCGGCTGCGAGCCGAGTTGCAGCAACTGTGGACGGGTTTGTCCGACCGGCGCCATTCGGGCCTTGCCGCTCGAAGAGAAACGGGCGGCCCGGATGGCCCTGGCCGTGATCAACAAGCGGACCTGCCTGCCGTATGCCGGACGCGACGAGTGTCAACTCTGCGTCGACGAGTGTGCCGCGGCCGGATACGACGCTATCGAATTCGTCCGCGTGGGGACCAAAGCAGATCAGGCGGGCAATCCGATCGAGGGCACCGGACGGCTGGCGCCGGTCGTGCTGCCCGAGGCCTGCATCGGGTGCGGGCTCTGCCAGACCCGCTGCCACGCCGTCAACGTGAAACAGAAGCACCTGCTTGGGCAGACGGCCGTCCGCATCGAGGCCGGCGAGGGAAAGGAAGATCGCTTGACCGGGGGGTCCTACATCGAACGGCGGCAACAGAGGCGGCGAAAACGGCGGGCAGATTCGCCGGGCTCGGCAGGACCCGGCCGGCAGGGGGACGGATACTTGCCCGATTCACTGGACTGACGGCCCCGGCGTTCCAATACTCTCGCCCCGGCGACGAATAAGGGGTAGAATCGACCCTGCACGCAGGGTCCTATCGTGAGGCGTCTGCGCGTGCGCGGTCCATCCTGATTGGAGTCCGGTACCATGCCTTGGCACGAGATTTTCAGGCCCGATACGATCGTATTCATGATTCCCATCGTGGCGATTCTTGTCGGCGGGATCATCGCGATCGTGTCGATGTGGATGAACCATCGCGAGCGGATGGGCATGATCGAGCAAGGAATCCACCCGGACCACAAGCCGGAGGAAGACGAGGAGGACTCCCACGCGGAGTACTAGGCCGGGTGCCATGCCCACGCTTGTCGTGGGCATGCTTGCCGTCTCGCTTCGCTCGCTTGGCAAACATGGCACCCATCAATCGCGGTGTTGCAGACTACTCGGAACCCTTCAGCTTGGCCAGTTCGGCCTCGGCCTCCGCAACCTGCTGTTCCAGGTTCTTCAGCTCGTCGGCGTCGTCCATCTGCTTCCGCGCCCCGGCCAACTGCTGACGCAGCTTCTGCAGCCGCTGGTTGAGCGTTTGGATTTTCTTCTTGGCCTTCTTGTCCATGATCGGATCCTCCCGGTGGTATCTCGTGGCGTTGTTGCATCCGGGCAGAATGGCGTCCCTACTCGTCGCTCAGCCGGTCCACCATCTGCAACGCCTCTTCTTTGGTGTTGATTTCCTCGTCCAACTGGGCATCTCGAATCCGCTGCAGCAGGATTCGATACTTCGGGCCGGCGGGCAGGCCGTGGGCGAGCAGATCGTCGCCGGTCAACAGCGGCGGCGGGTCGAGCACCTCGCGGGGCCGCTTCAGCAGTGAGCGGCAATAGGCCGCCTCGTCCACCCCATTCGGCGCGCCGGCTTCGTGCAGCGCCAACAGGTCCTCGATGCCCTCGGCAATCAGCAACGGTTGCAGCGCCGACCATCGCAGCGACTGCACGTCGCGAAGCGCATCGCGATGTGCCACCAGCCACGCGGCCCGATCGGTTTCTTTGTTCGATAATCGCCACCGGCCGCCGACCCGCCGCACCGCGTCCGCATCGAGCGGCTCGTGCAACAGGGCGGCCAGCGCCAGCGGGAAGCCGGGCTGAGGCAATCGGTCCAGCAAAGCCAGCGCGCGGTCGAGCCGCCGGCACGCGTCGTCGTCCTCCGGCACGATCTCGGGCAGGACCTCTGCGGCCAGCCCCGTTTCCAGCATCAGCCGGACCGCCTCGGCCCGTCGCGGATCGACCAGCATGCGGCGCATTTCCATGGCGATCCGCTCGGGACTGACGACGGTGATCTGGTCGGCCATTTGGCGGATGGCGGCCAGCGTGTCGGGCTGGAGCTGAAAATCGAACGTGGCCGCGAACCGGACCGCGCGGAGCATCCGCAACTTGTCTTCGCCGAATCGCTCGGCGGGGCTGCCGATCGCCCGGATCACGTGCCGCCGCAGGTCCTCCTGACCGCCGACGAAATCGATCACCCGTTTCTTAAGCGGGTCGAAAAACAGCCCGTTGATCGTGAAGTCGCGCCGCGAGGCGTCTTCTTCGGCCGAGCTGAAGGTCACGTGGTCGGGATGGCGGCCGTCGCTGTACTCGGCGTCCTTGCGGAAGGTGGTGACCTCGACCATGCCGGCCGCCTTGGACCCCATCACGGTAATCACCCCGAAGGCGGCCCCGATGACCAAGGTCCGTTTCCGCCCGAACAGCAGGCGGATTTCCGCGGGGGTGGCGTCGGTGGCCACGTCGTAGTCCTTGGGGATCCGCCCGAGCAATTCGTCGCGCACGCATCCCCCGGCCCAATAGGCCTCGAACCCCGCTTCGCGGAGCTGTCGCACCACGGTGGTGGCGAAACGGCGTTGTTCTTCGGGTACAAGTTCCAACATGGGACCAATGTGGGGTTGATGGCTGCCGCTGCCGAATTGCGATTGTCGCCCAACGGGGCGTCCTGGTCAACTGCGATCGACATTCATGTCTTGGGACGCATGTTCGATTCCCCTCTCGACCATGCTCAGGACACGTTGTCTAGCGGCGTCATTCCACTCAAAACGATACTCCAAGCCGCCACGGAGGAAATGGAGCACCAGCTCGACCGGCGCTTGGCCCAGGATCCGCTCGACCGCCAGGGCATAGACCAGCATCTGCATCTCGTACGGTGCGGCCACGTCTTCCAGCGTTTCCGCATCGATCCGGTTGGTCTTGTAGTCGACCAGGTGCCATCCGCTGTCGGCGTCCCGGTAAAGACAGTCGATATAGCCCTGCAAATATCGTCCGTCTGAGTCCTTGCCGCCCGGCGGCCAGCGCAGCAAGAACTCCAACTCGTCGTGCACCCGCTCGGCCGCGGCGATTTCGGCCGCCCGGGGCGAGGTGAGAAACCGGCGGACCATCTCGATCGGCTCGTCCAGCGGAACATCGTCGTCGAAAAGCTGTCGCCGGACCTGGCGGCGAACCAGCGCCGGCACGTCGCCCGGGTTGCCCAAGTCGATCTCCTCCAACACCGCGTGCACCAGCGTGCCCAACTCGGCGGCCGATATCGCAGACCGCCGATGTTCGAGCCCTTCCCCCATTTCCGCTTCGCCCGGAAACACGACGTGCGGCGCCCCGGGCTCCCCGTCCGCCGCTTGAAGCTTGCCGCTCAGACGCGAGACGGAATACTGCCGTCGGGCCGCCGGATCGGCTTCCACAGCCGCAAGATATGGCGAGGTCCTTGCCCGCCCGCTTTCTGCCATCTGCTCGGCCTTCTCCCGCAGCTTCTTCAAGTTCCGCCGCGACTGGGCGCCAGCGGGCTTCGACACCAGCGGCGGCTCGGTCATGGTCAGTTTGACCTGGACCTCGTCCGGTGACGACTCGCCGGCGGTGTCTCCTCCCGTCAGTTCCCCGAACCGCCGTCGGATCAGCTCCATCCACGGCCCCCTTGACGAGGCGAGGTCCTTCACGCCGGCCGAGAGCATCAGATAATCGGCCGCCCGGGTCGTCGCTACGTAAAGCAACCGGACCAGCTCGGCCTGCTGCTCCTCGCTTTCGGCCAGCATGTGCAGGTCGAAGCCGCTGAGGGCGTCGGGGTCCTTGATCATGGGCCCCAACTGCGGCGTGAACGCCACCGGCGACGCGGCGCTGTGCGTGCGGCGGTCCAGGTCGGGCACCACGACCACCGGAAACTCCAGGCCTTTCGACTGGTGAATCGTCATCAGCCGCACCACGTCGGTCGACTCGGGATGGGTGGCCGCCAGCGGTTCGTCGGGCTGCCGGGCCACAAACTGCGAAATCTGCGTGATGAAGTCGGCCAACGTGAAGATGCCCGAGCGGTCGAAGCTCCGCGCCTGCTCGATCAGCTTGTGCAGATTGGCCAGTTTCCGCTCGCCAAGGAATTCGGTCAGCAGGACGGCGTCGTAGCCGGTTCGCTCGAGGGCTTCCTGGATCAACTGGGCCACGGGCACACGATCCTTGATGGCCCGAAGCTCGCCCAGGATGGCTGCCGCCGCACGGACCCGCTCGCGCTGCTCGGCGTCGAGCCGCGGCGGCGGGGCCTCGGCAAACAGGCTGGCGGTGAGTCCTTCCGGATGCCGGGAAAGCCAGAACAGCGTCTCGTCCAGCAGGCTGAAGAAGGGACTGCGGAGCGCGCCGGCCAGGCTCACCTCGTCGCAGGGGCTCTGCACTGCCCGCAACAGGTTCACCACGTCGAAGATCTCCTGCTGGGCATAGAAGGCGTGTCCGCCGACCAGGTAGTAATCGATGCCGTGGCGCCGCAGGGCCTCTTCGTAGTACTCCACGCTGGAGAGCGCCCGAAACAGCAGCACCACGTCGCCGGGCCGGACCGCCCGGGTCGCCGGTTTCCCCGCCCGAGCCGCCTCTTCGTCCCAGACGATCTTCTCGCCCGATTCGAGCATGCCGCGGATCCGCCGGGCGATCCAATCGGCTTCGCGGCGTCGCAGGCGTTCGGTCTGGCCCATGTCGTCCGAGAGAAGATCGTCCGCGTCGCAGTCCGCGCCGTCGGTGGCCCAGAGCATCTCGACCGCCGGCGTGGGGCTGACCTGGGGCCGGTGCGCCTGCAACGGCTCGTACTCCGGCCCCATCTCCTCGGCGAACAACGCGTTGACGAAATCGAGCACCGCCGGCTGGCTGCGGAAGTTCAGCGAAAGCGGCAGCCGGCCGGCCTCCGGAATCGCGTCGCGCAGCCGGCGAAACACGTGCGGCCGGGCGCCGCGGAAACGATAGATCGACTGCTTGTAGTCGCCCACAAAGAACAGCTTGCCCCGGGTCAACTCCTCGTCGCAGAGCGCCTCGACCAGCTCGACCTGCAGCGGATCGGTGTCCTGGAACTCGTCGACCAGCAGCAGCCGGATCTGGGCGGCCAGCCGCTTGCGCAAATCGCGGCGCTGCGGCCCGACGAGCAGCTGCTTGGCCCGGATCAGCAGGTCGTTGAAGTCGAGCGCCCCGAGGCGCTGTTTCTCGGCGTCGTAGAGTTCGGCCACGTCGGCGGCCGCGCCCAGCAACCGCAAGGCCGACTCGGCGGCGGGCCGAGCCGCTTCGGGGTCGAAGGCCAGATGCTTCAGCGCCCGGTCGATCGCCTTGCGCAGCGCGGCGGCGGCATCGCGAAATTCGTGCTGCGTCTGCTCGCTGGTCCAAGCCTTCTTGCCGCCGCCGCCCTGCACCGTGGCGGCTCCGCGGATCGACGCCAGATCGGCCGCCGGGTCGCTGCTTTCGGGGAGCCGGGGAAGCAGCTCCAACAGCAACTTGCACCGCTGTTGCATCGTGGCGTGGGAGGGAGGATCCTCCCGGGCGATCTGAAGCAGGGCATCTGCGGCCGACGACTCGGCGACCTGCCGCAGAAGTCCCGGCACGGTGACGCTCCGACAGAACTCGGCCCAACGTTGGGTCAGCGTCTGGGCCGTCTCTTCGCGCCACGTGGGCCAGTCGATTTCCTGCCGCCGGCCCAGCAGGATGCGGATCCTCTCGTGAAGCCCTTCCAGACCGAACTGTACGACCAGCTCGATCACCGCCTCGTCGCGGGCCGCCAGCCGGTTGCGGAGTTCCCCGTCGAGCAACTCGTAAAGCAACGTATCGGCCTGGGCCTGATCGAGCACGCGGAATTGCGGATCGAGCCGGGCTTCCACGGCGTGCGAGCGGAGCAGCGAGCCGCAGAACGAGTGGATCGTGCTGATCCGGGCGGAGTCCAGCTCGCGAATCAGTTGCAGCCAGTAGTCGACCTGTTGTTGCGGCGCCTCGACCAGCCGCTTGTTACACGCCGCGCGAATCCGCTCGCGCATCTCCCGGGCGGCACGCTCGGTGAACGTGATCGCCACCAACTGGCCCAGCCGCGGCCGCCGCTTTGGCTGCGAGTCCTGGGGCTCCAACTGGGAGAGAAACCGCTCGGTCAGCACGAACGTCTTGCCGCACCCGGCGCCGGCGGACAGCGCCACGGAAACGTCCCGGGCGGTGATCGCCCGCTGTTGCTGATCGGTCCATCCCTGCGCGTTCATTCGCCCGTCGCTCCCGGTTGCCATGTCTTCTCCAACGAACGGACCTGGTTGATTCGACAGACGGTGCTGTAGGGGCAATAGCCGGTGCAGCGCTCGTCGGCGCTGCAGACGGGAAACTGGCCTCCGCGGATTCCCGCCACCAGGGCCGCCACCGTCTCGGCCAGGGTTGCGCGGATCTGCTCCCACTCGGGGCTCGGCACGAGGCCGCCGTCGCCGGGGCGGTGCATTTGAAGCGCCTGCCTCGGCTTGAATCCGTCGTCGCGGACGTACCAGTATCCGGCCTGCCAGGGGACGGCCTGTTGATCGGCCAGCAGCAACTCGGCCACGGCCAGGGCGTAGAGCGGCAATTGCAGCGCCGTGCCCGCCCTGACGGCTTCGAGACTGAACCGGGCCGAACCACCCGTCTTGTAATCGACCACGTTGAACACGGTCTGCCCGGCCACCCGGCCGACGTCGATCCGGTCGACCCGGCCCGAGATGCGGATCGTCTCGCTCGCCGCGGAAAGCTCCAGCGGCCGGTCGGTCGACGGCGGCCCTTCGTCGGTTTCGCGTCCGAAGGAGACCTCGAACCATGCGGGCACGAGCGGTGCGTCGCACGCCTCCCACAGCTTGTCGTACCGCTCGTGCTGCCGCCGGTAGTCGGCCGTCCAGCGAACCAGCAGCCGCCGATCGATCTCGCGCATGGCGGCCCGAACTCCCTTGGAACTCGTGCGTGAATGACTTGGGGACTGTCCCGATTTTCCCGCAGGGAAAATGGGACTGTCCCCTTCGGAATCCGCGCCGACCGACTCGTCGAGCGTTTCGCACAACAGGCGCTGGTAGGCGTCCGCTTCCAGCGCGACCGGCGAGCCGGGACCGCCCAGGGCCCCGTTGACCCGGCGGTGAAACGCGGCCAACACGTCGTGCGCCAGCCGGCCGCGCTCCAGATAGTCGACCGTTAGAGCCAACTCATCGACCGGCCGCAACCTCAGCACGCGGTCGAGAAAGAACCGATATGGGCAGGAGGCGTATTGCTCCAGTTCGGTGGCGCTGTAGGTCCGTTGCAGCGTGAAGTCAGAGGTCAGGCATTGCCGGGCGGCTTCGCCCAAGAGCATCCCTTCGGCCGCGGAGAAACGCTTCCGATCCCGGCGAAGGTCGGTCAGATGGAAACCGGCCAGCACTTGCCGGCAGAGGCGATTCGGCTGCGAAGCATCTCCCAGCAAGCCGGCCAATAGCGACACGTCGCCCTCCAGTGCCTCGGCCATCGCCTTGACGCGGAACTCGGGCTGCGAGAGCGGCTCGTCGCCCGGCGGGATCGGGCTCAGGTCGGTCATTTCGGTCCGCGCGATCTGCCCACATGCTTGCTCCAGTTCCTGCAAGAACGGGCTGGGCGAGAGCGGTTGGGCCGCCTCGTCCAACGCCGGATAGCTCAAATAGAGTCGCCTGGTCGCCCGTGTGATCACCTCGTAGAACAGCAGCATCTCTTCGCGGTTCCGCTCGGTGCGCGCCACCAGCGGCAGGCCCTCGTCGATCAGCCGACGATACTCGGCCTCGCTGTAGAGCCGGTCCTCGCGGTCCGGCGGCGGGAACGCCTTTTCCGACAAGCCCGCCAGGAAAAGGTAAGGCACCTCCAACGCCCGGACGCTCGCCGCCGAGAGAACCCGGACATATCCCGATTCGTCGCCGCGGTGGCCGACCTGCTCGCTGGCCAGGATATCCAAGAATTGGGTCAAGGCCGTAGGGCGATCCCATTCGGGCGGACGTTCTTTGAGCCATCGGGCCAACGTCTCGGCTTGTCGGAGGAGTTCCTGCAGTCGCTGCCAGGCCACTCGGTCGGACTTTGCCGAAGCCTGAATGGCCCGTTGCAGCCCGGTCTCTTGGGCCAGCCGTTGCCAGGCCTCCGCCCAGCCGGCCGGCGAAGCCTGCTGCGGCAGCTCGTCCAACGCCGCCCCGAGCCGCTCGAGTACGGCCGGCACGGCGTCGCCGCCGGGGAGGTCCCCCATCGCCTGAAGTTGCTCCAGCAGGCGCCGGCGTCCGCGCGGGACTTGGAGCCGGCGGATGGTCCGTTCTGCTTCGACGGCCGTCTCGCCTTCCCGCCACTCGGACCAGTCGGGCTGGAAGTAGTTGCTCCCGAGCACGGCAAGCAGGTCGCGAAACGGCCAGTCCTCCACGTCCAACTGCAGCAGCGTCGCCAGTGCTTTCAGCGCCGGCGAGCGCTCCAGCCGATCGCCCCCTTCAAACGCCGCCGGAATGCCCAAGCGGTCGAACACCTCGCCGACCAGCGCGCCAACCTGCTCGGGCGAGCGAAACACGACGGCGATCTCGCTCGGCGACGTCTCGCCGTCGATCAGCAGCCGCTTGATGCGCGAGCCGATCCATTCGATTTCCCCCAGCGGCCTGGCGGCGGCCAGGATCTCTATGCCGGCCGTGTCTGCCGCCGGCCGGCGGCCGCGCGGATTGGCAAACAAAGTCCGTTCCGAGTGTGCCAGGGCCGGCCAACGGGAGCGCTCCGGTCTGGGCAACTCCTCGCGTGTCAGACGCGGGTGCCGCTGTTGCAGCTTGTTCAGCGTATCCAGCGACTTGGCAAACAGGTCCGCTCGCCTCGGCTCCGCCTCCAGCGGCAACGAGACCCATACCTGCTCCGCCCACCCGGCGAGAAGCTGGAGGATCTCGTGCTGGGTGCGCGTGAAGTCGGTGAAGCCGTCGGCCACGACCAGCCGCAACCGCTCCCACCAAGACGGTTGAGATTTCGTCTCGGGCGATTCCGCCGATGATCGTGCTCTTTCCAACAGGTCCCTGGCCGACCAGAAACGCCCTTCGGCGTCGTACAGCTGACGTTCCCGCAGCAGACGCTGGTACTCGTCGTAGATCTCCAGCAGTTCGACGTCCTTCTGCGCGATGCGGCGGGCTTCGCACGCCCGGCGAAAATCCTCGGGCCAGATTTCCAGCCGCTTCAGTTCGCGGACGAAATCGCACACCAGGTCGACCAGCCCGCCGGTGCGGGCGATGGGGCCGAAGTGCTTCAGGCGGCCGGCGGCCGATTGGGCGTCGATCAGACGGCGCACCAACTGCCGCTTCATCAAACGGCTGATCGGCCGGATCGCTTCGGGAGCGGCCTGCAGCACCCGGTCGGCAAACTGCTCGAAGGTCATCACGCCGGGACTGAACCAACCGTCGGATGCTTCGGCCAGCAGTCGCCGGCGGAACTGGGCCGCGGCCCGCCAGGTTGGAGAGAGCCAGACCGCGGCCCCCGGTTCGTTCTCGCGCAAGACGTTCCGGTAGCGGGTCAGCAGGCGATCGGTTTTACCGCAACAGGGCGGGCCGGTAACGACGGTGAGCATCGTGGCCATCGCTGGTGCCGTGTTTATCTTGGCTGGCTCCTGGTTCACAACTAGGGAGACCGCTGCCTCTGAGGTCTGTGTCGCATTCTGGCGGTTGGACTGGTTTTGTCAATCAACGATGGTCGGGAAGGTGGGGGAAGGCGGGGATGCCGCGGCCGTCACGGCAGGTCATTTTCTGGCCCATCCGGCGGGTCCTCCTCCCGCGCCGGAGAACGGGTCACATGACCTTCTGGGGGGATTCGAGACTTTTCTACCGGCAAAGCTGACGCCTTACCCCTCGCAGGTGGCCCAGAAAAATCGGAAAACCGTTTGACAGGCCCCCGATTTATCCGATAGAATCAAGAACGCTCGGTGGGGACCGTATGTCCGTACCAGCCTAGCGGACTGAGCTGAGGACGCGGTCTCGGCCGTGCTGAGTGTCTCATTCCAGTTCTTGCGGTGTTTGTGTAGCGGTGTTCGCTGCACGCGTTTTTCCTAATTTCTTTTTTTTGAAGGAGGTGGTCTGATGATCACTGGGCCTCGGAAGAGAGGGTTCACCCTCGTGGAACTGCTGGTGGTGATCGCCATCATCGGCATCCTCATCGCGCTGCTGTTGCCGGCGATCCAGGCAGCACGCGAAGCGGCACGTCGGGCGGCGTGCCTGAACAACCTCAAGCAGACCGGCTTGGGCTTCCAGAACATGGAAAGCGCCATCAAGAAGTTTCCCCCGGCAGCCCGCGTTTTTACGCCGGCCGACCCCGTAGGTCAGGCGACCCACTGGGGTTGGAGCTGGTGTGTGGACTTGCTGCCCTACATGGAGCAGAAGGCCCTTTGGGAAACCCTACAGATCCAGGGTGGACATCCGCTCGTGCCGCCGGCGACCGGCTTAGCGACCGCCCACGAGGACGCCCTGAGCACCGTGGTCGCCGAGTTCCACTGCCCCAGCTTCAGTGGTGACGCGTTCGTCAACCCGACAACCGAGAAAGAGGCCATCACCAACTACATGGCCATGGGCGCCACACACCCGGCCAGCTTGGCCTACGCCTTTGGTGGAACATCCGCGGCGTACGCTCCCAATTCCGGGCTCCATCCCGACGGCGGGGTCTTCCCGGGGTCGACGCACGGAGTCAATGGCTTCAAGACGGATGGCACCGCGCACACGATCATCGTCGTGGAGACCCTCGAGCAGCACTATGCCCGGTGGACCGTCGGCGTGGAGTGTTGTGTGGCCGGCATGCCGACCGCTAAACTCAATAACACGAACACCAATTTCGGATACCATGCTCCGAACGGGTACACGCCCAACAAGCACTATGAAGAGAGCACGATCACTCCGGCTGATATGAATCTGACGTATCTGGCTTGGGATTACGATGGAACTGCTGGTACCACTGGCGGGCCCTACGATGATTCGGGTATTCCGAAGGACGGCTCTGGGCCTCAGGGTATGCCGAGCAATCCGATTCGCAAGGGTCCCGGCAGCAACCATACGGGCGTGACGAACCACGTGTTTGCCGACGGCAGCGTCCACTCGATCCGCAACGCGATCGACGCCGCGTTGTACATGTTCGTGATCACTCGTAAGGGTGGCGATCCCACGCCGTTGGAGTAGCGATGAGCCTATCGTCCGACGTCCAGCGGACGCCGACGGTGGCGTGCCGCCGAACGTCGCGATCAGAAAGTCGAAACGACCGCTGCCCACCATTTTGGGGGCAGCGGTTTTTTTTGCTGCATCTCGGCGAACCCGAGAGGCGTCGGCGTTGCTTTTCCCCGGCCAAACAGCCCTTGCTTTTTCACTCCGACTGTTCTACAAAAGTAATAGTACCCTGCCGAAGTGGCGGAATTGGCAGACGCGCTAGGTTCAGGACCTAGTGAGGGTTAACCTCGTGCGAGTTCGAGTCTCGCCTTCGGCACCTTACTAAGAAAGGACTTACGTCGATTCGGCGTGAGTCCTTTTTTCGTGGCGTTGCGGGCCTTGGGACCATTTTGGGACCGCCGTTGGGCTTGCGTTGGGGTTGCGTCGCTGGTTTCGGGACGGCCAACACCGTTACCCTGAACCTTGACGCCAATCTACCGACGGAGGGTTCCATGTCATTCCTGGAGCAACGCTCGTCTGGGCAGTATCACGTGATTTTTCGTTTGGGCGGGCAGCGATTCAAGAAGGCACTCAAGACCTCTCGAACAGACGAGGCCGAGTCCGCTCGCGTGCGGCTCGACGAAAACATCCGGTTGGTGGCGGCGGGCCGGCTCGTCATCCCTGACGGCGCCGACATCGCGACGTTTCTGCTGTCGGACGGCAAGCTGAACGGCAAGTTGACGCTGAGGGCACCGCTAACCCTCGACGGGCTCTTCCAGGAGTACATGGACCACTTGCCGGAGGGAACAATGGAGTCGAATTCACTTTGCACAGCAAAGACCCACATGGCCCACTTCCAACGGGTCCTTGGCAAGAAGTTCTCCGTCCGCGGGCTGACCGTCGATGATCTTCAAGGCTACGTCCGGCAGCGGGGCAAGGAGAAGGGGCGACGAGGGGGCGCGTCAGCCCGACAACTATGCGAAAGGAATTGAGTACGTTCCGCGCCGTGTGGAATTGGGCTCGGGTCACAACCCGTGTGGAAGGGCCGTTTCCCAACAAGGGGCTTCGGTTTCCCAAGACCCACGAGAAGCCCCCGTTCCAGACGAAGGAGGAAGTCAACCGGCAGATCGCCCGGGGTGGTCTGTCGGAAATGGAGCAAGAGGCACTCTGGGACTGCCTGTATCTGACACCGGCTGACTTGGAGACGGTGCTGAAGATGATCAAGGAACGCGCAAATCAGCCGGTGGTGTACCCGATGGTTCTGATGGCGGCCCACACCGGGGCGCGACGCAGCGAGATCCTCCGCTCGCAAGTGCAAGACTTCGACCTGCACTCCAACTTCGTGGTTATTCGCGAAAAGAAGCGGGCGAAGGGGCGGCGGACGACACGGGTATCCACGATGCTCACCAGCAGGTACGGCCCCGGTGGCAGGTCCGGACTGCTTGGCGGACGATTCTCATCGAGAACGACGTTTTCTGCCGAGAACGTCAGATTCCCGCCCTCCGGCATGGCGTCCCGGGCGTTGATGCAGAGGTTCATCAGCACTTGGGAAAGTCCCGTGGCGTCACCGGAGATTGGCCACAAGTCCTCGGCGATGTTCACTTCGACCAAGATATTCTTGGGTAAGGTGTGGTCGAGAATCGCTCTGATCTCGTCGATGACGTCGCGGAACTGCAGCGACTCTCGCTTCCCGTCCACGCCGCCGGCAAAGGCGAGCAACTGCTTGATCATATCCGCTCCCCGCTCCGCGCTAGCAAGGATCGTCTCTATCAACCCCTGGCGGTTCGATTCCGGGCGGCTCCGGGCCAGCAGCTTCGCGCCCATCATGATCGGAGTAAGCACATTGTTCAGATCGTGGGCAATCCCACCGGCCAGCGTGCCAATACTCTCCAGCCGTTGCGACCGGCGTTCCTGGGCTTCAGCGCGCTTTCGGGCAGTGACGTCGATATCAATGATCAGCTGAGCGTTCGGCCGGCCGTTGTCGTCGCGAAGGAGCGTCCGGCGGTGCTCGCAGATGAGTTCTCGTCCGTCCCTGGCGACCTGACGAATCTCGCCGGCCCATGCTCCCTGGTCGATCAGCGTCTGACGCACCACGTCGACTTCGTCCGAATGGCGAGGTAGTAGCAGGTCGGCGGCGTTCTCGCCTATCGCTTCTGTCGCTTTCCAGCCGTACAGTCGCTCGGAGCCTTGATTCCAGTACGCGATGCGATCGTTCAGATCACGGATGTGAATGGCATCACGGACTTGGTCCAGCATCGTGGCCTGTTCGCGAATCAGCAGCCTGTTCGCCTCGCGCTCGGAGAGGTCCCGTAGGACCACTGTAAGCAGTTTCTGGCCGTCCACAGTCGCTTGAGAAATCGATGCCTCAACTGGAAACTCCGTGCCATCCGAACGTACGCCGAATATCATGCCGCCGCTGCGTACTCGCCGCCGGGGGACGTCTGAACTGGCAAAATCTTGAACGTGCTTGTGATGCGCTTCGCGAAACCGTTCGGGAATGAACCGATCCAGGCTTTCTCCGACCATCTGCTTGGCATCGCATTGCAGTAGCTTCTCCGCGGCCGGATTGAGCAACACGAGCCGCTGGTCTTCGTCCACGGAGATGACCGCGTCCATGGCCGATTCGACGATGGCTTGCAGTTCTGCCTTGCGATATGGAGGTTCCATCTCGAGCTCACCCAAAACAATCAAGACTCAGGTGCGACAGTCTATGTATACGCTTTCCTGCATCTTTGCGTAAGGTAGCTCCCAACGCGGGAGCCGATTGGCACGGCAGATGCTCTTTGGTTTCACTGGATCGCGGCTGCGCGAGCAGATCCCCCCTGAGGGACGGTTAGATATTACATTGTAAGGAGGGGCGACTGCCCTCGAATCAGGGTCTCTCTTCTCGCATTGGAGTCCAGTATGGACAACATCATGCGCGTATTCCAGGTCGCAGAAGGCAGATGGAAAGGCTGTGACTGGCCAACCCGCTTTGGCAAGGGCGGTATCGACCTTTCTGGGCTGAAGGCGAGCCAGGCACGACTCATGGCCCGGGCGACGTCCGGCACGGAAGCTGACGATTGGCAAGCCGCCGCGGACTGGCTGGCAGAGGTAGAGAACGATGCTCAAAGGGCCGAAAGAGAGGCGGCGATTGCGGCCGAGCTGGCCTCCTTAAGCGATTTCACGGCCGCACGTGACCATGCCGGCCGCGCTTGCGCCTTGGAGACAAAGTACCGGAAAACGGCGGTCTGGCAAGGTCTGTACGACATCCTGCAGGTCATGGTCGACCGTCTCGGCAGGGCCAAATCCAATGGGGTTCAGCCCAATCGCTACTAACGTGACTCGCGCGGTGAGTTTTTTGGCGGCGCGTTCAGAATCTGCTCGGTCTCAGGCAGTCGGGTCATTTTCTGATCGCTTGCCTGCCCAAAGAGGACGCCCGGATCCAAGAGTCGCAGGGGGGGCGCGAGAGCGGGGAGGTCGTCGGGATGGGCGGATTGTCAGTCACGAGGTGACGGGTCATACTGGAACGTTGAATCCTACAGTGGGGTCATTCTACAGGCAATGGAAATCTCCACAAACATGCTCACAGTATGCTTCGCAATCGGTCGGCTGCCCGGCTGGACTGCTCAACGGGTTGCGCAGGGAAACAGTACGAAAGGAATTGGAGGAGTATTTCGACGATGACCGAAGCCACCGGAACACTGCGGATTGCGATGCTCGCGCCGATTAGCTGGCCGGTGCCGCCACAAGGGTACGGTCCCTGGGAGAAGGTCGCGTGGAGTCTGACCGAGGAGTTGGTCCACAAACAGCACGAG
>Ga0180437_10006004_pt1 | contig 16408 bp, 15 predicted proteins | sample SS_ome_4_FD_132410 | JGI IMG/M metagenome (GOLD analysis project Ga0180437, IMG submission 132410) | Hypersaline lake sediment archaeal communities from the Salton Sea, California, USA - SS_3_D_1 metaG | ecosystem: Environmental > Aquatic > Non-marine Saline and Alkaline > Hypersaline >...
CATATTAAAGATGAAAACGAACAGCTAATTATAGGATATTCTTCCCCTATGGGAGAATTAAATGATAGGGATGTTGCAATAAAAGTAACAGAAGCATATCTTAAAAGAAAGCTAGAGGACATTAAGGAAAAATAATGAATGGAGAAAGCCAATAGATTCATTAAAGCGTTTGTTACGTTTGCAATATTATCAACACTATACATGTATGTACAAACAGTAGCTGGTAGTAAATTTGACTTTACAACTTCAATAGATTTAGCAATACCGTTCATACCAGAAACAATATGGATATACATTACAAACTTTTTGTTAATGCTATATGCAATTTTTGCGATAGAAAATTTTAATGATATATTAATAGGAAGCATAATGGCCGTTCTAATTTCGGTTTTGTGTTTTATTTATTTCCCCAGCGATTATCCAAGGGAGCTGTATCCGATTACAGAAGGTTTTTATGGTTGGGCCTTTTCAGTTTTGCGTTCTACAGATATGCCCAACAACACTTTTCCTAGTTTACATATTTCATTAACATGGCTGCTCACAGTTTCTTTAATAAAGGAATCAAAAAAAAAGTGTATTAACATTTACTTGATAATATACACCATACTTTTGTCATTATCGGTTCTTACAACCAAGCAACATTTTATTGCCGATGTTTTTGGCGGAATCGCTGTTGCTTGGTTGTCATTGATGATAGCAAAGAGGGTAAACAATGAAGATAAAAGATTTCATAAAAGAAGCATCTGAAAAAGGTTACGGAATAACGTTTGTAGATATTGATGAAACGCTTTTTAGAACTTTTGCAAAAATAAAAGTTTGGAAGGGCGGCAAACTAATTAAAGAACTAACTAATCAGGAATACAATAACTACAAATTAAAGGAAGGCGAATCTTTTGATTTCGGAGAATTTAAAAGCGCGGACCTTTTCAGTAGAACTTCAATACCAATTCCTAAGACTATCACAATGGTCAAGAAAATGCTTGCCGCAATTAAAGAAGGCGGTCTTAAAAGCAAAATTATTTTCTTGACAGCTAGGGGCGATTTTGATAACAAAAAACTATTTCTTGCTACGTTTAAAAAATATGGCATAGATGTTGACAGTGCCTATGTTGAACGGGCTGGAAATTTGAAATATGGAACCACCGCAGATAAAAAGAAATGGGTTATAATGAAGTATTTGAAAAGTGGTGATTTTCGCAGAGTAAGAATGTATGATGATGACATAACAAATTTGAAATATTTTCTAACAATAGAAAACGAACTTCCGAATAAAATACTTAATAAGGTAAGAAAAAAGTACGACATTCCAGAAAACGAAGAACCAATTAAATTTTATGCCTATCATGTTAAACATAATGGCTCTACTAAAAAATTTGAGTGAAAGGATTTAGAAAATGAAACTTGAAGAAGTAAAAATCAATGGAAAAGTTATCCCTGTAGAATGGAAAGCCTCACCCAATTGTTCCGGAGTTCTGGTGCCAGAAGGGTGTGTTATACATTACACAGCTGGAGGTATTAACTCAGATACTTGGTTGACTAATCCGCAAGCAAAAGCATCAGCACACTTTATTGTTAGGAGAGATGGTTCAATATTACAATTAGTTGATACTGATGTAAAAGCATATCATGCTGGAAGTTCCAGCTGGCGCGGCAAAAAGAGTTGCAACAATTTTTTACTAGGAATTGAAATAGAAAATTGGGGCAAAGTTAAAAAAGTAGGAGATAAATTTTATACCTATCTTAAAGATTGGACGTATGAGTTACCGTCAAGATACCCGACACCAGTTGAAGCAAATGGAGAATGGTGGGAACCGTTTACAGAGGAAGCGATTGAATCAACAGCAGCACTAGCAAAATGGATGATGGAAACTTACAAAATAACGACAGATGATTTTCCAGGTCACAATGATGTAAGTCCAGGTAGAAAGATAGACCCAGGCGCTGCATTTCCACGAACAAAATTTTTAAACTTAATAGAAGAAAAACCAATTGAGGTTGTTAAACATGAAGAACCAAAATCAGTTGATGAAAATGAAGAAACCGAATTGGAAATTGCTAAAGCAGAGGAAACAACCGCTGTATTAGATGAGAAACAAAAAATTGCAGAAAACAGAAAAGACCCTTGCTTGCTTTTTAAGAAAAAACCCAGTGGTACTGCATCATAAATTGAAATCTATACAAGATAAATAAAATATGCAGTACTACGTCGTGAGGTCATATTATGTATTTAAAAGATATTCTTGAAACAACAACAACTGGAGATGTTGCACAATTTCCACACCGTATGGATTTTTCTGATTTCCTAAAAAACATGGATGTTTACGGTTTTAAAACAGTTGACCGTAATGGCAAATATGTTTATGTAGACGATGATGATGAAGAAACAATATCGGAGAATCGCTAATGAAGCTGCAAGCCATATTAGAATCCACAACCAACAAAAACATAGAACAGTGGGGAGAGTTTAGCGGAAAGACGCTTGGCGATTGGCGCAAGTGGCTAAAGAAATTACAAAAGGCTGGCTATAATTATGCAGAAGTTGATGTTGATGGATACCAAATTTCTAATTTAGACATATACGGGAAAGCAACAACCAGAAAAGAAGTTGACAGGGATAATGTTATAGATACAAGATTTTGTAAAAACGGAAAAATACAAAACGACACTTTAACAAGAAGGATATTGAAACCAACCCCATAACAAAAAGGAGCATGTTTATGAAAAAGTTTTTAGTAGGAATTTTAGTAGCTATGATGTTCACAGTGTTTGGTTGTGGTTCAGGTCAAGAAACGACACCATCACAATATACGACAGCTGAACAGAATGGCTATGTTGCTGTACCTTCAGATGTTGACGCATCTAACCTTGAAGTTGTAACACTTGGCGGTTTTGCCCAAGTACAGCAGGACGGTAGCTTTGAAGCTAAACTTCCAGAAGAAACTGTATCATTCATAGTTGTAAGGGATAGCGAAACGCACAAAGCAGTTTATTATGCTTATTTGTTTCCAGGAGAGGAAGCTATTATTGATGATTACAGCACAGCTTTAACACTAGCAATGATGAACCCGCTATTTTTTGCGGCTTCGCTAGAACAAAAAATTGAGATAGCAGAAAAAATTACTTCACATGAAAGATTTAATTGTTTAGTAGAGAAAATTGAAACGGCGAGAGCAGAAAACTTTTATAACGCGCTAGACCCTGTTTATAACAGGGAAATTTTTGTTGATGCCAAACAAATTGCAGTTTTAGCAATTGCAGAAAATGCGCGTGATTATACACCACCTTCTTTCGAAGAACAAGCAACAGGTATTGATTCCGATGCCGCATGGATAGAAAGTGCTGGTGGATTGAATATGAGATTCCGCAATCCAAAAATGATTTACTACGCGGCAGGCTCATATTCTGACGGAGTTTTAGCAGACACCTATCCTCCGTTAATTCTTCCCAAAGAAAAGATTATAGATTTTTCTATATGGCCTCCAAGTTTCGAAATCGTTGAACCAAGAGCAACCCCTTATGTAATGCCAGGTTCTGGTTTATATACAGTTAAAATTTTCAAAGGTATACAATTTGATATGCCAGTAGAAGATTTGTGGAACACAGAACCAGCGCGGGTGGCTTTGTTGGCAAATACATGGTTGACAGTTCAAATGATTGTTAGTTTATGCGGCGATATTGGAATTTTGCCTGGAGGTTCCGTAGGCGTCGATATTCTTTTTGAACTAATTGGAGGTGTTCCAGCTGATTGGATTTATGACTTATATCAGGCTATCGACAGCGGGGATGTTATGGATGTTATCAACGTATTCGTTGACTTCTTCAAAAATAATTCAGACATGATAGCTGGTTTAGTTAGCGGTTCATTTTCATCTGGTTCTTCGGACCCCGCAGCTGCATCTAGTTTAATTTCTTCGGCTGGGGATTTGGTAGGAATAGCAACTAGTTTATTTGACGTTGTTAATTCAGAAATTCCATTTTTCTATGATTTAATCACTGCTCATTCAAACGCATCATACAAAGTCAATAACGGAGTTGTACAGTTACCAAGCGGCAGTAGCAGTTCATCAAATAATGATTCGGACGATTCATGCAGCACTGTTAAATACAACAGTTCAGTTTGGTATATAGCAATAATTCTGTTGACTGTTGCGATTATAAGAAGGAAAAATTTAGTAAACGAACAATCAAGATAATAGCAAAGGTAATTTAAGGTATTGTTGAATGAAACTAAAGTATATACTTGAGGCTACTAGTTCTGGTCAAGAAAGCGGCGCGTTTGGCGTTGCTGGTACTGACACGCGCTTCGGAGGAACCACCTACGAACCAGTTTATTTCGCCAAGCCTATGAGCTATAGAAAACTTGATACGGAATTTTGGGAATCGCCACAAACATTGTTGAACGGCTGGAAGTATGCTTTTGATAGAGTTAAAAAATATAAAGAAGCCGTTGACATGGATATAACTCCCAAACAGGCAGTAGACCAAGATATTACGGCAGATACAGATAAAGAGTTAAAAGATATGAGAAAAGAAACATGGAAGGATGCAGATTACGATAAGCACTATAAAGACCTTATTAGAAGGTTGAGAAAAGAACATAATATATAAAATACAAAGCACTTAAAATTTAGAGGCGCACTTAAAAAACATACATATTTTTATTAAGTATGTGTTTTGGTGCGCCTTTTTTACTATATATTATAGGACTAAATAAAACATGAAATCAGGAAAAATATATGACATTAGATATTTGAGATACCATGAAGACCCGTATCCACATTTACTTGTTTTAAAAGTAACAGAAGGACCGTGGGAAATTAATGCTATAGTAAAAAAACGCCATAAAAAAGATTTATTAATTGAAGGTGATGTTTACGGTCTTAACCTGCATTATCTACCAAAAGTATATAACAAAAATTATGTTGTTCGTACTGGCTTTGCGGCTAAGATATGGAATAAATTTCGACAAAGACCATACATTAAAAAATTTTTGAACAACTTGATAGAAAATGTTGAGTGGTATGATTCAATACCAGAAGAAGAAATGATTAAGCATCTAAAGACATACTATCCTAGAGTTATGGAAAATTGTTTTAGACATTACAAAAAATATTACATGATGGTGATAAGAGAATATGACAGCATTGCAGATGCAGTGAAGTAAGGAGATTTTTAATAGTGTCAGAAAAAGTAACAGCAGAAGATTATAAATTTGCTTTTCTTGAAAGGATTGACGGAAGAAAAGGTGTATTTGTTGGAGGAAATTTTGAAAACAATGACATTGGACCAACTCCAATATCAAACTTAAGACCAGCAGTTGAAATACAGCTTGAAGATTTGCCTTTATATGTTATTCCTTATGAACATTTGGTAGATTTTAAATATTCATTTGGAGAAGGTGGAAGCGGCTGGGGTAAAACCGAAATAACCTTTTTTGACCAAAACGTAGTTTTGTTTGAATCAATATTGCGATATGTGTATCACTTAAACACTATTCCTACACTAAAGGTAAGATTCGGTTGGTATAATATCAATCCACACGTAGGAAACACAGAACCATTTTTTGCATATCCAGGTTATTTATATTTTGGTATTATTAAAACCGACTATTCATATGATAGAGGAGGAATAACAATATCTTTTGAGGCTATTATTAGGGATGTTGATGTTATAACGGCTCACGATTTAACAGAACAAAATACACAACCAAGAGATATAGCCGCAATCATTGAGGCTTCCAGTGGTCAATTGAGAGGAATTACTGGTGGAGATAAAGTGGCTGCTATCCTAGCTTTATACATAGCAGAAGTTTTTAGAGCTGCCAGCAGTCCAGCTGGAGCCGATGTTACTAATCCAAGATTAATACCATCAGCGAGCGAAGGTGACACGTTTAGCGCAATTGCCGTGACACAAGGTAAACCAATAAAAGTTTCTGTTTCGTCTAATATTCAGTGGAACGAATCTCAACTTATAGAAAAGCTAAAGACACAATCATATTCATCGTCAACCAATTTATATCAAATGCTTAATCAATTTTGTAACCAGTTGGTAGGTCAGGGCGAGGACGCTCCAAAATATACAATAGAGGCGACTGGAGATGACACATCACCAGAAGAAAATGATGAAGCTGGCGGCACTCAGGGAACCCTTAAGGCTCCACTAGTCTTTTATTTTTATACTGAATCGTCTGAGGCAACATCAAAATATGCGGTGAATGAAGCAATGTTCGCATCAGAAACATTCACAACCGAAAAAACTGGAAATGATTATAAAGGAGCCTTTTCTGTATTAAGCTATCCATCTATTAATTCTTCCGTTATAAGCGCCAGTTTTAAAACAAACAACGCTTTACTTTTTTTTAAAGGAAACAGAGAAGTTTATGTAGACAGAGATGGTGTTCAAAGGGAAATTAGAGGTAGAACATCAGGTCAAAAAATGGGACCTTATGTTATTCCTGCTGATTCTGGACACTATAAGTCAAATGAAATATCTATACAAAATCTTAACTATAATACATCACAGTTGCCAACAGCAAATGAGTCATCCCCAAATGTTCAAGCAGAAAGAAATAAAACATTCGCAACGGCAACAGTAACAATTTTAGGAGAACCATATATGGTTAAACCATCACACTATTTATTTAATATTATAGGATTACAAATAAACCATACATCGGCAAGGTATTTCTTAAATCAAAATTCTTGGGATGAAGGAATATCTTGGATGAATTATGATACAATGACCAAACTAAAATTAGACAATAGCTCATCAGATATTGTTTCTCCGTGGTCACAAAAATATTTTATAAAAAGTGTGCAGCACCATATAGGTAGTGGTGCAGGATTTACAACAACACTAGAGTTGTTCTTCTACGTTGGGCCAGAATTTCCAACAGAAACGGAAGGACCAGCCGCACCATCACAGTAGGAGTTAAGTTATGGCAAGCCTCGACATTAATGTAAAATTTTCTTCAGCTAAAGCTGTTAAAGCTCTAAGTACAGATATATCTAAGGCTATTAGTAAGAGCGTAGAAACTCAACTTAATAAGTCTTTGAAAAAAAATTATAAAATAAGTATTGACCTGGATTCAAAAAAATTAACCAAGAGTATTGACCAATTAAATAACAGATTAGAGCAACAAGCAAGGACAATTAAAAATTTAAAACACCAAATCGCGCAGCTTAAAAAGGAGTATAGCGATGCGTCTAAGGAAGCAACAGATGGACTAAGCGAACAAAAAAAAGCAACCGATGATGTAACAAAATCAACCGAAGATGCAGTAAAGGCAAATGATGAATTAAACAAAAGTGTCACTTCACAAATTGCAGAAATTGGTGACAAAATTAAAGCATATACTGACTTGCCAAAGCTCGACCAGTTAGTAGGAATAAAAGAATTTCTTGAAAAAACAGGAGAAGGAGAAGATGCAATAACTAAATTGCAAGAGACATTACAAGACGCAGAAAAGAAAATGGGGGAAGGTGCTATTAACAAGTGGTTCGGAAAGGACATAGACGCGGAGGCCGCTGAAATTAGTAATAGACTAGAGTCTATAGTTGAAAAAATAGAAAGACAAAAATATTCCACGAAAGCTCAACGCAAAGAAATGGAAGCATTGCGTAAAGAGATGGAAGCAATGGCAGTAGAAGCAGAAGGCGGGTTAGGCAAAAAAATATTGTTCGACTTGAAGGGCGGCGCAATTGCCATGAAAGACATGTTTTTAAATCTTGCCCAAACTCTTGGTCCAGCAGTACTATTACTTACTCTTATATCTGCCATTAAATCTGCGCTTTTTGATACAGCAGAATATCAGGATAAAATATTAATAGCTGCAAGGGGATATTCTGGTGAACTGGACGCGGCGAAAGAATCAACAGCGTCTTTAGATGCAATGACAGAAACCCTAAGTGAAAATATGTACACTGGCAAAGAAGGTATGGTTAAGTTTATGGAGGCTTCAGCCAGGGCTGGAATGTCAATGGAAAAATTAACCAAGGGCGGTAAAGATAGTTTAATAAAAACGTTTGATGCGCTGTCTGCCTTTGGAACAGATGTTGTTGATTTGGGAGTAGCAGATACTCTTATGTCGTGGACAAAAAGAGCAGACATGACAGAAGAAGGTGTTGCTAAATTAGCTGGTAGCTTTGGAGAAATACACGATGAAACAATTAGAAATAAATTGTTGACGAAAATAACTAACACTTTTAAATACATGGGAACAAAAGGACCAGCAGCAATAAAAAGAGCCGTGGCAGAAACCGCCAAACTTGAAAAAGCATTTAGGGCGGTCGGATTAACTGGAGAAGAAATCGCGGAAGTGGTTGATACCTTTGCATCAGTTAATGTATTTGAGTCTGGTAACATCGGACAGACAATGCTTGCCTTTGGCGCAACCGAAGAAGAAATAACCGCCATAATGGAAGGTAGATATGCCGATGCCGCTGGAGCAATGAAGCGTATGGCAGCTGAATTCGGTGGCGCGTTAACTGACCCACAAATGAGAAAAGCTATGGCAACACAATTTCAGGAAATGGGTCTAGGTTCGGAGGCAATCCAAAATGCACTAATTTCTATTAATAAAGAAGGTGATACATTTTTTAATAATTTAAAACAAGCAACAGGAGAACAAGAATTAGGCAAAAAGTTAATGGAAGACTACGGTAAATTAATGGATACCATTAATTCAAAAAGCAAAGGACTAACACAAGCGTGGCAGGAGTTTTTAATCGCGGCAAAACCAACGGCTGAATTTTTTGCAAATATTATTATTTTTGCTTTTGATTTAGCAATGAAATTGTTAACAACTATTCAAAAAATTCCAATTTTGGGAACGCTTTTGGCAGTAGGGGGCGCATTAGCTGGTGGGGCAGCGTTGGCAAGGCTAATACCAAACATACTTTCGGCTGCTGGTAAAATGGCGTTGCCGTGGATAGGAAAGGGGTCAAGAGAGATAGGAGGTAAAATTGTTCAAGGAACACAATCAGCTAAAAGAAATGCTGGACAGATAATTAGAGCAATTTATCGCGCCAGAGCTGGTAAGACAGCAATAATACCTGGTGGCGGTGGAGGAGGAGGGGGAACAAAAACAAGTACTGGCAAAACAAGAGGTAGAGGGAAAGCTGGTCTTGTAATTGCTGGTCTTACAATAGCAACATTGCTTGGAAGTATTTTTTCAGCAACCGACGCTTCAGCTTCTGAATTATCTGATGCACAAAATAATGCCACATCTTCTTCTCAAAATTTAACACACCAAATAGAAAAAGAAACAATAGCTAGAGAAGAAGCAGAAAAAGAAAGTATTAATTGGTCACAAGTCATGGGAGATTTAGCCATGTGGGGTTTAATGTTTGGTGGTACTATATGGACTGGAATTAAGTATCTTCCGACATTGTGGGGTCATCTTAAAGTTGTTGGTCAAATTATTTCATGGATTGGAGGTCCTATTTTAAGCGGATTGGGTACAGCGTTAGCAACGGCAGGAACAACAATAGTAGGATGGGCAGCAACAGCAGCAACAGCATTAGCAGGATGGGTAGCAGCAGCAGGAGGAGCGTTAGTAACAGCAGTAACATATATTGGTGGATTACTGGCCACAGCAGGAACAGCTATAATGGGAGCGTTATCAGCAGTAGGAACATTTCTTTTACCTATCCTTCCATTTCTATTACCTGTAATGGGAGTTGCTATTGGCTTAATGATAGATAAATATTTTGGACCTTGGATAGAAAAAAAATTAGGAATAACAGACGAGGATATTAGAAAAAAAGCGTTGAAAAAATCAGAAGAACGATATGGAGAGTTTGGAGAAACTGCTTTTTGGACACGCCGTATGCAAGAGAGAGGAATGGATACTACTGGTTTAACACCAGAAGATGTTTTAGCTGTTGTTAAGAGAGATGCAGAATTAAGAGAGGCTGGGCGGATAAAAGCCGAGCAAATGTTAGCAGAGAGAGAAGGGCAAGAAGGTACAGGAGCAGAGTACGCAAGAAATACAGCCAATGCTATTCTTTCACAGATTGAGGTTCAGGCTCAGAAGGGAGCTATAGTTCCAGGTTCTCCATCACAAGCTAAGTTGGCAATTGTTCATGGTCAAGAAGCAATTATACCAAAAAGTAAGTGGGAAGAAAAAGCAGCCTCAGTAGGAGCTGGCGGCGTTGCAAGTCCAACAGCAGACTTTACAAACAATATAACAACTATGGCTGGTCTTGCCGCCGTCATAGGAGAAGCAGTAAGCGGTGGAATACAAGCGATAAGAGATGTATTTACTGGAGCCGTTGATATTGTTGGGCGCGGGGCGCAAGATGAATTCATCAGGTCTGTTGCACAAAGAGAGTCTGGTATGAAACCTGGAATAACAAACACTCTTGGCTATCAAGGTTATTTCCAATTTGGCGCACCAGCACTAGTTGATTTAGGCGTGTATAATAGAATGCCAACACCAGCAATGCCACCACCACAATATTTAAACGCAAGACAAAGAGCAAACAAACATTGGGGCGGTATAGCAGACCCATCTGTATGGTCTGGAAAGTTTGGTTGGAATAGTGCGGAGGATTTTCTAGGCGACCCAGCTGGACAAATTAATTTGTTTAAAGAGTGGATACCAATGGTTTGGAGAAGTATCAATAGAACTTCAAGAGCAGCTATAGGTAGAAACATAGGTGGAGTTTTAATAACAAAATCTGGTTTAATAGGAGGCGCACACTTAATGGGAGGCGGCGGCGTAAACAGGTGGGTTCGTACTGGCGGTGTTGATATGGCAGATGCTTATGGAACAAGCATTAAAGAATATATAGGAAGATTTGGTGGCTTTGATTTACCAGAGTTCCAAAGGGGCGGCGAAGTTGCAGTAAGAGCGGGTCACGGAGAAAGAATTAATACAGAACAGCAAGCTAGAACATTCGATGAGTTAGCAGCCATGATGAAAACGCCCTCTGCGGCAAGAGAACTAAGTGCCAAGTTAGACATGTTAATAACAGCTGTTGAAGCTGGCAACAGAACAGCTGAAGAAACAAGAAGGGAAACAGAAAGACAAACTAGTCTTAAGAGAGATGAAGTTGCATATGTTAAAAGAACTGGTGGTGGTTCCATGAGAATCAATAAACCATTAAATCTTTTTGAAGAAACGTAATAGGAGGATATTATGCCTACAGCAGCCGATTATAGTGAATATGTAATGGGGTTTCTGTTGCCAATAAACAGATTTACTTCAGATGCTACATCAAAAATAAATCCAATATGGTTTCAGACTAACCCAATTATAAGCGATTCAAAAGATGCACAATTTGAATCACACGAAATTTTAGGAAGGGCGGAACCAGTATATATATACCGCTCCTCTGGTTCAAGAAAAATATCTCTTGAATTAACTTACATTGCTCAAAGCAATAAATATGATGTTAGGTGGGTAGCAAATCAAATTTCAAGATTAAGAGCGTTGGTATATCCTATATATAGTAGGAACAATGCAAGCCCAGGAATATTTGCGCCGCCGCCAATGGTGCTTTTAAATTATGGTTCAAGGTTTATAAATATACCATGTATAGTAGAAAGTTATAATATATCATATCAAGAGGAAGATGTAATTGATGTACCATCAATGCTTCCTTTTATAACAAAAGTTAGTTTGAATTTAGCAACATCGTATCCATATATGACAGTTCCAGGACATGATGATGTAGCACTACAATATTTATCTACTTCTGAAGTTGGCACTGATATTAAGTCTCAAATAAGTATATCCAATAGAGAATCTGCTGCTAATTTTCAAAACGCGGGCGGCATAAATTATGAACAAAAAGGAGATATAGGAAGTTTTGAAATACCTTTTAAAAATAATACTGTCTCCAACGCAACCTCGGCCGCGCAGGTTTCTCCTACTGATTTAGAGAGATATTCTTTTTACGGAGCGCCCGACACTGTTGCAAATAATACGCAAAGTGAAAGAAGTGGATATGCTCCATTAGGAACAAGACAAAACAGATAAGGGGTTTTAGATATGGCTAATTATACAGGTGGTTCAAGGTTTAATTATAATGCGATAATTTATCACGACGATAGAGATGGAATAGACAAAGTAGAATATAAAAGCCCAACACTTGAACCAGATGATACAGACATAATACATGAAATAACTCCAGGTCAGGAGTACAGACCAGACCTTATAAGTTTACAATACTATTCGAGGTCTGATTTAGAGTGGACAATATTGTTGTTAAACAAGTTTGACCATTTTAGAGAATTTTATGTGGGTAGATTAATACGAATATCAAAATTAGAAAGGATGCAAGGAAAGATTTTTTAGTATGATATATCAAGCAACAGTTGTAGATAATTCTGATGTAAACCAGAACGGAAAAATAATTGTTAGATTTCAAGGCTCACCAGATTCTCCCGTAGCAAAAGAAACTGAGGCTGAATATTGTTCTCCTATGGGTGGCGGTCGAGCAGCAGAAGGCGCTGGCTTTTATATGATGCCAAATGTAGATGACGTTGTATGGATAGCTTTTCGCGGCGGAAGCGTCAATAAACCAGTTGTATTAGGTTATGCCTTTTCAGATGTTTCATCTAACAATTCTATACCAGTAGAAGCGAGGGATGATAGTCAGGAACCGCTTAATAGAGTTATTAAAACTAAGCTAGGTCACACAATAGAATTAGATGATAGGTTTGGAGGCTCAACAAGGACGGACGGTATAAGAATAACAAGCGCCAACCTACATAAATTTTCTTTGAGTGATGCAAAAGATTCTGTAGAACTTAAACATAAAAATGGTCATAAACTTAGAATGACAAATACTTCTGTATCTATTGAATCTGCCACTGGAGCAAAATTATTTTTAAACGATTCGCCAAGAAATAAAAATGTACTTTTACAAAACTCTGGAGCTAAATCATACATAGCCTTAATAGAAGACCAAATTATTTTGTCTGCTACAAACGGAGTCTATTATGATACTGGTCAACTAGGTTTTACAGCCGAATCAATTATAAGTAATAAAACATTCGGAGACTTTTCTACCAAATGTTCGAACCATATTAGTAGTGTAGGAGATAGCTTCAGCGTATCGGCTGGAAACAAAATTAAACTAGCAAGTCTAAGTACGTTTCATTGTGTTTTTGGAACTGAAGGAAATTTTGTTGTTGAAGGACAGTCTCCAGGTTTCACGCCTGGGCTTGGTGGTATGATACAATTTGAGACAGGAGTTGGAGGTCAAATTTTATCAAGATTAAACACTGTTGCAAATATACCTCCATATGTTGGAACCGATGTTGACACTGGTACTTTGTCAACTGGCGCAGCAATAAGTATTGTTGAAAAACCAGATTTGCCAACTGCTGCTAGGTTTGGTACTGGAACCACTGGAACTTTTCTTGCTGAAAGTTTTACTGGAGCATTAGCAATTACTACCGACCCGTTAGTAGGTCCAGGAGTAGTGGCACCAACTCCAGTTGGTCCCATGAAAGCAGGAGGAACCATAGTTGCAACACAATCAGCCAAAGCCAATGTTGCTATGGCCGCCGCCTCGATATATGCTAAGACACCGCATGTATCAACATATAAGCCAGCGAAAACTGGAGCGCACCCGTTAGTATTGGGAGATAACTTAATGGCTTATTTATCTGAGATGCACACATTCTTTATGTTTTTTTTAACGGCCTTACAAACAAATGCTGCTACTTTTTCTGCTGGCGGCGCTGGCGCAAACGCTCTTAGTCCAGTTTTAGTAACTCTTTTAGGAAACATGTTAACAGACTTAACCGCAATACAAACCATGTATTTAGGAGTTGGTGGTACGCTAACAGGCATATTATCACCATTCGTTTTTATAGATTAGATAGGAGAAAATTAAAATGCCATTATCAGATGCAGCTGCGCTAACAAGTTTAGCTGGGCTAATAACAGCCGAAATGAAGAAAGTGTACCCTGAAGTGTCAGAGAATGTGACTGCTTTGGCTAACATGGAAAGAACAGCTACCGCCATAGCAACAGCAATAACACAATGGATAGCAGCAAACGGAACGGGAGCAGTTTTTTTAACTGCTTGTGAAACGACCGTATCAACAAAAGTTGTACTTACCGCTTTGGAAACAGCAGCTTTAAAACCAGTACCAGTAATCGGTTCTCCTAGTGGACCTTGGTCAATAGCTGGAACACCAGCTTCACCGATACCATTAGGAAGTCTTGTACCGAGTTCAGGTTTAGGAGAGGGAACAGGAAAGGGAACGCTAATAACATCAACGGGAATAGGAAACGTGGTATAATGAAAAAACAAAAACACAATGATAGATGGGTTCGTCTTAAAGACGTTAAACAAATCAACGACATTAAAAACACTATAGAACAAATGGCAAAATTATTGCAACATTGGAAGTTAGCCGAAATAAAGAAAATGAATTCCGCAATGGCTTTGATAGCAAAAGGTATGGAGAACAACCATAAACAACAAGGAAATAAATAATGGCGCAACGCGAAGGAAGATATGAAGTTGAGTATGTAGGGGACAAAGGTTCCAAACTTTACTTTTTGTTCAGAACCGATTTAGGTACAGAAGATGACCCCAAAACAGACCCGTTTGAAACAGAGGTTTTAGACCCCAAGGGCGGTGTTGTAGGAACCCTTCGAGGTAGAATAGAGGAATTAATTTTTACTGATGTGTCTACTGATGAACAGAAAGAAAACAAAGTAACTATTACTGAAGTTACCGACACTGTTCAGCACTATGTAATCTTAACAATAGACAAAAAAAACAAAACAATTTCTGCCACTGAAACAGACAACCCATTACAAGCTGGAATTAGTAGTGCCGAACAAGCCTCGCGTTGGATGGAGGGGGCAACACTTGGTGACATAAGTGGACTACAGGACGTACTTGACCAAATTAATGAATTTATAGAGTCTATTATTACTGAGCTTCAGGCATTCTTGGATTTACTCGCTGTTATAATTGCTATACTTGAATTAATTATTGACATATTAACAATATTGGGAGAAGCCATCCAAGGTTTACTCGCACTATTAAAAGCAACATTGCAGGCATTAAAAGATGTTTTTATGCAATGGTTAAATGATTTGCTTAGTCAAGGAATTTATTATTTACCATTATGGCAATATTTTCCTTGGAAAAAATTAATGCGTGAGCAGCTGCTCAATCCTCTTGCCACAACTGTTAATGGAAAACCATCGTTGGCCGCTTTAGTTCCAAACGAGAGCCAAGATGAACCTAGCAAATTAAGGAAAGTAGCAGACCCCTTTTTTCTTGGAGGAACAAAAGTTATAAGGCAGAACGACCCTTATTCTGTAAAATTTAATTATAATAAGTTTAAAAATGACATAGTTGATAGTGTCAACGAAACGGCAGATAGGTTCAGACCAACATTCAGTCAAGCCACTGATACATCAGGAGTAATAGTTGCTCTTGCAGCCGATGATATTTTCCTTATTATGAGATTAACAATAATGGTGTTAGTTTTATTTGTAGGTTTTTTCAGTCCATCAGCTGCTCAAACTGTTGTCAATGAAATGTATGAAGTGTTTGGAGAGATACCACCAAAAATGCGCCCAGGTTCAGCAGCCGATTTGTTGCCACCATTAAAAAAAGCTGGTCAAGACATATTTGAATGGTTCGAAGAATTATGGGAATGGATTAAAGGCGGCACTAATCCGCTAACACTAGTAGCAGAAGATGTAAACCTAACAATACAAGGTGTTGACGCCGATTCAACATTTGATGTGTTCGACCCATCAGCATGGGTATACGAAAATTTCTTCGCGCAGACTAGCAAAGGAGAAACCGAACCAGTATATACAGAGAAACCGCTTTTTGGTTCTCTAAGAAAAAATTTTTTAAATATAGAATTAAAAGCAGAAGCCCCTGAAAACAGTAAGGGAATTTTTGTACAAAAATTTGTTAGTGGACAGCAAGTATATATTTTTGACCAAAAAAAACCAGAAAGTGGCGTATATGTATCTGAAGCTCCAGCGCGAACTACAATTTCTCATGCTTTGGAATCATGTGCATCTTTATCAAAAACCAGCATAGGGTTTCTTGGTCCAGTAACAATTATAGAAGATGATGAGTATTTAGTTGAAGGTAGTTTAGCCAAACGAAAAGTAGATATGTACCCAGCTGATTATCTAGGTAAATCGTTTTCTGAATTGCCAGAAGATAGAAAAGACCCTAATTATGTTTTCATTGAAACTTATGGATTAGAAAAAGATAGTATAATGTGGGAAAATCCATTGGCTATTGCGTGGTATTCCGATTCTACTGTGTGGCCACCAGAGTGGAAGCAATTAGGACAGTGCGTAATTTATAGGATAACTGCCTACGGAGAAAACGAACAAGTAGAAAAGGATACCAAACATGTTGTAGCTTTTAGATATTCTTTAAAGGACGATTCGTTA